>Ga0194061_1000855_pt1 | contig 18617 bp, 16 predicted proteins | sample SepL2221m_MetaG_FD_163423 | JGI IMG/M metagenome (GOLD analysis project Ga0194061, IMG submission 163423) | Anoxic zone freshwater microbial communities from boreal shield lake in IISD Experimental Lakes Area, Ontario, Canada - Sep2016-L224-21m | ecosystem: Environmental > Aquatic > Freshwater >... | reverse complement strand
GTAAGAAGCATGTCGAGTTCGCGCCCCTTGGGCATGGGGGTTACTTGGTTGGCTAGGTCAATGAGTTCATCGGTCGTATCGCCCATGGCGCTCACGACGACAACGACCTGGTTTCCATCGCGTTTGGTGGCCACGATGCGGGCCGCGACGCGCTTCATACCCTCGGCATCGGCTACGGATGAGCCACCGAATTTCTGAACGATTAATCCCATGGCGCTAGTTTGAGGGAGATTTCCAAGAATTGGTAATTTATCTCATAATGCAAGACGGCTTTTGTTTCATATAATGAGATATCGTCTAGTCGACGGTCCGACGTCCTTCAAATGCTCGTCCCAAAGTCACTTCGTCGGCATATTCAAGGTCTCCTCCTACGGGCAATCCACTGGCTAGGCGGGAAACCTTAAGGCCCAAAGGTTTAAGAAGTCGGGCCAAATACGTAGCCGTGGCCTCTCCTTCTAGGTTGGGATCGGTAGCCAAAATGATTTCGGTGACGGAGCTATCGGAAAGGCGCACCATGAGTTCGCGGATGCGCAATTGATCCGGGCCGATTCCATCAATAGGGCTAATTGCTCCACCAAGGACGTGATACTTGCCGCGAAATTCTCGAGTGCGCTCGATTGCAATCACATCTTTACTTTCCTCGACAACGCAGATCGCTGTGTTGTCGCGCCGAGGGTCTCTACAGATTCGACATTCGGTTTCTTCAGAAACATTTCCGCATTGCGTGCAGAACTTCACTCGCTCTTTCACGGTTCGAATAGCGTCAACTAACGCTGCAGCCGTTTCACTTTCTGATTGAAGGATATGGAATGCAATTCGCTGGGCGCTCTTGGGGCCAATGCCAGGTAATCGACCTAGCGCATCGATGAGATCTTGGATGGCACCTTCATACATGCCGCTCATGGATTTGGTGTCTCGCTAATAAATTCTGCACCGAGTTCTTGTGTAAGCAACGCTTTACCTGAAAGTAAATTGCCATCTGTGGGTGCTTCATCTACGCGCACTGCACGCGCTTGCGGGGTGTTTGGATTAATCGAAGGATCCACAACAACTTCGATCTTACGATCAAGACCGACAATGTCCACAAAAGCTTGGCGCAGGATCTCATCACTGCCAGAACGTATAAACGAATCGCGCGCACCAGCGTTAACGATTGCAATTGTTATCGCCGTGTCATCGAATCCAAGAACTTGCGCACTTGTACTAAGCAATGACCATGTAAGGCGACGGCGCTTCTTCACATCTTCAATAACATCCGGCCACAACCTACGAAGCCCTGCAATGTCTGTAGTGCCCGTTGGTTTTGCAGATTGCGCAACAATCGGCTTATCAACACGACTCGTCGACGCGGGAAGAACTTCTTTAGCGTCGACTTCGTCGTTTGATTTCGCCTCCACTGGTGGCTTCGGTTCAACTGCGCGCAGGGGTGTTGAACTCATCGGCGCCAAACTTTCAGCGCGCTCAAGACGTTCTACACGCACTAATAATCCTCGATCAGATGAATCACCCAGCGGCAATAACATGCGTCCACAAATGAGTTCAAGCATTAATCGTGGGGCAGTTGCGCCGCGCATTTGAGTCAGGCCTTCGGCTGCGATGTCGGCCGCGCGACAAAGGCCTGCAGAGCCAATGTTTTGGGCTTGATTACGCATGCGCTGAAGTTGGTCATCAGAAACTTCACGCAAAATGGCAGTGGCGCCACCTTCTGGGAGGGCGTCAACGATCATGAGATCGCGCAAGCGCTCAAGAAAATCAGCAGCAAAACGTCGGGGATCATGACCGGATTCAATTACGCGATCAACTGTCTTAAAGAGCGTTGCACCATCACGGGCGGCAAGTGCATCTACCGCGTCGTCAAGTAATGCGCCATCCGTGAAGCCAAGAAGTTGAATGGCAATGTCATAACTCACGCCTTGGTCACCTGCACCTGCAAGAAGTTGTCCCAGGACAGAGAGTGCATCGCGTACTGATCCACCGCTGGCACGAACAACTAACGGAATAACTCCCTTTGCAACTTTGACGCCTTCAGAGTTGCAGACCTTTTCTAAGTGCGCAGCCAAAATTCCTGGGGGTACTAAGCGAAATGGATAATGGTGAGTACGAGAACGAATAGTTGAAATCAATTTATCTGGCTCAGTCGTTGCAAAAATAAAAATTACATGAGGTGGGGGTTCTTCTACAACTTTCAATAGCGCATTAGCAGCACCTGGCCCAAGCTGATGTGCCTCGTCAATAATATAAATTTTGTAACGACTACTCACTGGCGCAAAGAATGCTTTATCGCGAAGATCGCGTGCATCATCTACCAAGCCATGTGTTGCGGCATCAAGTTCAATAACATCCAGCGATCCTGGCCCATTTGCTACAAGGTCAGTACATGACTGGCATTTGCCACATGGATCTGGCGTGGGTCCCTTTTCGCAATTAAGACTGCGCGCCATAATGCGTGCGCTCGATGTTTTTCCGCATCCACGAGGGCCCGAAAATAGATAAGCATGATGAATGCGACCAGATGCCAATGCATTCGAAAGTGGCACAGTTACATGCTCTTGCCCGATCACATCAGCAAAGAGGGAGGGACGATATTTGCGATAAAGAGCCAAACTCATCAACTTCTCCTCTCCATAGGTAAAGTGATAAAAGGACCCCTCGCGCACCCGCTAGAGCGTGCCTACCCTTGCTGCCTTCCAGCCCTGGGGGAGTTTGGCACGGTAACGCCGCGCGAGGGATCTGGTCTAAGCATAGTTAAGAGCACCGATAGAGTTCTCCACGGAGGATTCGCATAGCGGCCGAGTGCGCACGCTTGGAAAGCGTGTAAAGGGCAACCTTTCAGGGGTTCAAATCCCCTATCCTCCGCCACCTTTATCTCGTTGTGGACAACTTCGGAGCCATGGCCAGTGAGCCCAAGGCTCCATGTCGCTTACAAATAGGTATTGCCCATTTATCAACAGATCTTTTCGAAAAGTCTCAAATCAGAGCGGTTAAAGTTAATGCTTCATCGATATGCAATATTCCTCAAACTGATGTTTCGATTACTGTAGAAATTTGGAAGAGAGGATTTCTTGGAAACCATTTTGTTTGGAGGAAAACTATCAGGAGCCTTGGAACTACTAACCCAGGTTCTAAAATTGATAGTTTCATTACTTACCGTAAATGTGTAGATAAAACTCCAACTTATTATTACGGTGAGTCATATTTCAAAGCACTCATCGGTGGTAAATGGCAATATGCGCGCCATATTCTCTCCAACAAAATTATTCTCCTAAAGTGCCGAACATGAGATAGCCTTAAATTATGGACTTTGAAGTCCCAGATTACCTGTCACCCGAGCAAAAACTTCAGGAGACAGAAGTACTAACACTGTGCTTTAACCTTAGGCGTGATGAGCGATCTAGATACGGGCAACAAGCAAAGAAATTATTGGCTAGTAAATTCTTTGTATCGAAAAGCGGAATCTACGATTTAACTTATTCAATTCGAGGTGATCGTTTTATTTGTGATGCAAATCCACAATTACCACTCATTGATAGTTTTTCAATAGAGGCTCCAATGCCTGAAATACAGGCAGCACAAATCGAGACATTAATTGAACTTTTTGCTCAGAGTGAAGCTGGGTTAATTTCCTAACTAAATCTCTACCCCGGTGTATTTGGTCTGAAGGAATTCATGGATCCCATCGAATCCACCTTCGCGTATTGAGCGCGTCCGCCTAGAAAGCAGGGAAAGGCATGCTTCTGAGGCCCTAAATAACCTATTCATGGCCCCGTTGTCTGTACCCTCAGGGGCGCTATCCCATAACTATTGCCCTAGACAAGGAGGTCAAAATGAAGAAGCGGTTGCAATATTACGCTGCCAATTGTCTGTTTATCTGGCTCTCCATTTGGATCTTTCACAGCAATAGGTACTATGTAAATTTCTTAACACACAAGACTCAGACTTTTCTCATGTTCCTGGGTCTTTTCTACACTTTGCTTGGACTGCCCTACCACATCCTTATTCCTAAACGATTTGTCAACGAATCAAAAGGGTTCCTTCTTGTTAAAGCTTTAAAAAAATCTTGGCGTCTCTTTTATCGAAATACCGTGAAGCCCCAGGCTGATTTCGTGGGTTCCACAGCAGTTAAGGCAAAACTAAGTTTGGATGAAAAGAATATTTTGCTCTTTTCACTCGTGAAATTTTTCTTCTTGCCTATGATGATCAACTTCTTAATCGGTAACTTTTCTGACATGGATACCGCGTATAAGAATTGGAAGAATTCTGGTCATCTGGTTTCCATTTATGGCTTTAATAACTTCATTTACCCTTTACTCATCAGTCTCTTCTTGCTAATAGATACAGCTTATTTTCTCTTTGGCTACTCTGTTGAAGCAAAAGCTCTAAAGAACCGAGTCCGCTCCGTTGAACCCACCTTTATCGGATGGTTAGTGGCACTCGTTTGCTATCCACCATTTAACGGAGTCCTCGGAAATTACGTAAATTGGTATCAAGATGACTACCGAACTTTAGGCTCTGAATCTGCAACTTCGGCCTTAAGAATATTTGCTCTCGTATTTTGGCTTATTTATATTTCGGCCTCAATTGCATTGGGCGCAAAATGCTCAAATCTTACAAATAGAGGGATTGTTAGTAGAGGTCCCTATGCAATTATTCGTCACCCGGCATACATCGCAAAAAACATAGCATGGTGGACGACTGTTATCCCTCTACTCTTTCACACCACGTTCATGCAGTCATTAATTATTATTTCCTGTACCTCTATTTGGACTTTCATCTATTTTATGAGAGCGATCACCGAAGAAAGACATCTGCTTCTTGATCCAGATTATCGAGAGTATTGCAAAAAGGTGCCTTACCGTTTCATTCCGGGCGTTTATTAATTGCCGAAATAAATTAAATCTCCACCCCGATGTATTTGGTCTGAAGGAATTCATGGATCCCATCGAATCCACCTTCGCGACCTAGACCAGACTGCTTCACGCCACCAAATGGTGCTGCTGGATCTGAAATGACGCCCTTATTAATGGCAACCATTCCCGACTCCATAGCTTCAGCGGTTCGCAACGCACGAGTGAGGCTGCCGGAAAATACGTAACTGATCAAACCAAAATCAGTGTCATTTGCCCATGCAATTCCTTCTTCATCTGTGTCAAAGATGACGACAGGGGCAACGGGACCAAAGATTTCGTGATTTAGAATTGGGTTATCTCGCTCGACAGTTAACACCGTCGCTGGGTAGAAAGCGCCTTCGCCATCAGGCTTTGTTCCACCTACTTCAACCTTGGCGCCAGCAGCAATTGACTCATCAACGATTTCTGCAATTTTGTTGCGCTCTTTCAACGACACGCTTGCACCAAGAGTAGTTCCTGCATCTGTTCCGCGACCTACAACGAATGCGGCCATGGATTTTGTGAGTTCTGCGATGAACTTGTCTGCAATAGGACGTTGCACATAAATACGATTTGCTGCAGTGCAAGCAGCGCCTCCATTACGCATCTTGGCGAGAAGAAGCTGTGGAATCGTGATCGCGAGATCCGCATCATCATGCACAATAACTTGTGCATTTCCGCCGAGCTCCATTGAACAACGAATCACTTTATCTGCAGCTTCTTTTAAGATTAAGCGACCAACTTCAGTGGATCCAGTGAAGGAAAGATTCTTTACTCGGTCATCATGCAACATTTTAGAAATGGCAGGACCTGATTTTTCAGGGAGAACTAGATTAAGAACTCCCCTCGGCAAACCAGCCCGCTCCATGACGTCAACGATGTACAAAGCAGTAAGTGGGGTTTCGGTTGCTGGCTTCAAAATCATTGTGCATCCGGCCGCCACTGCTGGACCAATCTTGCGCGTTGCCATACCTGCAGGAAAATTCCAAGGAGTGATCAAAATTGAAAGACCAATTGGCTGATGTGTTACAAGAATGCGCTTGTCACCTGATGGCGACTTGCGAAAATCTCCAGGTGTGCGCACTGCCTCTTCAGCAAACCAACGGAAGAACTCTGCAGCGTAAGCCGCTTCTCCGCGTGCATCAGGCATTGCTTTTCCATTTTCGCGCGAAATTAACGTGGCAATCGCTTCATTCTCTGCGGTCATAATTTCAAAGGCTTTGCGCAATATCTCGGATCTAAAGCGGGGGGCAGTCTTAGCCCACGAAACTGCAGCTGCGTCGGCGGCGGCAACTGCCGCTTCGCATTCGGCCTCTCCTGCGATAGAGACCTCGGCAATTACTGATCCATCACTGGGATCATGAACTGCAACTTTGCCAATGCCATCGACCCATTCACCGTTTATATATAGTTTTGTGCGCATAACCCGAGCATACGCTCTAAGATGGAGAGAGTGAAAAACGTGCTGATTTCGTTTATAGGGAGACTCCGTGCCTAAGTCTTGGACTGATGGTGCACCTGCACCAGAACCGCTTCGGGAACATGCCCATTTGCGGGATCCACTTTCATACAAGGTTAAACGGACCCTTCTAGGCAATCCACTCAACCGACACTCGTTGGGGCATCAGCGTTTAGCAAAGAAATTCGCTCTCGGAATTCTCTCAAGTGACTGTATTTCATCGTCGGCTTACGGAAGTGAGCAAATTCTCATTGCTCTCCTTCCGGCGTTTGGACTTGCGTCTTTTGCTCTGATGATGCCGATGACCCTTGTAATCCTCATCATTCTTTTGATCGTTACCTTGAGCTATCGCAACGTGATTGCCGTCTACACGAAAACTGGTGGTGCTTACATAGTCACCCGAGACAACTTCGGCTCAACCATGTCTATTGTTGCCGCAGTTGCGCTGATGCTGGATTACATCGTTACCGTTGCGATTCAATCTGCCGCTGGTGTTGCCGCAATTATTTCCACATTCCCGTCGATGCATGCGGGCAAGGTGTACATGACTCTCGGGATAATCATGCTCATCACTTACGGAAATCTTCGCGGGGTGAAAGAGGCCGGTAAATCTTTTGCGATGCCTACCTATCTATTCATTGGCGCGATGGCTGTTGTATTTATTACGGGGTTAATTAAGACTTTCACTGGACATCTTCACGTCCTCGCCACTGATATTCCAGGCACCGTGGCAGTTGGGCAGGCTCATGGTTTGCTCACTTTTAGCGCAATTTTCATTCTCTTGCGCGCCTTCGCTAACGGAGGCTCTTCTCTAACTGGTCTGGAAGCGATTTCTGATGGCGTTGCACTATTTAAGGTTCCTGAAGATGTAAACGCCCGTCGAACTTTGGTCATCATGAGTTCCATCTTAGGAACTCTCGTGCTGGGTGTTTCCTGGTTCGCACAACGCATCCATGCAATGCCTTACCAAACCGGCACGCCAACAGTGATCTCACAGATCGCGAAAGTTGCACTGGGAGATGGCGCGGGCGGAAAAATCTTCTTCATCTTCGTACAAACTGCAACAATGCTTATCCTTTTTGCTGGTGCAAATACCACATATAGCGCCTTCCCAATCCTTTGTAACTTCGTGGCTACTGATGGTTACTTGCCACATCAGCTCACAAAACGCGGCCACCGCTTAGCTTTCTCGAACGGAATTATTTTCCTAGCTTCTGCTGCGTCTGCATTGGTGATTTTCACCGGGGCATCTGTTGATCACCTCGTTGCATTTTATGCATTAGGCGTATTCACTGGCTTCACCCTGGCAGGCTTTGGAATGGCAAAACATGCACATAAGAATCGTATAGGTGCATGGAAAGTTAAGATGTTTATTAATGCTCTCTCGGGATCTGTTTCAATCATTGTTGTATTTGTATTCGCGATTGTTAAATTCACAGAGGGCGCTTGGTTGGTAATAACTATCGCCCCAATCGCCGTCTTCTCATTAATTCGTCTCAACCGTCAATACCGCAGGGAACAAGTTGCACTTAATTTTCGTGCCGATGAATCCCGCGCCACATCAATTAGCAAGCATGATGTGACAATTTTGGTGGATAGCGTGGACGTCGCGACCGTTGGTGCTGTTCGATATGCGCGAAGCCTTAACCCACATTCACTTTCAGCAGTGCACTTTGTGATTGACGACCAGCGTGCAGAAGAGATTCGCAAAGCATGGGCGGCGTCACCAGCGCTGGGAGATGTCACTCTGGAACTGATTGACTGCCCAGATCGACGTCTACCTAATGCAGCGATGGATTATGCGATTCGGGCAACCGCGCACCCTGATGTTGAAGTGACGCTTCTTTTGCCTCGTCGTTCTTATGCACCCGTACTTGGCAAGCTGTTACATGATCAAACGGCTGAAGAAATAGCTCGTCCTATCTCGCAATTGCCACGGGTGGTCGCAACAATTGTTCCTTTTGATGTCGCCAAGATTATTTCTGGCAGAGATCCAGTTGTGCATGAAAAGCATGAAGAAGTCGTGCCTGCAGCAACACTGCCACGCATTGAAGCGGCAACAGCTGTTTCATTCAGGAACAACGAACCAATGAGCCATTACGCAGAGAATATGACTCCGATTGGCAAAATCACGTGGCGCGAACGTGCTCATGTTCAAGGTCGTGTTACCTCAATTAAATCTGCACCTCGTGACTCGGCACCAAATGTCGAAGTAGAGGTATGGGATGAGACAGGCGGAGTGACGCTGCAATTCTTGGGTCGACGCGACATTGCTGGACTTGATGTTGGATCGCAATTGAGAGCAGAAGGAATGGTTGGCGAGGCAAATGGATCGCTAACAATCCTTAATCCATCGTACGAAATTATTATCTAAGAGCGGTGGCGGTGGGATTTGAACCCACGGTTGAGTTTCCCCAACACGCGCTTTCGAGGCGCGCTCCTTTGGCCGCTCGGACACGCCACCAGGAGCGAGGATACATCAAAATTATTTTCTTTCTCTATGCCCCTCAAAAAACCTCTTAAGTAAATTTGAGCATTCATCCTCAAGGACTCCGCCTGTAATTTCAATCGGATGTAGCGATCGTGGGTCTCTCAGGACATCCCACACAGAACCAACTGCACCTGCTTTGGCATCCCAAGCGCCGAATACAAGTCGAGGGATTCTTGCTTGTGAGATTGCACCAGCACACATTGCACAGGGCTCTAGTGTTACAACCAGGGTGTGATCATCCAGTCTCCATGATCCTGTCTTTTCAGCAGCAATCCGGATAGCCACAATTTCGGCATGAGCCGTCGGATCATTATGGAGTTCTCTTTCGTTTGTCCCTATCGCGACAACTTCGCCGGCAGAGTTAAGTAGAATCGCACCAACAGGAACATCTCCTGATGTCATCGATCCATCATCGGCCACCTTTAGGGCAAGCGCCATCGCTTCGACATTATTCATATTGAATTACTTTACATTTCTAAAAGTTCACGGAATTGTTCACCGAAACCTAATCGTGTTGCAATTGCATCTAATTGTTCATCAGGAAAGAGTTCAGCATCATCGCAAAGCGCAGAGATCTCCATATGGTTCATTCCAAGGTCTGCCAAAATGTCGAGGTGGCCAGTAGGCAGGGGTTCGTCATCTTCTTCTGGAAATGGGAGATCGGCCAACTCAATAAACTCGGCAGCCACTTCATAATCGAATGCGCAAGTAGCATCACTCAGCAGCATTCGAATGTGAGATCCAAGAACACGAATGACCATGAAGAACTCTTCGTCTATTGATATCAGCGCGATTGCCCCACCATTAGTCTGTTGCGCTTTTAGACCTTCAATAATGTGTGCTAAATCATGCGCATCGGGTAATTCGGCAAGTGTCCAGCGTCCATCTTCATGCCAAGCAGCAACTGCAATATCCACATCGTTAGTCATTGCGGCCCCCTCTTTTGCGCATCCGTCTTACCCTTGAGTATCCATCCTGACACTCATTTCTTTGGAAAGAAAGCCCTGTAAGGTAGGGAGCATGAAAGTTCACGTTGCTAACCACCCCCTCATTTCTCACAAATTGACTGTGCTTCGAGATGAAAGAACGGACTCCCCAACATTTCGTCGTCTTGTGGAAGAACTCGTAACGTTGCTTGCTTACGAAGCCACGCGTGATGTCCGCACTAAAACCGTTTCGATAAAAACCCCCGTGACACAAACCCAAGGGTTAAAAATGGCCGAACCTCGTCCGGTCGTTGTGCCAATCCTTCGCGCAGGTCTTGGAATGCTCGAAGGTATGGTCCGACTTGTACCAACAGCAGAGGTTGGTTTCCTTGGAATGGTGCGGGATGAAAAAACTTTACAGGCCAGCACTTATGCGAATCGTTTGCCCGAAGACTTATCGGGCCGTCAGTGTTTTGTTCTAGATCCAATGTTGGCAACTGGCGGAACACTAGTAGCTGCATTTAACTTTCTTATAGAACGTGGCGCGACAGATATCACCGCCATCTGCATACTTGCAGCTCCTGAAGGTATTGCTTTCGTGGAAGAAGCATTTAAGGATTCCAACGTGCCAATAACAATCGTTACTGGTGCGCTCGATGAAAAGCTCAACGAGCTTGGATATATCGTTCCGGGTCTTGGCGACGCGGGCGACCGACTATATGGAGTGGTATAAAAATGGCATCAACAAGTCCTGGGTACGGAATCACTATTCGAGTTGAGGGAGCACCTTCGGCGCAACCTGTTGCCCTTGTAACTGCGGCAATTACTAACGCAGGAGCAACAATCACAGCGTTAGATGTAGTTGAATCTCTACTGGAGCGAGTAGTCGTTGATGTAACCTGCGATACAAGTAACGCAGAACATGCCGAGGAGATCTCTAAAGCCATTTCTAATCATCCTGAACTGACCGTTCGTAAAGTTAGCGACCGGACCTTTTTGCTGCACTTAGGTGGCAAGATTGAGATTCAATCAAAGGTTCCGCTAAAAACTCGCGACGACCTGTCCCGTGCATACACTCCAGGTGTTGCGCGAATTTGCCAAGCAATCGTTGATGATCCATCCGACGCACGACGCCTCACTATTAAGCGAAATACAGTTGCAGTTGTTACAGATGGCTCAGCCGTTCTTGGGCTTGGAAATATCGGACCTGCAGCAGCCCTTCCTGTGATGGAAGGAAAAGCGGCGCTCTTCAAGCGCTTCGGAGATGTTGATGCATGGCCAGTGTGTTTAGACACCCAAGATGTGGATGAAATCGTTCGCACTGTCCAGCTAATTGCCCCTGTTTATGGTGGCATCAACCTTGAGGATATTTCAGCTCCACGTTGTTTTGAAGTTGAACGTCGTTTGCGCGAGCTCCTAGATATTCCTGTTTTCCATGATGATCAACATGGAACTGCCATCGTTGTTCTTGCGGCACTTCGCAACTCATTGAAGCTGGTTAATAAGGAGTTAGCCGATTGTCGAATCATTATGAGTGGCGCTGGTGCTGCCGGAACCGCGATTGCTCGCTTGCTTATGCTCAGTGGTGCCACGAACATCGTTGCTTTCGATACCAAGGGTGCAATTAATAAGGCGACGGTCACAGAGGACCCAATGCGACAATGGTTTATTGATAACTGCAATCCAAAGAACATCAATGGCACTCTTGCTGAAAGCTTGGCGGGGGCCGATATCTTTATCGGCGTTAGTGCAGCAAATATCCTGAAGGAGGCTGACATAGCTTCGATGGGTAAGGACTCGATTGTCTTCGCGTTGGCAAATCCAGATCCTGAGATCGATCCCTATATCGCCCGCAAATATGCGGCGGTTGTTGCGACTGGACGAAGTGATCAGCCAAATCAGATCAACAACGTCTTGGCGTTCCCCGGAATCTTCCGCGGCTTACTCGATGCTCATGCTCATAAGATCACTGATGAGCTGCTTGTCGCTGCGGCAGAGGCAATTGCCGACTGCGTCACACCGGAGCAATTAAATGCCTCATTCATTGTTCCGAGTGTTTTCGATCCTAATGTTGTTATAGCGGTAGCTGCTGCTGTGAAGAAATGCGTGTGATCGAATTAGCTGCATCTTTCGATGCACAACTTTCAACTCTCGCACCATTCCTTTTTTATGTACTGGTCGCGGTAGTTTTATTTGGCGAAACCGCAGTACTTCTTGGTTTTTTTCTTCCAGGGGACTCTGTTCTCTTTAGTGCAGGACTCGTTGTAGCTACCCATCACAGCCTCAACATTTCTCTACTTTGCTTGATTATCTTCATCGCTGCCTTCTTGGGGGACCAAGTTGGTTACGTTCTAGGCCGGACCGTCGGTCGGCCATATTTACAAAGAAATCCATCACCGCGAATCGCTCGAATGATGGGCTCTGCTGAACGTTTCTATAATCACAGCGGTTGGTGGGCTGTAGTTGCTGCGAGATTTTTCCCTTGGGTCCGAAGTTTTGTACCACCAATCGCGGGTGTTGCAAAAATGAATTACTACCGCTTTCTCACAGCTAATGCCGTTGGTGCGCTCTTGTGGGGGGTTGGGATTACCCTGGCTGGCGTCTACTCCGCTCGCCTTCCATGGGTGAGAAGTTCTTCCTACGCACTAGCCGCCTTTTTTATCGGTGCCTCACTTATTTCAGCGACGTGGCACTACTTTCGCGCGCGGCGTGATTGATTCGATCCAACAACAACACCTGCATAGGTCATCACAATTCCGCTAATCAAATAAAGACTCACATTAACGCCATGGGTAGGAATTATTAGATCAATAATCAACGATCCAAGAAGCTGACCGCCAACGGTGAGAAAAGTAGACGTTAGCGCTCCTAAATGTTGAACCACTGTTGCGGCGAAAGCAATGTAGACGCCACCAACGACGCCACCAAAATAGATCCACCACGGCCCGTGTCCAAAAGCCGTCACGTGCGTTCGGTTGGTGATCAAGCCAAACCCAAAGATGGTCGCTAGAAATATTGTTCCTGTCACAAAATTTAGCAATGAAGTAGTGAAGCTCTGCTGTGAATACTCGTTGATCTTCCCGTTGAGAGCGCGCTGAATTCCTACCAAGATTCCAGCAAGACCCGAGATGGTCACAGGAAGCCATGAAAGGTTTCTGCTATCAATGCGATCCCATACTGACACGAGTACTGCCGCAATTGTAATTACTGAGGCTATTACTCGGCGCATAGTTATAGCTCTTTTGCCTCCACTTGATAAACCAAGACGATCCACAACTAGCGAGGCAACTGTTTGTCCGGCAATTGTTGCGACAGAGAAGATTGCCACGCCAAGAATTGGGACTACTTGGGACTGCACAGCAACCAGTGTTGCTCCCAGTGTTCCTGCGAATAACTTCCACTTTTGAATGTGACCATCTCGAATTGCTTCGCGAATCTTTGTGGCGCCACTTCTTACTCCAGGGATAAAGACTGAAACTAGGCCGAGAACAAGAAGGCCAGAGGAAAAGGAAAAGAGGGCTGCCTGAAGTGGGTTTCCCAATTGGTGGGAGAGCTCCCCGTTAATTCGTGATTGAAGCGCGATCAAGAACCCAACCAATGCTGCTAAAAGTCCCAAACGCATTTGGGTAGCCTACTAATTACCTAAAGCAAGAGTTGTTGATAGCCACTCTTCTTCTAAGGTGGCTTGATTGGCCCTGACAAGAGCTAATTCTGCGGCTATTTCCGTAAGACGAGGCGCGTCAAACGCGGATTCTTCTTGTTCGCGTAAGAGTTCGGCAAGCTTTTCAGCTGCCTTCTCTATCTGTCTTTCTATCCGTGAAAGGTCTTTCTTGAGTTGACGCTCCTGGGCTGCGTTAGAAATCTTCTTCGTTGGCGCTTCAGTCTCATTAGAGTTCTTAATCATCGCTTCGCGCTGTTCGAGATATTGATTCACTCCGCGCGGAAGATCGCGTAATTGACCATCTCCAAGGAGGCCTACAAAGCGATCACAAACGCGTTCCAAGAAGTACCTATCGTGCGAGATCACCAAAAGCGTTCCGCCATAACTATCGAGTAAATCTTCTAGTTCAGTAAGTGTTTCGATATCAAAATCATTAGTCGGCTCATCAAGGAGCAAGACGTTGGGGCTATCCATCAACAAGCGTGTGAGTTGCAACCTTCGCTTTTCGCCACCAGAAAGATCTCCAACGGGCGTCCACTGTGACTCACGATCGAAACCTAAACGCTCACACAATTGCGATGCAGAAAGGGTTTTCCCATTACCCAATTCCACATGATTGGCAATGTTTTCTACCGCTTCAAGCACTCGCCATGCAGGGTTGAGTTCGCCTAGATGTTGCGTGAGAAAAGCTGGCTTGACGGTTACTCCAGTGACTAATTTCCCTGAGGTTGGTTTGACTTGCCCCATCAGCATTCTCATTAGCGTCGTCTTACCAGCGCCATTTATCCCTACAATACCGATTCGATCTCCAGGCCCAATATTCCAATACACGTCATCGAGAATTTCTTTCTCGCCAGCGTGAATCTTTGCATGGTGAATTTCATAGACAGTATTGCCTAAGCGGTTGCGGGCAAAGCGAAGCAACTCATTGCCATCACGTGGAGGTGGTTCGCTAGAAATCAATTCATTAGCAGCGTCCACGCGAAATTTAGGCTTTACTGTTTGTGCCGGCGCACCCCGACGAAGCCACGCCAATTCCTTGCGGATTAATTGATTGCGCCGGCCTTCCATCGCCGATGCTTGTCGGGCACGTTCGGCTTTAGCTAGGACAAATGCAGAATATCCACCGTCATATTCTTCAACGCTCCCATTCACGACTTCCCAGGTGCGCTCTGTTACCGCATCCAAAAACCACCGATCGTGAGTGATGACAGCTACCGCTAATCCCTTTCTTTCATTGAGATGTCGTGATAGCCAAGCAACACCTTCAACATCTAAATGGTTGGTCGGCTCATCTAACAAAATTAGATCAAGATCATCAATGAGTAACTTGGCTAATCCAACTCTTCGGCGCTCTCCGCCAGAGAGAGCAATGAATTTACGATCAAATAGCTCGTCTGAATGTCCGCCAAAGAGGCCATCAAAGATCTCTCGGATTCCAGAATCGCGAGCCCATTCATGCTTTGCCTTATCACCTAGAACAACATCGCGAACCGTAGCCGAAGGGTCGGCAACATCAACTTGAGAGAGAAGGCCTACGCGTATCGCATTGGAGCGTGTTACTCGACCTTGATCAGGAGGTTCAATTCCAGCCATGACTTTCAGGAGGGTGCTTTTGCCCGAACCATTTCTGCCAACGATGCCAATGCGATCGCCTTCAGAGATTCCCAGAGAAACCTGATCAAGAAGTTGCTTGATATCAAAGGCTTTTGAAACACTTTCGAGGTTTACTAAGTTGCGAGCCATGAGGCGCTTAGTCTACTGACTTACAGCGCGCGACCAACCACGTGATAGCGAACGCCGCTCCATTTGCTTTCGGTAGTGACGCCACGACCATCCAGAATCGTGCGCACGCCAGGAAACTTCGAGCTATCAAGGTCACGATATTCAGAGTGATCTGCTTGCACAATTACAGCATCCGTTGGCTGGCCATAGTGATAGGCGTCGAATCCATAATGAGCAAGTTCGGCATCGGTGTACATGGGATCGTGAACGGTGACGATTGCACCAGCATCCTTTAGCGCGGTAACCGTTGGAAATACTCCTGAAAATGCTGTCTCTTTAACTCCGCCGCGGTATGCCGCACCAAGAACGACAACCCGTTGGCCCTTAAGGTCGCCATGAATCTTTGCGAGCGTATTAACTACATGGGCAGGCATCGCAGCATTCGCACTACGCGCTGCGCTTACTACTGTTGCCGAAGGGTCATTCCATAAATACATTCGCGGATAAATTGGAATGCAGTGTCCACCTACGGCGATACCAGGGCGATGAATGTGAGAGAAAGGCTGAGAGTTTGACGCATCAATGACTTTCTGCACATCGATGCCGTGCGTTTCAGAAAAGAGAGCAAATTGATTAGCTAGTGCAATGTTTACGTCACGGTAAGTTGTCTCGGCCAATTTCGCGAGTTCAGATGCTTCTGAACTTCCAAGATCCCAAACGCCATTTCCTTGCGCCAAATCTGGTCGATCATCAAAATCTAATACATCCTCATAAAACGTAACTCCACGAGCACCACTGGCTGCATTAATTCCGCCCACTAACTTTGGATATTTTCGTAGGTCTGCAAATACTCGACCAGTAAAAACACGTTCTGGAGAAAATACTAAATGAAAGTCCACTCCAGCTTTTAGCCCTGAGATCTTCTCAAGCATCGGAGCAAAACGATCTCGAGTGGTGCCCACCGGCAAAGTTGTTTCATAGGAAACGAGTGTGCCGACTTTAAGTCCTTCGCCAATTGCCTGTGTTGCCGCATCCATCCAACCGAAATCTGGGACTCCCTCAGCATCAACAAAGAGCGGAACGACAACCACAACCGCATCACTTTGTGCAACCGCCGACGTTGTATCCGTTGTTGCCACTAGCGATCCGGCTGAAACAACCTCAGCTAAATATTGATCCAGGTGAGCCTCACCAGGGAAAGGCTCAATCCCCGCATTTACTTGAGCGACCGTCGTCTCATTCACATCCGCACCAATAACGGTGTGGCCTTTACGTGCAAATTGCACAGCCAGCGGAAGACCAATTTTGCCCATTGCTACGACGGTGATCTTCATATTTTTTTCCCTAACCTAGAACTAATAACCGCCTCGGCCAACGCCTGATGCGCATTGACTAGTTTAACGCCCTGGTGTTCCCAGGAATATTCGTCCAACATTTCAGGCGTAATGGCTGCAACAAATCGAGCACGGTCGGCGGAAATTTCTTTGAACCGAATCGCCAATTCTTTGGCGCTGCCGGCGCTAAATACAAGGCCATTACCGTGCAATCGAACCTCAGCTGCCATAGCCCGTACATCGCTGACAATTATCGGCAAACGTGCATGAAGGTACTCGAAATATTTTGTCACAAGCGAGATCTCATGATTTAGATGGTGATGGATTGGAATCACACCGCTCGTAGCATCGCTAACAAATGTAGAGACATACCATTCAGGAACATAAGGATGAAGATGCAGACGATCAGCCACGCCCAATTGCTGTGCCTTTTCAACAAGGCCTTGTACATAAGGCGCAGCCGGATTCACGACCAGACCGACATGATGACCAGGGGCAAATGGCAAAGCCTCGATCATTGCATCAAGGCCGCGCTGCGGAGCGGCAGCACCAACATAAATATGTAATGGGATCTCAGGGGAGAGGCCGATCTTTGAGCGAATCGTTTTCATTTTTGCATCGACTTCTGGTTGTTCTAATCGAGGTGCGTTTAAAACTACTGTTGGTCGAACAGGAAGGCGATAGTCGTCCTCGAGCATTTCGGCAATCTTCTCTGAAACAGTCATCACTGAATTGACCTGCTGAATTGAAGTGCTCTCAAGCATCATCATTGCTTTTTGCCACACAGGGTGCTTGCGATGAACTCCCTGAACATATTCATGAGCGTCGTACAGAACTTCGATAGTTCTACCCTCTGAAGCAGCGCGCTTCTTTGCCCTCAAAGCCAGACCAAGGGTGTCGCAATCATTTGCGTGAATGATGTCAGGGGCTAGTTGATCGATTATCGAACCATAAGACTCTTCGCCATCTTTAAGGAGTGGCCAGGCAGAATAGAGGAATCGCGAAGATATTTTGAGCAGCAGTGGACTGGCCCAACGCCAAAACAAGATGTCGGGCGCAATTAATCGTGATCCATATCGAACATATTTGTGTTTGATCTTCACTGTGTAACTAAAGGGAAAGAAAGGGGTTTGGCGCTTTTGCGCGTATCTTTTTGAAATCGGTACACGAACGATAGAAAATCCTGAAGTGCTTTCAGCGGCGGGTACATTGCCAATTAATCCGGCCAATAGAGTGACTTTGAAGCCTGCGGCTGCAAGAGACTCTGAACATTTCAAAACGCGCGAATCACCGACGGCATTGTTTGTTACAAGCGAGAGAATATGAATAGAGGATCGATCCGTGCTCATGGTCACGAATTAATTAATAAGGGTGATGGTTGAGTTGGTCTGGCAACTCTTGATAATCGCCTCTGCCACAAGGACGGTAGCTAAACCTTGCTCCATCGTGACAATATCGGAAGGCTTACCCAATATTGCATCGCGGAAATTCTCGTGCTCCATTTTCAGAGGTTCGTGCTTAGAGATGGCATAGCGCACGACATCTCCTTCGCTAACGCCCCTAAATTGAGCAATTTCATCCCACTGGGAAGCGACGGTTCCATTTGCGTAGAAAGTTAAATCTGCAGTCAAGGTATCGGCTACGAATGCGCCTTTTTCGCCTGTCAAAATTGTGACACGCTCTTTCAGCGGACTTAACCAATTCACAAGGTGATTAGTGATTGTTCCATCTGCCAAAGTGCCAACCACCGCAACAAGATCTTCATGTTCGCGACCGGTACGTAGCGCGGTACGTGCCGAAACACTTGCGTATGCCTGCCCCGTGATCCATGCCGTCAGATCGATGTCGTGCGTTGCTAAATCTTTAACAACTCCCACATCTGCAATACGTGCGGGAAATGGACCCTGACGGCGTGTTACAACTTGATAGAGCGAACCTAACTGATCAAGACGTCGTCGTGCTTCTTGAAGTGACGGGTTGTATCGCTCGATATGACCAACGGCGCCAATTAATCCGGCATCAGCGAAAGCTTTAGTGAGTTCGATCGAAGATTGTGCATCATGAGACAAGGGCTTCTCGACCATCGCATGAACGCCCGCTGCAGCAAGTTCTTTACCAATTTCTAAGTGGTAGAT
>Ga0194061_1000854_pt1 | contig 18621 bp, 19 predicted proteins | sample SepL2221m_MetaG_FD_163423 | JGI IMG/M metagenome (GOLD analysis project Ga0194061, IMG submission 163423) | Anoxic zone freshwater microbial communities from boreal shield lake in IISD Experimental Lakes Area, Ontario, Canada - Sep2016-L224-21m | ecosystem: Environmental > Aquatic > Freshwater >... | reverse complement strand
AGTTCTAATTATTACGTTTGTCCTAAACGGGTGCGTCTCCAGATGGCAGGATGTTGATACAGAGTTTGGGGACTTTGGCATAGGCACGCTGTCATCAAAAGATGATGATTCGCAAAAATCGGCGCAAGCCAACGACAACGCAATCCTGAATCTTCAGAAGATACAGGTGAGCGGTGACGGGACTCAGAAAGTACTGGATGCTGATGCGAATGTCACCGTCAAATTATTCATTGATGCCCATGAAACAGTAATGGCCGGAATTGCCGAGCTTAAGGCTTCCAATCAGAAACTGCAGGCTGATAATGCCGATCTGAAAGCCACGACCCAGAAGGCGCTGCAGACGGCGCAGCGTTCGCTGCAGATGATAGAAGAAATGGCGAGTCGACACGGTACCGGCGAACTTACGGTGTTCTTCCCGGTCGGATCGGCTGCCATTGAAAAAGGCACCATGGAGTTTGACCGGTTGGTTCGCTTTGCAGATTTCCTTTCCCGTGAAAGCAGGGGGCGCAAGATACTGCTGCTTTCCATCGGCAGTGCTTCGTCAACCGGCAATCGTGCCACCAACCTGAAACTGGCAAAGAAACGTTCTGAGGAACCACTCGATATTCTCGACAAATATCTGATCAATATTCCTCATGAGTTCAAAAAAGTATACGGCACCGGTGACATGTACAGTCCGAGGAACGCTAAATTGAAGGAGCATCAGCGCTACCAGCACACCCGTATCATTGCACTGTTTGATCTGGCGCAAGCTCCCAAGGTAAATGAGCCACTGAAACCCTGAAGCACATATTTCGCCTTTGAAACCAAATTGGTTCTGCTGTTGCGAGGACTTTGCCAGCAGAATTTGATAGTATCCCCCTTCAACAACAATTAGACAACTCAGGGAGGCCCCATGTTTTTTCCCCAGTTCCGAGCCCGCAGGATTCGTGGTAGTGAAGTGTTTCGCCGGATGGTCCGCGAAACGTCTGTTTCAGTCAACGATCTGGTCTATCCGATGTTCTCGGCCTTTGGCAGCGGCATTCGTAAAGAGGTCTCCTCCATGCCGGGGATCTATCAGCAATCTATCGAACATATCATCGCCGAGGCCCGCGAGGTGCGCGACCTGGGAATTCCAGCGGTCCTGCTGTTCGGCATTCCCGAAACCAAGGATGCGGTCGGCAGCGATGCCTATTCAGAAAGCGGCATTATCCAGGAAACAATCCGTGCCCTGAAAAAAGATGTTCCGGGGCTGGCGGTGATCACCGATGTCTGCATGTGCGAGTACACCGATCACGGGCACTGCGGGATCATCAAAAATGGCGATGTGGATAACGATGCGACGCTGGAGCTGCTGGCCCGTGAGGCGTTATCTCACGTTCAGGCAGGAGCCGATATGGTGGCGCCGTCCGACATGATGGACGGCCGTGTGGCTGCGATACGGGAGGTTTTGGACGAGCATGGTTACGATGCAATTCCGATTATGAGCTATGCCGTTAAATATGCCTCGGGTTACTACGGTCCATTCCGCGAGGCAGCCGAGTCAACACCTCAGTTCGGTGACCGTCGCAGCTACCAGATGGATCCGGCCAACCGCCGTGAGGCGCTTCGTGAGGCGGCTTCCGATATCGAAGAAGGGGCTGATATCATTATGGTCAAGCCGGGGCTTCCCTATCTCGACATCCTGCGCGATCTTCGGAACGAATACGACCTGCCGCTGGCAGTCTACAACGTTTCTGGCGAATACAGCATGATCAAGGGGGCAGCACAGAGGGGATGGATTGATGAAGAGCGGGTGGTGATGGAAACCATGACGGCCTTCAAGCGGGCGGGCGCCGATATCATCATCACCTACCACGCCAAGGATGTTGCACGCTGGCTGACTTCGTAGTGACGATGCCTTCAGCATGTTACGTATCGGCTTTCCTCCTGAAAATATACACTGCCGAATCGAGTTCCGGCGGCAGCACCAGGCCACTCAGCCGCTGCTCCTCGGCGAAGTCAAAAGCGCTCTGTCGCGAGTATTCGTCCCAGTTGCCGGCCGCAAAGCGGTGACGGCTACCGATGACGATGTACAGCTGAACACTCTTCGTTCTGAAAACCTGCCCCTCGAAGCTATTGTTCGCCGGCGGCCACGAGCAGACGACCACCTCCGGTGCGCGTAGCCGCAAGGCCTCCCGCGCCTCCTGCTTAACCACGAAATCAGGATACGCCACCTGGTGCTGCCAGCTGTAATCGTCAGTAGCGGTAATGCGGACTCCCCGCTGCTGCAGAAAGCGTGACAGGCTACCGTCGCCCGCAGCAATTTCAAGACAGTTCCTGGCACCGATCATTCCTGCCAACTCTCTGACAAGCTCACGCGTATAGAAACAGTAGATTCCTTCCGGTTGAACCAGCGGCATCAGCAGCCGTTTCTGCCACACAAGAGGCCACAGCAGGCGGAACCAGAACAGCGAGGCAGGCTTGCGCTCCAATCCATCTCTAAAAAGCAGCTTCTGGGCGACATAACCGTTCAGCCGGTTGAAGCGGACTTTCCCTTTTTCGATTCCTGTCGCTTCCGCAATACAGTGCTGCCTGACGGCGATCTGGGCCATCCGGTTGCTGACAATCTGCCGCAGCGTGGCTTCCAGGACTTTTTTGTCCCCCCGGCTGGCGCGGAGTTTCCGTGTCAGCTGGGCGCCGAGTGCGGAGGAGTGCTTCAGGTAGGCCTGCAGTTCAGCAGTGGTGCCGCTGTTGACGATGGTGGCAATATCCCGCTGAACATCATTCCAGATCTCCGGATATTTCGATTGGAGTTCATTGAGCGGCGGATCAGTTTTCAGCCATTCCAGGATGTTTTCAGCGGTTTCAGTTATCACTCATTACTCCCAGGGGGCTGTTAATGTCTCGCACGCCCCGTATCTTCTGTATGTATCCGAAAGCGATTTTCATGTCAATGCGGAGCACACCCACAAACTCCACACGTACAGACCCGCAGCCCACATTCCCTGCACGCCGGATTCTTCGGGTCGCGCCCATCGATGGTTTTACCGCAGGCAGAACATTGGTAACGGTAGAAGACAAAGCCGCAATCACGACAGACCAGTTTGAGCGGGTCGTCTGGCTTGGGCACGATATGAATGGATCCGCAGATCAGGCAGAGCGATGCCATCTCCGGCTTGTTTCTAATGCCGTCTCGCTGATGACGGTAGTGGTCGTACAGTTTCCTGGCCGTTTCCCTGTCAAGTATTTCCATCTGGCACCTCCCTGTTTTAATACCCGAATTGATGCAACTTTACTGCCTGATTTCAATTTCCCATGCCGACTCTGCTTTCAGCAAGTGATTAATTGTTGTTCAGTCGTTGTATAGCTTGAAATACAAGTATAGTAACGGTATTGTTCTAACAGGCTGTAAATGTGGTAAATTTCTCTCTGTCACTATTGGCATGTATTATGTATTTAATATGAGAGGGGTAAATATGGGGCATCTGCAGAGACTACTGCTGTATCTTTTTGTTCTACTCACGGCTGCATCCTCCGCCGGAGCTGGAGAAGTTGCACTGTCTGCAGCCGCCAGCCTGAAAGAGGTCATCAGCGAACTGTCCGACAACTTTGCCAAAAAGAACCCCGGCGTGAAGTACGTCAAGAATTATGGCGCGTCCGGAGCACTGGTCAAGCAGATCGAGAACGGTGCCCCGTCAGATATTTTCATCTCCGCAAACCTGGAGTGGATGGATTACCTGAAGAAAAAAAATCTGGCTGATGTCGCCAGCATCGGAACTTTTACCTACAACACCCTGGTATTTGCCGGTGCTCCCGGTAAAGCATCATCCATGCAGGATCTTATTAAATTGGAGAGAATCGCCATCGGCAGCCCGAAAAGCGTGCCTGCTGGAGAATATGCCATGGAAGCCTTCAAGAAAGCCGGGCTTGATAAGCAGCTTGAAAAGAAACTGGCCATGGCCAAGGATGTGCGTGAATGCCTGATGTACGCCGAGCGCGGCGAGGTAGACGGTGCCTTCGTCTATAAAACAGATGCCCTTCAGGCAAATAAGGCGAAGATCCTCTTTACTGTTCCCCAGGAGCTTTATCCAAGAGTGACCTACCCCATGGCATTGACTGTCGCGGGTGCAAAAAATAAGGACGCAGCCGCTTTCTTTGGCTATCTTCACAGTGATGCGGCAAAAGCGGTTCTCACAAAGTACGGTTTTGCAATCCATTGAGATGAAGGCAGGCAGACCGTGACTTCCCTGATGTCGACAGACTACGATGCCATCCGGCTTTCTGCGCAGGTTGCAATTGCTGCGACCCTGTTTTCGCTGCCGTACGGATTTGCCGCCGCTTATCTGCTCACGTTTGTGAAATTTCGCGGCAAGGTGCTGCTGGAGGTTCTCGTCAACCTGCCGTTGACGCTGCCGCCGGTCGTAGTTGGCTATTTTCTGCTGCTGCTGCTTGGCAAGAATGGCTGGCCCGGCTCTCTGCTGAGTGATGCAGGCATTCGCCTGATTTTCACCCTCAAAGCGGCGGTAATAGCGTCAGCTGTTGTCGGTTTCCCCCTGCTGGTTCGCTCGCTCCGCATTGGCATGGAGGGGATCGATCCCCAATTGATAAAAGCATCTCGAACACTCGGGGCGTGCTGGCACGATACCCTGTTGAGCATCATTCTGCCGCTCTCGTTTCCCGGGCTGCTGGCCGGTTCATCGCTGATGTTCGCCCGCAGCCTGGGGGAGTTCGGCGCCACAATCATCGTCGCCGGCAATATCCCCGGCGTCACCCAGACCATCCCGCTTGCCATCTATGATTATGCCAGTTCGCCCACCGGCGGGAGCACCGCGCTTGCACTCTGCCTGGTGTCGGTGGCAATTTCGCTGGCAGTGCTGTTCCTTCACGAACTGCTGGCCAGACGAGTGGCTCGGGGAGAGTGACATGCAGCTTACCATGATGGCTTCCAAGCGGTTCGGAGAGTTCACCCTTGAGGCCGATTTTTCGGTGAACGGGGAGCGCACTGGTGTTTTCGGTGTCTCGGGAAGCGGAAAATCGACGCTGGTGGGCATGCTTGCCGGTCTCGTTGAGCCGGACTGCGGCAAGATAGTCCTGAACGGCGATTGCCTCTTCAGCAGCAGCGCACGCATCAACCTCCCACCCGAACAGCGGCGCATCGCCATGGTCTTTCAGCAGCACGCCCTGTTTCCGCATCTGGACGTCAAGGGAAACCTGTTCTACGGCTTCAACCGATGCCGTCAGGAACACCGCGTCATCGATTTTGATGCCCTGGTCGGCGTACTTGAACTGGATGACCTGCTGCGACGCAGCGTTAAGAACCTGTCAGGCGGCGAGAAACAGCGTGTCGCTCTGGGACGTGCCATACTGGCGAACCCCCGGCTGCTGCTGATGGATGAACCGCTCTCGGCGCTGGACGACACCCTTCGCTTCCAGATCATTCCCTACTTGAGGAGCGTCAGTGAACAGTTCGGAATTCCCTATCTGTTCATCTCCCATTCGCTGGTAGAAATGCGTCTGATGACTGATACAGTGCTGGTTGTGGAAAAGGGGAGAATCACCGACCAGACCGGCAGCGAACAGCTGGCGCGCAACCGTATGGGACGGAGTTCGGTCGGTTACATCAATCTGCTGGAACTGCACGGCATGACCGAGCGGGACGGAATGTGCGCCTACAGGTGGGATGGAGGGGAGCTGCTGCTGTCTGCCACCAACCGTGACACGGAGAGCGGTCTGTTTGAACTCTCCTCCAAGGATCTGATTCTTTTCAAACAGCACCCCGAGGCGATCAGCGCCCGCAATCTGCTGCGCTGTACGGTTGCGGCACTGTTTGAAAGCGGTACTAAAATGGGGGTCGAACTCCATTGCGGTGATGGAAAGCTGATTTCAGAAATCGTACCGGTTGCGGCTCGCGAACTGGGTATCAGTCCCGGCTGCACGGTCTATGCTGCCTGCAAGGCGTCTGCCTTCAGACGGCTCTCTGCGCGGAATCCGTCAAAGAAATAGCGTCGTACCCGCCCCGGAGATTATGACGGGTCGTGATTTGACAGCTGTTCCCACTCACCATACAGCGCCTCCAGTTTGACATTCAGCGCGGCGTGCAGCTCGCCTCCCTGCTGTCCCCGTTCGGCATCGTCAAAGAAGCCGGGGGCATTCATCTCATCCTCAAGTTGTGCCAGCTCCTCTTCGACCGCAGCAATCTCCCGCTCAATATCGCCGATCCTTTTCTGACGGGACTGTTCCTCGCGTTTACGGCGCTTTTCCTCCTCGCGATCCCTGAGGCGCACCTCTTTGTTCAGCGGCGGGAGCGGTGCCGGATCGTTTTTCCTCGCAGGTGAAGCGCTCTGCCTAAGGCCGGACTGGACACGGGAAGCGGCTGATTGTAGAAGCGCAGAAGGTGACGGATTAACCCCCTGCTCTTTTTTGCTCAGGTAATATTCGTAATCTCCGAAGAAGTTCTCCACCCGGCCGGCTTCAACCTCCACCACGCGTGTCGCCAGGCTGTTGACGAAATAGCGGTCGTGGGAGACGAACACCACCGTGCCGTCGAAACCTTTAAGTGCGTCAAGCAGCACCTCCTTGCTGAACAGGTCCAGGTGGTTGGTCGGCTCATCCATCAGCAGCAGATTGGAGGGGCGCAGCAGCATCTTGGCAAGGGCCAGCCGGTTGCGCTCACCTCCGGAGAGAACGCCGACTTTCTTGTGGATGTCATCACCGGAAAAGAGGAACGCCCCGAGAATGTCGCGCAGTTTTGGCACCATGTCGTAGGGGGCGTCGGCATACAGCTCGTCATAGGCCGTGCGCTCCTGATCCAGAACATTGGCCTGGTCCTGGGCGAAATAGTCCATGCTGACATTGTGGCCGATGATCCGATCGCCCCCCTGGAATTCGCTCCCTGCCAGCAGCGCCATCAGAGTCGATTTCCCGGCGCCGTTGTGTCCCACCAGAGCGATCCGCTCCCCCTTCTCCACCATCAGGTCGATCCGGTTCAGCACCACATGATCACCGAAGGAGCGGGTTACTTCTTTCAGTTCAATGACGTTTTTGCCGCTTTTCGGCGCCTGCGGGAAGTGAAAGCGGATCTTCCTCCGCTCCGGGGGCAGTACAATTCGCTCCACCTTTTCCAGCTGCTTGATGCGCGACTGCACCAGGGATGCCTTATTGGCCTGATAGCGAAACCTGCGGATGAAATCCTCGGTCTTCTCCACCTCCTCATCCTGGCGCCGCTTGGCGTCCCGCAGGGCCGTCACCCGCTCGTCGCGCTGGATAAGATAGCGCGAATAGTTGCAGTGGTAATCCGCGATCGTCAGATTCCAGACCTCCGCAATCCTGCTGCAGACGCTGTCCATGAAGAAACGGTCGTGGGAAACGAGGATTACCGATCCCGGATAGCTGCAGAGATACTCCTCCAACCAGTTGCGCGCCTCGATGTCCAGGTGGTTGGTTGGCTCATCCAGCAGCAGCACATCCGGTTTCTGCAGCAGCAGACGTGCCAGCGCGATGCGCATCTGCCAGCCGCCGGAAAACTCGCCGCATTCCCGGTCCCGGTCGGATGGGGCGAAACCGAGCCCTTTGAGCACCGTCCCGATTTCGGCCTCCATGGTATAGCCACCCAGGTGGCGGAACCGCTCCTGCAGTTCGCCGTATCTGGCCAGAATCAGGTCATGTTCAGGTGAATCATGCGGAAGGCGTTCCAGGTCATTGCCGAGCCGATGCAGCTCCTCTTCCATAGAAAGCAGTTCGCCAAAGGCCGAACGGGCTTCATCGAACAGCGCACGCCCGGACGTAACAATACCGTCCTGCGGCAGGTAGGAGGCCCGGGCACCTTTGGCAAACTGAATCTCGCCGCCGGTCATGTCGGCGAGCCCGGCAATTATCTTCATCAGGGTCGACTTGCCGGCGCCGTTTTCTCCAACCAGCGCCACCCGCTCCCCTTTTTTCAGATGCCAGGAGATGTTCGAAAAGAGCGGCGTACCGGCGAAGTCTTTGGATACGTTTATGAGTTGGAGCATGGCGGGTGTTGTAGCACAAAAAGAGATAGTGTCGCAAGGAATGGGGAGTGATCAATTGGTAAGATACTACGTTATGAGACTCCGCAACTAACAGTTAGAAACAGGCGGATAGTTCTTCAACCACTGCTCAGTCCCTTCAAAAGCGGTATATAGATCTTCGCCGATCCGGCTAATTTCTCCGACGAGTTCCAGTTGCGCACGCCAGTTTTCGGGAATTGCACCGCTACCAAGAAGCGCACCCAGAATGTTACCGGTTATTGAGCCGGTGGAATCAGAATCACCGGAGTGATTGACTGCCAGTCGCACTCCCCTCGTAAAATCACCCTTTACAACCAGTGAGCAGTAAAGGCTGATCGCCAACGCCTCTTCACCGGTCCAGCCGCCTCCAAGTGTTTCGATTACGGCCGGGGATGGAGTGATGCTCTGATTTCGTATCAGATCGAGAGCCGCCCGGATTGCGCTTACGGTCTCCAACGCTCCGATTCGTCCCTCCAGGATACTGAGGCCGATGTCGATCCCCTCTTCCAGCGACCCGCCAGTTACAATGGTTGCAATAACAGCCGCCAGCACACCTGCCGGATAGTAGCCTGATGGGTGGCCGTGAGTCAGTGCAGCGGAGGAGCAGCCGATTTCGAATGCCAGCCGTGCCGTAGTTGCGCTGCTGCCATTATTAATACGGGCGGCCAGAAGTCCTGCCGGCGCGGCCCGCATGACACCACCGCATCCCTTGCTGTTGTTATTGACGATACCATTATCCGAATAGTTCCCCTCCCGTAAAGCCGACAGGCAGGTGCTGCCGGGAGCACGCCGCCGGTACAGCCCTTCCACCGTGATCAACCAGCCGTCACGGTATGAATCAGGAATTGATCCGACGACAGCCTCACCCTGCGTTTTGAGCCAGTTGCCATATGAATGCCTGACCGCAGTGGTAAAATCAGGCGGGCTACCGTAATGCCTGGACGATGACCATGCCTGTAATAGCCCCTCGGCAGTGAAGAGTGTCATCTGGGTGTCATCGGTAATCTCGTAGAGTTCATCCTCTCCCGGCACCATCTCCGTGATGCCGGCCGGACCGTAATCCTTGACGATCTGGCTGTAATCCAGAAACTCGACTGGCCAGCCCAGCGCGTCACCGACAGCGCCGCCCAACAGGCAGCCGATGAAGTGCTGCCGAGTGTTTCGCTCCATGTGTCTCTCCATGTTATGTAGTAATAGTGACGGCATGACCGGATGAAGAATGCCACACTGACGAACCAATCATCAACCGTCAATAAATGGACCTTCCAGCTGAGTCACTCCATCGCTATCAACTGCCGGAACACAGACGAATGCCCCGGCCATTTTTTCAACCGCAACACATACCGCTCCTGAGCATCGGTTTCGATGGTGCCTGGTCTCGTTCTCCTGACCAGGGCTACGGCATCAGACGGTTTGAAGCCGAACTCCACCAGCAGCCTGGCCGCGATGGTTCCGGTCCTGCCGATTCCGCCGCGGCAGTGCAGCAGAACTTTTCCCTCGCTAATCAGGATTTCTCTGAGTCGATTACCGTGTCCCTGCCACTGTGCTTCAAAGTGACGATCAGGCACATCAACGTCGCGAATCGGCAGGTGATGCCATTCGAGACACCTGGCACGAAGCATCTCAGGCAGATCAGAAACCCCTAGCATCTCAAGCTCAAACCCTTCCATCAGTGTGACAACCGCGTTTGCACCCCAGTCGGAGATGACATCCAGATCAGTTACCAGGTCTCGGGCCCATACCCTTCCGGAGTAACCACTGTCCTTCTTGCCGGGGCAGAAAGTCATGCCGATCTGCCCGCGGTTGCCGGGCAGTCGTATGGTGTCGATGCGAAGAGGCGAGTTTTTGCTGGTCAGGATGGTGTTCATAGTGAGTATTCTCCCGGTGATTGTTGTGAACCCATCATAATGGGGTACCTCCCCCATCCAGCGTCCGACACAAAATAATTCTGCGATAATCGTAAAAAAACGTACTAACAATTCCCGAAAAGCATTCCCTGTTTGACGAGTGATGTTTTGATGTGTATACTCATGCAACTTTTTGATTTTAATGAAGAATCAGCTAAGGAGCGGGGGTATGGGGGATCAGCTTTACCTGGTGCGGTTTGTCTGGTTTGACAATGAAGCGCGTAAAGATCGATTCCCCAATGCGACCAGATTGGCGGAGCAGTTCGAGCTGTCCGTCAAGAGCGCCCAGCGCACCATCGACCATTTCCGCGACCGCTTGCGGGCCCCCTTTGAATATGATTCCTCCCGCAAGGGATACTACTACACCGACCCTGCCTTTCAACTGCCGGTCATCCGGATTTCCGAAGAAGAACTGCTGGCACTGCTGATCTCCCGTAAATTGATAACCGAGGCGTCCGCCGGTTCACTCGCCGATGAACTCGGCAGTGTCTCACAGCGGCTGAGTTCGCTGCTCGCTGCCAATCTGCCGGGCAGGGCAAGGCCGGAAGATGCCTTCTCCTTCCGTTGGAAAAACATCAGCCCCACGGATCCACTGACTTTCAAAGTTGTCACCTCGGCCCTGCTGCAGGGCAAACTGCTGACCTTCTGCTATTACTCACCTACAGACAGCAACTGCACTATGCGTACGGTGGAACCACACCACATGGTCAACTACATGGGTAACTGGCATCTGATCTCCTTCTGCCGCCTGCGTAACGACTGGAGAGACTTTGTGCTTGGGAGGATGACGCTTTGTAGTGTCGAGGTAACTGCATTCAAGATCCGTGAGAAAGATGAGTGGAAACCTTTTCTGCAGAATACCTTTGGTATTTTCCGGAACCCGGAGAAGTTTAATGTAGTGCTGCGTTTCTCGCCTGAGCGCTCACGCTGGATCAAAGGGGAGATATGGCACGAGGCACAGACGGAGGTAGTTCAGGATGATGGTTCGCTGGTACGCACCATTCCTGCTTCGCATCAGGCGGAGATCATGATGGAGATACTGAAACATGGTTCGCATGTGGAGGTGTTGGAACCGGAGTGGTTGCGGGAGAAGGTAATCAAGGAAATGAAAATGGCAATTTTGAAGGGTGAAGGGTGAAGGGTGAAATGGACGAGCCTCGACGAGATTTGCCGGAGCGGACATTTGAATTTGCCCGGCGAGTGGTGACATTGTGTCGGACGCTGGATCAGACACCGGGTGTCAGCCGGACATTGGCCAACCAGCTTCTGCGTTCTGGTACATCAATCGGTGCGAATGTCGAAGAGGGACAGGGAAGTCAAAGCCGAGCCGATTTCATTGCAAAATATTCCATCGCTTGCAAAGAGGCCCGCGAGACACATTACTGGCTGCGCTTACTGGCAGCCTGTGAAATAGGTCAAAAATTCCAACTTGGCGATTTGATAGCAGAAGTAAACCAGATTGTAGCAATACTGACTTCAATCATTAAAAAATGCCGGGCGAACGGCGGAGAAAAACGAAAGTGACGTTTTGCTTTTTATTTTCACTCTTCTAACTTCACTCTTCAAACTTTTTATAAAGTAGGACGCTGGATGGGGGAGGTAGGTATGGTAGCATTGCAGAAACACTAATGGGGGATGGAATGACATTAACATTTACCACCACTACAACGCATGAATTCTGTAAAGCTCTGAAGCCATACTTCAGCGATCTGAATATGCTGCCGTACAACTATCACCAGCCTGATATGTCAGTCTGGTGGTTATCACCTTCGTCTGCAAAGCCGGCATATCGGTTCCCAAAATTTGCGGTACTGCCTCCAGAAGCTGATTCTCCGGATAGTCTTTTTTCAGGAATCTATATTGAAAAAGGAGTTGACGAAATTTACGCAAAATCAGTCGGTATTGCCAAAACTCATACTCTCGACAAAGATTGGGCATGGCATGGACTGCTGGCCGATATGGCCACAGGCGATAAGCTCAAAAGAAGTATTGCACAGGTGCGTAATGCTACCGGCAGTAATCCTGAATTGCGGCTGTATATACCATTGCAAGGCTTTCATTGCTGATTGAAGCTAAAGGCAAAGGTAAAATACTTGATTTCAAATCCATCTGGGATCGGCAGCAAATATCACAAGCACTGATAAGGCAACTTGAAATAATTGCAGAAGAAGTTTTCGACGTTATTACCGATAAATCCCGGCCAGTAGAAAACGTGACTGAATGGTGTAAGAGAAAGATGTGTTGGGATAAAGTGGAATCTCTGGAATTATCCCTCAGGCCTGATTTTGCAAATGAACTTGTTGATAAAGGTGAGCACTTGATTGCGGTAAGAGAGGCAAGAGTTACTCAAAAAAATGATAGCGGCGTCGAGGCGCAAACATTTGTATTTAAACGTGGTGGGACTTACTGGCAACGCCTGCTGGAGTGGGGGCGTGACCGTAAACTTTTAACACCAGATGAAGATAGTTTTATTCGCGTTGCTGCTCAAATTCCCAATAAAATTCCAACCGAAAAGCAGTGTATGAAGATTTTGGCAATCATGGAAAAAGTTGAAGCTGATGGGTTTGCGGAATAATTGTCACCAAAAAAGGGCAGGCAGTATCAGAAAGGCCGTTGTTTTTATTGCTTCAGAAAAATATCTGTAGATATGTTCTCGCCCGATCTTGCTGACGTAGACCATTTCTTCCCATAGAATGTGCAACTGACAAACCGGTATACGCCTATAGCTGAAGTTATTCGATTTAAGGGGCAGAAATGAGCCAGAAAAAAATAAATTCTACACCGAAGCAAACCGCCCAGGATAATTCTCTGCTTGATCGTGTTGTCCTGATCCTGGAGCAGGCACGCACCAATGTTGTCAGAGCGGTCAACAGCAACATGGTAACTGCCTATTGGTTGATTGGGCGTGAAATTGTGCAGGAACTGCAGGGCGGAGATGGACGGGCGGAATACGGAAAGCAGGTGATTGTGACTCTTTCCAAGCAGCTCACACAGAGGTATGGCGGCGGCTACTCTGTTACGACCCTTCAGTATTTCAGAAAGTTTTATCAGGCGTACTCCACGCGTACCCCAATTCCACGCCCATTGGGCGCTGAATCTGGCACAGTAATTAACCCCGATGAAATATCACGCCCAACGGGCGCAGAATTGACAATCACCCCTGAAAGCATAACAGGTTTTTCGCCACAACTCTCCTGGTCACACTATCGTGCACTGATGCGTGTTGTCAAACCGGATGCGCGTGATTTCTATGAACTTGAGACCATTGAATGCTGCTGGGATAAACGGTCGCTGGAGCGGCAGATTCATTCACAATTTTATGAACGAATACTGAAAAGCCTGAACCCCAAGAAAATGATAGAAACAGCACGTCAGGAAATTGTATCTCATACAGAAAGTGTTGATACCTTGAAAAATCCTTATGTCCTGGAGTTTTTAGGGCTGCCGGAAGTCTCCACTTTGCATGAAAAGCAGCTTGAATCTGCAATCATCACCCACCTGCAAACCTTTCTACTGGAGCTTGGCAAGGGCTTCGCTTTTGTCGCTCGTCAGAAACGCATGCGCTTTGAAGATACCGACCTCTATGTCGATTTGGTGTTTTATAACTGTATCCTCAAGTGTTACCTGCTGATTGACCTTAAAATGGGTGAGCTGTCATATCGGGATGTAGGGCAGATGGACGGCTATGTCCGTATGTTTGAGGATCTCTGCACCGCACCTGATGACAATCCCACAATCGGTCTTATCCTCTGTGCCGAAAAGAATGAAGCGGTAGCGAAGTATTCTGTGTTGAGTGACCGCAAGCAGATATTTGCCTCGAAGTACATGCTGTACCTGCCAACTGAACAGGAATTGGCGATTGAGCTTGAACGGGAACGAAAGCTGATTGAAGCTCACCTGGCTGAAAAGGAAGAGCCGTCTGAAAATACGGTGGATTGACTGTACCACGGAGGTCAACACGGAGGTCAACACGGAAGTCAACACGGAAGTCAACACGGAAGTCAACGCGGAAGTCAACGCGGAAGTCAACGCGGAAGTCAGGCAGCTATTTGCTTGACTTATAGAAGTGAGAGGACATCAAGAGGGACGTTGTTATCTATTTATCTAAACCCCAAAATATCATGCAAATATAAATCACCACTTTAAATATGCATTGAAAACCTTCCTGCGCCATGCTATATTCCCTCCCATGACCTACATCGCCCGTGATATAGAAACGCGTCTTGAACGCCTGCTGAACTCTTCTCCCTGTGTGGCTGTAACCGGTCCACGTCAGGCGGGCAAGTCAACTCTGCTCAAGCACTGTCTACCCGACTACAGATACGTGACTCTGGACGATCCGTTTTACCGCGAACAGGCGCATAGCGACCCGCTGTTCTTTCTCGACACTTTGGGAGAGCGCGCCATCATTGACGAAATCCAGCTTGCTCCGAGCCTGCTCTCCTATGTCAAGATGAGGGTAGACAGCCGCCGTAACGTCAAGGGACAGTACGTCTTTACCGGATCGCAGCAGTTCGGCTTGATCAAGAACCTGAGTGATTCGCTGGCCGGAAGGATCGCCCTTCTGGAGCTGCTCCCCTTGTCGGTAACTGAAAAACGGCGACACCTGCCGATTCCGGATGCCGTCGGCCTGTTCAGCCACGCTGCCCTGACCGGTTCCTATCCCGAACTGGTCGTCGATGAGGCTGTTGATATCCCATCGTGGTACGCAGCCTACCTGCAAACATATCTGGAGCGCGACATCCGCACTCTCTACAATATCGGAGATCTCCGGGACTTCCAGCGCTTTGTGCGCCTGCTGGCTGCCCACTCCGGTCAGCAACTGAATATGTCCGTTTACAGTCGTGATCTGGGGATTTCCGTTCCTACGGTAAAAAGCTGGCTTTCCATTCTGGAGGCCAGTCGGGTCGTTTATCTTCTTTCCCCGTACTATTCAAACCTGGGAAAACGAATCACCAAAGCACCCAAGGTATATTTTATCGATATCGGCCTTGCCTGTAACCTGGCCGGGGTTCGCGATGCCGGGCACCTGTTCAACGGCCCCATGGCCGGTTTCCTATTCGAGAACTTCTGCGTGCAGGAGACGATCAAGTTTTTTCTGGGGCAGGGAGTACAACCACCGCTATACTACATCAGGACCAGCAACGGACTGGAGGTAGACCTGCTCATCGAGCCTTCGGCAGGAGTGTTGGTCCCAGTGGAAATAAAACTCACCAAAACTCCCTCACCACAGCAGGCCCGAACCCTCACAGCCTTCCGAGAATCGTTCGCCCAGCTTGCTCCGGCACCGGGATTGTTTCTCTCGCTTGCCGAACAGAACCGGCCTCTGTCTCGGGAGATAACCGCTGTTACGCTGGACGATTATCTGCAACGATTGGCGGGGTTTACGTAAAACAGAAAAGAAATCCTTGGGAGACTTTGCATGTAGGGACTTTTCGTAACCACTCAGGAGTCAGCTCCGGGGTCAGGACAAGCCCTTGGAGTCAGGCACAACTTTCTGCCATTCTAATCAACCCTGAAGCCTTTGATTGCAGTTGACTGCTGGAGGAAAATGAGGGCCACTTATGAACAAGCCGGATAATTCAATCATTATTTACCAAAGCCCGGACGGTATTTCCTCCCTCGATGTGCGTCTTGATCACGAGACGGTGTGGCTGACCCAGAAGCAGATGGCCGATTTGTTCCAGCGTGAACGAAGTGTTATTACTAAGCATATTCGCAATGCATTTTCAGAAGGCGAGCTTGATGAAAAAAGCAATGTGCAAAATATGCACATTGCTTTTTCCGACAAGCCGGTTACCTTCTACAACCTTTATGTCATCATTACTGTTGGATATCGGGTCAAGTCTCTGCAGGGAACTCGCTTCCGCCAGTGGGCAACGCAGGTGCTACGTGACCACATAGTCAAAGGGTACACGATCAACGAGCAGCGACTAAACGAGGAGAGTGCCAGGCTGATCGAGATGCGCCGAACCGTTGAACTTCTGGCCCGTACCTTGGCAAATCAGGAATTGATAAGCGACACCGGGAAGGATGTACTGAGAGTCATCAGTGACTACGCCTATGCCCTGACCCTGCTCGATCGTTACGACCACGGCACCCTGGCTATCGAAGAAACCACAGGGAAGGCACTTCATGTAATTGATTACGACGAAGCAATCAACATCGTCGCATCGATGAAGGGCGAGTTCGACGGCCTTTTCGGGCTGGAGAAGGATCAGGGGTTTAAGAGCGCCCTGGGAGCGATCTACCAGACCTTCGGCGGCGAAGAGCTCTATCCCAGCGTTGAGGAAAAGGGTGCCAACCTCCTCTACTTTGTTGTCAAAAACCATGCCTTCAGCGACGGCAACAAGCGCATCGCCGCCGCCCTGTTTATCTATTTCCTCGGCATGAACGCAATACTGTACCGCCCCGATGGCAGCAAGCGTCTTGCCGACAATGCCTTGGTGGCACTGACTCTGCTGATCGCCGAGAGCCGCCCTGAAGAGAAGGATACAATCGTCAAGGTGATTGTCAGTCTAATCAATCAAAAGAATTGATATTTGACAGTTGCCAGTCCTTGTGGGGGATGCGTATTGTATTGTGCCGGACAGCGACTTGGAAAAGTCTCCAGTCATTGAGGTCAGGGAACCGGAAGATTGAGGAAACACTTTATGAACTCTGAACGTAAACAGCGATTATTGGAATTGGGAGAAGACCGCCTGGCTGATGCCCTCCTTGAACTGGCAAGCTGTAATGATGCCGCAGATGATCTTGTTGAACGGTTGATTGCGACCCCTCAGGAAAATATCAAACGCTTCAAAGCCAAACTGGCTGGTCTCAAACGCAGTCGTCGCTTTATCGGCTGGAGTGAGTCCGCCGGTTTTGCCCGTGGGCTGAAAACCTTACTGGAGGACCTGCACGCAGGCGTGGAAGATCCGCGAACCGGCGCTGAACTGGTGGCCGCTTTTTACGAGGCTGATGTCGGCATTCTGGCACACTGTGACGATTCCAGCGGCCATGTGGGCGATCTGTTTCGTCATGATGCGAAGGAACTTTTTGTCAACTATGCCTCACGCTGTGCCGACAAAGAATGGCTGGGCGACCTGGCTTTCAAAGTTATTCAGTCGGATGATTACGGTGTGCGGGATGCCGTTATTGATTGTGCAAAAGAGTATCTGACAGAACCGGTCATGAGGATTATGGTGACGCGTCTGATGGGAAAAGCCGGCCAGGAATCGGATGAGTACCGGAAACGGCACTGGCTTAATAACGTCGAATCCATTGCCCGGCAGCTCAAAGATGCACCACTGTTCGAGCAGGCTCGACTGGCCTCATGGGGAAAGCTCTCTACTGCCGCCTGTGTGGATATCGCGAGAATCTATATGGAAAGTGCTGACCCGCTGACGGCTTTGTCCTGGATGGAAAAGGTAGCGGTTTCCGATAATTTTCTGGCAGCGGAACGCGACAGCCTGCTGCTTGAGATCTATGGACGAACGGGTGAACAAGACAAACAGGCTGACGTTGCCTGGCGGATATTCAGGCGAAGTCGCAGTGCCTCTACACTTGAGCGTTTGCTGGATGTTATCGGCCACGACAAGAGGGATAACGTGCTGACGGGCGAAATTAGAACGATTCTCAATGAAAGTGCTTTATCTCTGGTTGATGCAGTTTTTCTTGTGGAGATTGATCACATGGCGGATGCTGAAACGTATCTGCTGAAAAATGCCGGTCAGCTCAACGGCGATTATTACGGCGGATTGCTGCACCTGGTTGAAGCTATGGAGAAAAGTGGACGACTTCTCTGCGCATCCGTAATCTATCGGGCACTGCTGGATTCGATCCTGCGCCGGGCGCAGACCAAAACTTATCCCCACGGGGTTCGATATCTCAAAAAACTCGACAAACTTGCCGGATCAGTTCCAAATTGGCAGATGTTTGAACCACATTCAGCTTACATGGATGTGTTGAAACTGCAGCACGGCCGGAAAAGCAGCTTCTGGTCCCGTTATGGGAGCTAACTTCGTATAGTTCTTTTTTAAAAGGTTACAATATGAGTACAACTGATAATCAGCTTTTCCCGCTGTTCCGGTCGTGATATATAAGAATTTCTCAAATTGTTGATGCGTAAAGAGGAATATCCATGAAAAAAGTAAAGACCATAGACGAACTGCTTTCAGTTCTTAAGGCATGTAGAAAAGGAGTTTCCGACCGGTTCGGTGTCGTGGATCTTGCTGTATTCGGTTCCTATGTCAAAGGAAATCAGACGAGGCGGAGTGATATAGATATCCTCGTCGAACTCGACAAACCACACAAAACCTTCGATAACTATATGGAGTTGAAATTCTTTCTGACACGTGCGATTGGCGGAAAGGTTGATCTTGTCCTGAAGGATTCACTGCGAGAGGAACTCAAGGCGAGGGTGTTCAGCGAGGCAATACATGTCTAATCGTGATTGGCGACTGTTTTTGCGTGATATTCGGGAGAGTTCTGCCAGGGTGCTTGAATATACTGCTGTCATGACACGTGAGGAGTTCTTTGAAGATCGCAAAACTCTGGATGCAGTGATGCGTAATCTTGCAATTATCGGCGAGGCGGCCAAGAAGATTCCAACAGACATTCGTCGAAAACATCCGGAAATATCCTAGGAGTTTGTCGGGCTTGAGATTTTAACCAAATATTCTACCCGTTAGTTGATTCTGCTGCCGGTGCCGATCAGTCATCAGTTTCTGTTTCGTTACGCAAAT
>Ga0194061_1000851_pt1 | contig 18638 bp, 17 predicted proteins | sample SepL2221m_MetaG_FD_163423 | JGI IMG/M metagenome (GOLD analysis project Ga0194061, IMG submission 163423) | Anoxic zone freshwater microbial communities from boreal shield lake in IISD Experimental Lakes Area, Ontario, Canada - Sep2016-L224-21m | ecosystem: Environmental > Aquatic > Freshwater >... | reverse complement strand
CCCCAATACAAAATTGATAAAACTTTGTTATTCACTTCAAAGACAACGGTCGAATTATCCGACCGAAGTTGAATAACGGTTCGTTCGCTCATGAAAATTCTCCCTCTGTTTGCCCAATAACCACCTGCGAGGTTACTAGGAAACTTTCCCTTCTAATTCTATTTTCACTAGAGTTCGGAAAGGAACCGTCACGAGTGGAGACTTAAGTGAAGTATTGGAATAGCCCCGAAACCACCGCCGTAAATCGCTTACCGATGCTAAATCTTGAGCATGAGGAGAGTTTCACTCTTGATGGTCAATGGCGCTTTCAATTGCTTCGCTCCCCCGACGAAACCCCCACCGAAAATTGGGGTGAAATACCAGTTCCTGGACTTTGGACGATGCAGCCGGAATCTTCGATTTATTGGGACAAGCCGATTTACACCAACGTGCAGATGCCTTTTGAACAATTGCCACCAGCAGTTCCTGCGCTAAATCCCACCGGAATTTATGAGCGAGATTTTGATCTGCCCGAAGGCTGGGAAGGCAAGCGAGTCGTTCTTCAGATTGGCGGTTTTGAATCCGTAGCGATTCTCTCCGTTAATGGAATCGAGGTAGGCGTTGCCAAAGACTCCAGACTGGCGGCAGATTTCGACATTACGGATTATCTGCTAGCTAGAGAAAATAACCTTCAAATCAAGATTGTTAAGTGGTCAGATGCCTCATTCATTGAAGACCAAGATCAATGGTGGCACGGTGGCATCACTCGCTCGGTAAAGATTTTCACCACTCCAGATGTTTTCCTTTCGCGCTTTTATGCGACACCTGGGCTGGAAAAGAATGGCACCACAGGAAAGCTAAACATTCGCGCCTATCTGGGATCGATCAAAGATCAAGAACTAGCTGGCTGGAAGTTCACCGTTTCATTGGGTGGGGTACCAAAGAAATCGGGAGCTCAAGCTTCAAAGGTGCTTACTAGTCACTTCCGACCTAACTGGACCGAGATTTCCGAAGAACATCGACGCGTCGGCAGCAACTACTTTCATGGCGAATATTGGAGCGGAAAGATTCCAAGTGACGTGCTCTCGACTTTGAAGGAGCTCGAGCCGCCAACCATCGATTTCATTGGTTTTGACCTAACTTTCCCAAATATAAAAGCTTGGTCTGCCGAAAGTCCCGCCCTATATTCACTGACGATCGAATTAAGTAACCCAGCAGGTGAAGTTGTTGAGCGCTTTGTGCAGAAGATTGGGTTTAGAGATGTTCGGATCGTTGGCCATGATCTTCTCGTAAACGGCGCGCCGATCATTCTCTATGGCGTCAACCGCCACGATTTCCATCCAAAGACTGGCCGAGTACTTTCACGTCAAGATATGAAGAATGATTTGCTAGAACTTAAGAAATTCAATTTTAATGCGGTTCGAACTTCGCACTATCCAAATGATCCGGCGTTAATTGAGCTATGTGATGAACTCGGTTTCTATGTAATTGGCGAGGCAAATATTGAGTCCCATGCCTTTCAAGACAGTATTTGCAATGACCAGCGCTATTTAACGGCTTTCGTGGATCGAATCGCTCGAATGGTAGAACGCGATATTCACCATCCCAGCGTGATCCTTTGGTCACTAGGAAATGAATCCGGACATGGTTTAAACCATGAAGCCGCGGCGGCTTTCGTTCGAAAATTCGATGCCTCCAGGCCTCTTCATTATGAAGGGGCAATTCGTGGAAATTGGACCAAGGGACATTCAGTTACCGATGTTGTCTGTCCTATGTATCCATCTATCGCCGCGATTGCTTCATACGCAAAATCTCCTCTACTTGATCGCCCACTCATTATGTGCGAGTACTCGCACGCAATGGGAAATAGCAATGGCACCCTGGCGGAATACTGGGAGGCGATCCATGCCCTTCCTGGGCTTCAAGGTGGCTTTATTTGGGAGTTTTGGGATCACGGCATTGAACAACATCTTGCAGATGGGCGTACTCGTTCCGCATACGGTGGCGACTTCGGAGAAACGAAGCATGATGGCAACTTCTGTTGCGATGGGATGGTCTTTCCTGACCGCACCCCAAAACCGGCGATGTCAGAATTCAAGGCAATTGCCGCCCCGCTCTCCTTTGCAGTGACTTCGATACCAGCAGGCAAGTTCACGGTGTTCAATAAGAACTTCTTTATCGATACTTCAAATTACGCGATTCGCTGGGAAATTTCATCAGATGGTGCGGTCATAGATTCCGGCAAGGTTTCAGTTCCAGCAGTCGCGGCCCGAAAGAGTTCTAGCTTCAGTATTAAATCCAAGCACCTCAAGAACATCACATCATTGGGTGAGCGCTTCATAACGTTTACGGTTTTGAAGAAATCTTCAACCGAGTGGGCTCCAGCAAATGCGGAGATTGGTTGGGCGCAGTTTGCCTTGCCTTCTAAATCATTGCCCAAGCAAAAGATTTCAAAGGTCAACCAACTCAGAGATATCATCGATGATAATGGCGAGATTGCACTGCCTTACGGTGTGAGCGCACCGGCGCTAACGCTTTTCCGAGCGCCAACTGATAACGATCGCATCGGTCATATGGCAACCAAGTGGTACCGCTGGGGATTAGATAATCTCGCTCGCGATTTAATAAAGGTAACCCGTGGCGCTAAGGCCACAACCATTAAATCTACTTGGACTACATCCGCTGGTATCGCGCTCAAACACTCGCAAACAGTTGAACAAGTAGTCAGTGGCATTCGCGTCACCGAGACCTTAACCCTTCCAAAAATCCTTGATGATGTTGCGCGCGTCGGAACCGTCTTTGAGTTGGATGGTGCCCTCACTGATTTGGAATTCTTTGGCGTTGGACCACAAGAGAGCTACCCCGATCGAAAACTTGGAAAAGTCTCGCGCTGGCGTTCAACGGTTTGGGCGCAGTATGTGCCATACGTTCGGCCCCAAGAAAATGGCGGTCATAACGGGGTTCGTTGGATCCAACTTTCCGGTACCGAAGGCGAGCGCGTGCGCATTCTCTTGGGAAAGCCCTCGCAAGTATCGGTCACTCCGCACCGCGCCTTAGATATCGCGGCGGCGACTCATGACGTGGAGCTTGCTCCCTCAGGAAATGTAGTGGTCACGCTAGATGCGGCACATCGCGGCGTTGGTACCGCTTCGTGCGGCCCAGATACGATCGCGAAGTACCTGATTAAACCGGGAACCTTCACCTGGAGCTGGACATTCCTCGCGGAATAGTCAGCCAGGAATAGATACTCATCTGAGTCAACCCCGATAAGATTTGCGCTCGTGACCCAGGAAAATACATTGAAGTTGCCGTCAGGCGTGGTTCGCAGCGAACTCGTGATGGCCGACGGTCGAAAGATTCGTTACTACGATGCAACTGCTCGAAATCGGAGTGCCAAAGATCTACGCCCGGCCGACGATCAACCCGGTATCGGCGAAATGCGTTTGGACCTGCTCACTAACGAATGGGTGGTTCTGGCGGCACATCGTCAAGGTCGAATCTTTTTGCCACCAAAAGAACTTTGCCCGCTCTGCCCGAGCAAAGGCGAACTACTCTCGGAAATCCCTGATTCCGATTATGAGGTCGTAGTCTTTGATAATCGGTTCCCATCGCTTAAGCGTCCTGAAGGTGAGTGGCAACTTCCAGCAATAGCCGGAATTGAAACTGAGATTCCTGATTCAGCAGGCATCTGTGAAGTCGTTTGCTTCACCGCCGACCACGGAACCTCTTTTGGCGAACTAACCACCGCCCAAATCCGCACGGTTATGAGCGCCTGGCAAGATCGAACCCGCGAACTCTCCAAACTGCCTTTTATCCAGCAAGTTTTTCCCTTTGAAAACCGCGGGGAAGAAATCGGTGTGACTTTGGCACACCCACATGGTCAGATTTATGGGTACTCCTTTTTAACTCCTCGTACCGAAAAGATGTTGAAAACTGCGACCGATTATTTTGCAAAATATAACCGCACCTTGCTCGATGATTTAATCGCACGTGAGCTCCAAGCGGAAATTCGCATAATTGCTCAAAATGAACATTGGATTGCATACGTGCCATTTGCGGCTCGCTATCCCTTTGAAATTCACGTAGCGCCTAAAGCTGGCGTGCCAGATTTAGCAGCACTTTCGGAAGCTGCTGCCGACGCCTTCCCCGAGATCGCAAAAGAAGTCCTCATGCGCCTTGATGGCGTCTTCGGAATCCCAATGGCCTACATTGCCGCGTGGCATCAGGCTCCAGTACGCGTCGGTCGCGATCTCCTCAGATTGCATTGGCAGATAACCAGTGTTCGGCGGGCACCTGGGAAATTGAAATACTTAGCAGGTTCAGAGTCGGCTATGGGTGCCTTCATCATGGATATGAAGCCAGAGCAATCGGCAGCCCAACTAAGAGAAGTGAAGATCTAATGAAAGTTCTTGTTACGGGCGGAGCTGGGTATGTGGGTGGCACTGCGGCGGCAATGCTGTTGGACCAAGGTCACGAAGTAAATATTCTTGATGATTGCAGCACAGGATATGCCGACACCGTCGATCCCAGAGCCACCTTCTTCAAGGAATCACTACTCGACGCTAACGCCGTTGCCACTTCGCTTTCGGGTTGCGATGCCGTTCTTCATTTTGGCGCAAAATCTTTAGTTGGTGAATCAGTTGTGAAACCAGATATTTATTGGGAGACCAATGTTTCCGGAACTCGAATTTTGCTAGATGCCATGCGCGCTGCTTCAATTCCAACCTTGGTCTTTTCATCAACGGCCGCTACTTACGGGGAACCCAAAGAGATCCCTATTGCCGAATCAGCGGTGACTGATCCAACTAACCCTTATGGCGCCTCTAAGTTGGCCGTCGATTACATGATCAGCGCTCAAGCTAAGGCATACGGCTTGGCAGCGATCAGTCTTAGATATTTCAACGTCGCTGGCGCCTTCAAATCTCAGCGAGGTTGGCTCGCCGAGCGTCACAACCCAGAAACGCACCTAATCCCCAATGTCCTTCGCGCTACTGCGTCCAACCCACTTAAAGTATTTGGCGAGGACTGGCCAACCAAAGATGGAACCTGCGTTCGAGACTACGTACATGTTGTCGATTTAATTGGCGCACATATAAGTGCCCTTTCGGCTGCAATTGCTGGCAGCCACGAAATTATTAACTTGGGCAGTGGTGGCGGATATACCGTCAAAGAGGTAATTGCAGCAGCTGAAAGTGCGCTCGGTCGACCAGTCCCTTACGAAATCGCGCCGCGCCGGGCAGGTGATCCAGCCGTGCTGATCGCAGATATCACCAAGGCGGGAAAGTTGCTTTCCTGGAAGCCAGAACGTGACTTGCAAAGTATGGTCGGCGACGCTTTGGCCTCCTTTCAATGAGTGAGATTCAAAAGCGTTTCAAGGATTTGTTTGGAACGCCGCCTGAAATTGTTGCTCAGGCACCAGGTCGGGTCAATTTAATTGGCGAGCACATAGATTACAGCGATGGTTTTGTACTCCCCTTCGCAATCAAAGATGTGACTACAGTTGCCCTTCGCCGCAGAACAGATGAAGTTATTCGAATCGCATCGCTACAACGTTCGCATGAAATATTTGAGTTCACTCTTGAAAGTCTTAGCCCTTTAACTGGCGAACCATGGACCCGATATCCACTTGGAGTCGTTTGGGCCTTCTCCGAGCTTCACAAGCTATCTGGGTTGGATATTTTAGTAGACGGTCGAGTTCCACTTGGGGCCGGTCTCTCTTCCAGCGCCGCGTTGGAATGTTCGATTGCCACCGGGATCAACGAGTTATTTGATTTGCGAATCGGGCTTGCGGGTTTAGCCAGACTCACACAAAGAGCCGAGAATATTTTTGTCGGAGTTCCCTGCGGCATTATGGATCAATCAATTTCACTTATGGGTCGAGCGGGTTCGGCATTGCTACTCGATTGTCGTGACCTGAGCAGTAAAAATATTCCATTCGATATTGCCCCGGAAAATCTGGAACTTCTAATTATCGATACTCAAGCTCACCATTCATTGGTAGATGGCGGCTATGCCGAGCGCCGCGCATCCTGCGAGCGCGCGGTGGCCGAGCTTGGAATCTCTTCGCTTCGCGATATCTCAGTAACAGAGCTTTTAAATCGGCAAGCAGAATTAGATCCAGTAACTTTCATCCGAGCTCGACATGCAGTTACCGAAATGGCACGCGTTCTCTCAGCCGTCACAGCGCTTGAAACCCGAGATTTCGCCGAATTAGGTCAACTCTTAAACGCCTCGCACGCCTCACTTCGAGATGATTACACCGTTTCTTGTCTCGAGCTTGATTGCGCAGTTGATACTGCTCTAGCTAACGGTGCGATCGGCGCGCGGATGGTAGGCGGCGGTTTTGGCGGAAGTGCAATCGCCTTAATTAGCAAGGATGACACTGCGACAATAACAGCCGCTATAAGTGGTGCCTTTAAGAAAGCTGGCTTTAAAGCCCCAAGGTTTTTCACCTCGCTACCGAGCGAGGGCGCTCACATTACAGAACGGGCGTTACCGAGATAACTTCAACTCCGCCGATCGCGCTCAGCACATCGAGCAAATCAGTTGGGTCAGATCCGGGAACTGCAACAGTAATGTCGTCGATACCGCGACCCTCTTCGCTTCGAAGTACTACCAAACTTCGGATATCACCGCCGGCGAAACCAATTGCAGAAGCGACCGCACCCAGAGAACCAGGGCGATCAGGAAGCGCGATTTGAACTTTAAAGAGTGCCATAGGAAGCAGGATACACGTGGGCGATTACAGAGTTGTTACGACCTGATGTCTAGTTGCAACTTAAACCTGAACGATCTTATTTCCAGAGATTGCAACTTTGATAGCCGGTAGCGGTGTCGGCGCTGGGCCAGCAACCACTGCCGCTGCCTGATTGGGATCGTATTGAGCGCCATGGCATGGACACATAATTAAGTGATCGGCTGGAGAGTAAGCCACGGTGCAACCTTGGTGTGTGCAGAGCGCAGAATAAGCGAAGACTCCGGCCTTGGTTCGAAAGAGGATTGCAGGTCCGCCATCATTTGCTTGAAAGTTCATGGTGGCGCCAACTGGGAAAGCGCTGAGTTGCACGATCGCACTTCCAACTGCCGGCGCGGCTACTTTTTTCTTTAGCAGGCCCCCGCCAAGGGAAGCAATAACTGCCGCAGCACCTACCGCAAATAATTGCATTACTTGGCGGCGATCAGCTAAATCTGGAATTACACGTTGCCGAACTGCAACGCTTCGTCCCGAGGCTCGAACGCTCTTTTGGTGAATCGAGAAGATCAGCGCTAACCAAAGAATCAAGTAGGCGGTATCACTACCAAGGAAATAGGGCTTTACGCTCCACGAGGAAGATAACCAGAGCATTGCGGACATGCCGGCCCCACCTACAGCTGCCAGAGTCAAAGCGATCCCGCTCAGGACGGCGAACCCAATAGCGAACTCTGAGATCATTACAAACCAACCTACGAGCGTGGCATGTTCGATCATGCGACGTAGTAAAAAGGAGATTGGCGAATGACCAAGATATCCAGTTAATTGAGCGCCGATGTAATGCGTTGAGCCATTTGAGAGGAAGCCGGGATCGGTGGCTTTATTCCAGCCCGCGTAGATCCATGTAACTCCCAACCAGGCTCGAAGGAGGGAGGTAGTCAAAGGTTGGTTTTTCCAGGACTTGGAAATGATCGATTGGGCCAACGGGCGCTCCCTAATGGTCGAGCTACTTATTCTGGTTTAGGTTAAAGCTCCCTGACTTGGACTCGAACCAAGAACCTGCCGATTAACAGTCGGCTGCTCTGCCAATTGAGCTATCAGGGATTATCTATCAGGCAGATGCGAACTCTAGCCCAAACGGCGATCAAAGAAAAAACTAGGTTATCTCCCCCAGGGCCAGCTCCTTTTGACTTCGACGAATTGCCTCCTTGGCCACCAATTCAGCGAAAGTAGCGTTATATTCCGCCTCATTTTCCACTGGATTTAGCCGTTGCAAATTGGATCTAATCTCGGCGATCGCCCTGGTTAGGGCAACCTCGCGAAGGCGGGCAAAGATGCTCGTTATATAGCGTTCCGAGACCTCTCGATCGGTCCGAATCGGCTCAACCGTCAATTCGGTTATTAAGGCTCGCACTTCGGCGATCTCGGTCCGCTCCAACAAATTTGGAATATCCATATCTGGAAGTTGATCGATCTGCTGTCGCAGGGCCAAGTAAGGAGCCCAAGTAAAGGCATTCGGCTCGAGCTCCTGCCAAGCTCCTGCCATCGCCGGCATTTGAAGTCGAATCTTCAAGACTTCTCGCTCCAGCGCCAAAACCGGATCGCGCAAATTGACCGTAGGTTTTGAACCTGCGCCCGCGGGGGCAGATGTGCCGACGCGTCTGATGGCGCTAGCCACGGTATCGGTCTCCAAGCCCAACCATCCTGCAACCAATCTCATATATTCCGGTCGCAACGAGGCATCCCTGATTTTTCCAATCAACGGAACCACTTGGTTGAGCGCCGAGACGCGACCTTCGGCAGTTGCAATGTCGTATTGGCTTATTACCGACTTCATCGCGAATTCGAAAAGTGGAACGCGCCGAGCGATCAGATCTCGAACCGCCTCATCACCTTTACTTTGGCGAAGTTCACATGGATCCATTCCATTTGGTTCCACCGCAACAAAGGTTTGTGCAACAAACTTCTGATCATCATCAAAGGCGCGAAGTGCGGCCTTCTGGCCAGCAGCATCGCCATCGAAGGTAAAGATAACTTCGCCGCGGAAGGAGTCATCATCCATCAAGAGGCGCCGAATGATTCGAATGTGGTCATCGCCAAACGCGGTTCCGCAGGTTGCTACTGCCGTTGTAATTCCGGCCAAGTGCGCCGCCATTACATCGGTATAACCTTCGACGATTACAACTTGTCGTTTCTTGGCAATCTCTTTCTTTGCTAAATCTAAGCCGTAAAGAATTTGGCTCTTTTTGTAAAGTGGCGTCTCGGCCGTATTCAAATATTTTGGACCTTGATCAACATCATCAGCCGCTAACTTACGCGCACCAAAACCTACGACATCACCAGTAATATCTTTGATCGGCCAAACCAATCGGTTGCGAAAACGATCTATCGGACCTTTTGTACCTTCTTTAGAAAGACCGGCAGTTGAAAGTTCAAGATCAGTAAATCCTTGGGCTCGCAGAGTTTTATACAGCGCATCCCATTCATCAGGGGCATATCCGACTCCGAAAGTATCGGCGGCGGCTTTATCAAAACCTCGCTTAGCGAGAAAGTCGCGCCCAACCTGAGCTGGTCCAGGAAGCAGCAGCGCAGCCCGATAGAAAATGGCGGCAGCAGCGTTGGCCGCGACTAATCTGGAGCGATTTACACCAGTCGATGGCCCATTTCCAGTTCCGTCATAACGCAAGGTATAGCCAATTCGCTCAGCCAAACGTTCTACGGTCTCGGTAAAAGTTAAATGCTCTAATTTCATAATGAAAGCAATGACATCGCCACCTTGTTGGCAACCAAAGCAGTGAAAATAGCCCTTGCTGGGAGTTACGTGGAATGAGGGACTTTTCTCATCGTGAAATGGACAGAGGCCTTTCTTCTGACCACCGCCGGCGCTCTTGAGTTGGACATAGTCGCCAACGACTTCGTCGATGGCGCTGTGATCTCGGACGTAAATTACATCCTCGTCCCTAATTCTCCCTGACATATCGCTATCCTATTTCAGATGGGAGTGAAGGGCGTAAGCGCCCGGATCGGTTAATGAGGCAACTTGATCGATTACAACTCTTAAACGTGCCGCATCAGTTTTTGCCGCTTCCCAATCAGCTAAAAAGAATGACTCCAGAGTTTTGGGTGCGTTCTTTAAAACCGCGGCAACTAATTCTTGAATTAAAGTTTGCTGATCGGAATAACGCTTCTGGGAAGTTTCGGCATTTATTACATAGAAACCAGAAATTGCCTTCAAAACTGCAACTTCGACTCGTTGCTCGCGAGGCACAATCAGATCGGCGCTATATCTAGTTAAATCGCCATCGCCGTATCGCTCTCTTGTTGCGCGTTCTGCAGCTAAGGCAAAACGACCTATCAGTTGACTGGCTAAATCCTTCAGTCCGGCAAGATGGCGGTGGCTACCGTCATATTCGGCTGGCCAACATGAAAGCGCTTGTAGTTGGTTTAAGGCCTGGCTGGCTTCGTCTGCTGTGATATCTGGCAGGTAAGAATTTTTGGCGACCGAAAATATCTCGGAAAGATCGTTACTCAAATAATGCAGTTTGACTTGACCGGAAACCAACGCATCTTCAAAGTCATGAACTGAATATGCAACATCATCCGACCAATCCATAATCTGGGCTTCAATGGCAGTTTTTCCTTCTGGCGCGTGAATTCGCACCCAATCAAAAATTTCTTGATCATCGTCGTAGACCCCAAATTTTCTGGAGTTGGTTGATCTGGACCATGGATATTTTGTCGCAGCATCTAACGAGGAGCGCGTTAAATTCAGACCCACCGATCTTCCTTCTGGCGTTACCGTTTTTGCTTCAAGGCGAACTAATAATCGAAAACTTTGCGCGTTACCTTCAAAACCGCCGCATTCCTGAGCGATTTGATTCAAGGCATCTTCGCCATTGTGACCAAAGGGCGGGTGGCCGATGTCGTGTGCGAGGCAGGCGCCTTCCATCAAATCTGGATCAGCACCAAGTGACTCCCCCAACTCCCGTCCCACCTGGGCACACTCCAGAGAGTGGGATAACCGAGTCCGTGGGAAATCGGCTGCCCAAGGGACTGCCACTTGAGTCTTGGCGGCTAATCGGCGCAGCGCAAAGGAGTGAATGATCCGAGCTCGGTCACGGGCGAACTCAGTCCGACCAGGTCGTTTGGCGGGTTCAGATAAAAATCGCTCGCGATCGAATTCCGAGTATCCGGGACGTTCATGTGCTGCGCGAAGGACCATAGTTTCCGAAGTCTAATTCTTTAAGTGATCGGATAGGTGAATACCAATACGATCGGCGGTCTTGTAGGCCAGATATGCCCCAGTTTCGCGGATTAAGTAGCGAATTCCCGTACCGCTCAGCAACCCAGAAGTTGATTTTGCGGGCGCGCAACTGGTACTTACCCCAAGGTCTTGTGCCATTGCCATAGCGCGGTAGCAGTGAAAAGGATCGGTAACAATGATTGCGCTCTTCCAGCCATGAACCTTCATTGTCGCGACGTAAGCAACCGTACTGCTTAAAGTATCTCGACCGACTGGGATTTCGATCAAATGAGATTTCGGAACTTTCTTTGTCATCAAAGAGCGATAACTGCTCATTGCCTCGGTAGTCGCATCACCAGGAGCACCGCCGCCGACGGAAATTATTTGAGTGGCATCCCCGCCTTTATATACTTTGAAAGCTTGATCGATGCGGGCTTGCAACACCGGCGTTGGTTTTCCATTGAATTGTGCGGCGCCTAAAACAACTATTACATCGCTCTTCTTTGGGGTGGCCGAATTTGCGGTGGACCAAATTTGAAAGGCGACGAAGAGCGGGATGATGACTATGAGAAGCAACAGCGCGGAAATCGCTCTTCGAACTATTTTAAAGATAAACATTGTTAACCACCAGAAACCGAATCATCGATTGTGATAGTTGCAATCTCGTCCGGATCATTTAGCCAGCCATCAGGAAGGGAGACTGGACGACCGTGGCTGGTGCGGCCTCGAGGTGCATCACCAATTGCCGCCGGATATTGCTGATCTTCCAATTGGGAAAGCAAATAATCTAACTCGCTCAGGCTTACTACCATTCCGAATCTGGAGCGAAGTTCACGCGCAACCGAGAAGCCTTTGAGGTACCAAGCCATATGTTTTCGAAGATCGCGCATCGCCCGACCTTCACTCTCAAAGAAATCAACTAATAGTTGACCGTGTCTAGAAATAATCTCTCGAACTTGGAAGAGCGTGGGTTCAGATCGCGCAGTACTTCCCTCAAAAGCTTGAACTAAATCCGCAAATAACCATGGCCTGCCCAAACAACCGCGGCCAACCACAACGCCGTCACAACCTGTTTCGGCCATCATTCGTGCGCCATCGGCTCCGCTCCAAATATCGCCATTTCCAAGAACTGGCACGCCGGTTGGTTTTAAATGTTCAACTAAGTTCGTGATTGCCGACCAATCGGCTTTGCCTTCGTACATTTGTGCCGCAGTTCGGGCATGAAGTGCCACCCAGGCGACCCCTTGATTTGCCGCTGATTTTGCCGCTTCTAGATAGGTTAAATGATCCGAATCAATTCCGATTCGCATCTTTACCGTGACCGGAACGCCATATGGAGCTGCAGCTTTAACCGCGGAACCAACAATATTTTCAAATAGCTTTCGCTTGTAAGGCAGCGCCGCACCACCCCCGCGCCTGGTAACTTTTGGAACCGGGCAACCAAAATTAAGATCAATATGATCGGCCAAATTTTCTTTCATCAGAAGAGTTACTGCCAAACCCACCACTGTCGGGTCAACTGCATACAACTGGACCGAGCGCGGGGTTTCCCCAACTCCTGGAGTAATTAAACGCATCGTTTCTGGATGTCGCTCAATTAGCGCTCTGGCGGTAACCATCTCGGAGACAAATAGTCCCGCCCCTTGCTCCCGGCAAAGCGTACGAAAGGCAGAATTAGTTATGCCCGCCATTGGCGCCAAGACGACAGGTGCCGAAAGAACCACTTCGTCATTTTCAAAGCCCCCATTTGCAATGGGAAGACGAAGTGGTTTAAAAGTAGGAGCTGTTAGCACCCCAACAACCGTGGTGCCAACCAGGCGGTTACCTGATCGATACTTACGCGCTCTTGCGCCATGGTGTCGCGATCGCGAATCGTCACGGCATTATCTTCGAGAGTTTCGAAGTCAATGGTGATGCAATATGGCGTACCAATTTCATCTTGGCGACGATAACGGCGACCGATTGCTCCGGCGTCGTCGAAGTCAACGCTCCAATTTTGGCGCAGCGCAGCTGCTAGATCCCTGGCCTTTGGCGATAGATCTGCATTTCTAGAAAGCGGAAGAACGGCAACCTTGATTGGAGCTAAACGATAATCCAGCTTCATCACTGCTCGTTTTTCCATCTCGCCCTTGGCATTTGGCGCTTCATCTTCGGTGTAAGCATCCATCATAAATGTGAGCGCGGCTCGGTCAACGCCAGCAGCAGGCTCGATTACAAACGGCACCCATCGTTCATTCTTCTCTTGATCAAACCAAGATAAATCTTTTCCGGAGGCGGCGCTGTGAGCCTTGAGGTCGAAATCAGTACGGCTAGCAATACCTTCGAGCTCGCCCCATTCGATTCCGTTAAATTCGAATCGATATTCGATATCAACGGTTCGCTTCGAATAGTGCGAGAGCTTCTCTTTCGGGTGCTCGAATAGTCGAAGTCGATCTGGGTTGATTCCCAAATCCTTGTACCACTGCAAGCGAGTATCGATCCAGTATTGATGCCACTCTTCATCAGTGCCTGGCACAACAAAGAACTCCATCTCCATCTGCTCAAATTCTCTGGTGCGATAAATAAAGTTTCCAGGTGTAATTTCATTTCGGAAAGACTTTCCAATTTGGCCAATTCCAAAAGGTGGCTTCTTTCGAGAAGTTGTTGCCACATTTTCAAAGTTAATGAAGATTCCTTGAGCGGTTTCTGGCCGCAGGTATGCCATACCTGATTCATCTTCTACAGCTCCCAAGTAAGTCTTGAGCAGGCCACTGAATTGCCTTGGGTTGGTGAATTTTCCTTTATTGCCACAGTTAGGACAATTAACTTCTTCCATTGAAGCTGGAGCTCGCCCATTCTTGGCTTCGAAGGCTTCTTGGAGATGGTCGGCGCGGTAGCGCTTATGACAAGCGGTGCACTCAGTTAAGGGATCCGAAAAAGTTTCAACATGGCCAGATGCTTCCCAAACTTCGCGGGACAAAATTACACACGAATCAAGTCCGACCACATCTTCGCGACCTTGAACCATGGCGCGCCACCATTGTCGCTTTACATTGTTCTTGAGTTCAACGCCCAATGGGCCGTAATCCCAGGCTGCCCGCAGACCGCCATAAATTTCTGAAGAGGGGTAGACGAAACCCCGTCGCTTTGCAAGGCTAACAATTGTTTCTAAACGATCTGCGGCCATTTTGTTCTCGCTTCCGGCTGGCTGTCGGCTTAATTCTTGCTGGTCGCAAGAAAGGGAATTTTACTCGCTTGTCGCGTTTATATATGCACCGGGCTCATCGATCGCCCGAGCCAATAACGGAATCGAGAGCATCTTTACTTGATTATTGCTAAGTGCGCGCCGATAAGAGCCCACATCTTTCCAAATTGAGACCAGCGTCCAAAGGCCGGGCTCGTCCGTATTCTGCCCAACTTCGCCTGATTTAAAGCCATCGCACTCAGCCAAAGCCGCTAGCGCTGCGCTCGCTGCGCCTGAAAAGGCGGCAGCCTCGCTCTGTGGAATCTGGAATCTGGCAATTGTAATCATGAGGCAAGGCTACTCAGGAGCAAATTGAAAATGACAACCATTTCCATTTCTGCTACTTTGAACCATGATCGCGATCGCCCTCGCCGCAGTAACAGTCTTGGCAACGACTTTGGGTGGCGCGCTGGCTCTCAAATCCAAAGATCGCTTCCATTTGGTCTTGGGCTTGGCTGCAGGTTTGATGCTTGGGCTCGTCTCCTTTGATTTGCTCCCCGAAATTTTTCGCAATGCCACCCTCTATGTCGGAAAACTCCCCGCGGTGACGCTCGCATTTGTCGGCGGCTTCTTAACGTTGCACTTCTTCGAACAATTTGCTGGTTCGCATGAACCTGTCGATTCTGATTACGACCACGACCACACCCACTACGGCAATATCGCGGGTGGCTTGGGTGCCTTAGCGATGGCTGGCCACGTTTTCCTAGATGGCATGGCGCTTGGCTTAGCCTTTCAGGTCAGCAACGCCTTTGGAATTGCCGTCTTCATCGCACTCATAGTCCATGCCTTTAGCGATGGCCTCAATACCGTTGCCATGCTTATCAAAGGCGGCAAATGGAGCTCCGCGGTAAAAGCGCTATTAGTTATTGATGCAATTGCGCGAATTAGTGGCGCCGCATTGGGCAGCAAAATTTCCATCAGCAACTCTTGGCTCGCGATTTATCTAGCGATCTTCTCGGGATTCATTATCTACATCGCAACCTCTCATATTTTGCCTGAAGCGCATTCGCGCCATCCTTCTCGAATGACAATGGTTGCTACCTTGATCGGCGTTCTCACGATGTTCTTGGTCGTTAACACGCTATGAGTAAATCCGAAACCAAAGTTCTTCATGCGCTCGAACGAGTTGGTGGCTTTGCCAGCGCTCAAGAGCTTCACATGGTGCTAAAACGAAATCAAGAAGCAATCGGTTTAACTACCGTTTATCGAGCGCTACAAAGTTTGGTAGCCGACAAGAGCGTAGATCTCCTCCGTCGTGAAGATGGCGAAGCGATATATCGTCTCTGCGGCGATGCTCACCACCATCACCTAGTTTGCAAGAACTGTGGCAAGACCGTTGAGATTGAAGGTGGAGTAATTGAGAAGTGGGCGCAGAAGTCCGGCGAAGAGCATGGTTTTCGCGACATCGGTCATACCGCCGAGATCTTTGGAATTTGCAGCGACTGCTAATTAAGCCTTGGGAAGCTCGATGAAATGTGGCGAAATAACTGCATGTGTTTCACCGAATGATTGGCATCGGTCGCAACTGGCAGGGAAGAAAATTTAACAATTACCGTCTGGCTAATTGGATCTAGCCATAAATATTGGCCATAAATCCCAACACCATAAATTTCGTGTCGGGCACTATTTGTTATCCACCATTGATTTCGATACGAGCCACCAGGATGTAACTGCTGCAAATATTGGGGCGAGATAACGCTAGGACTGGCGCCAGCGAAAGTAGCCGCGATCCACTTGGCCGGAATCACTTGAACCCCGTCAACCACGCCGTTATTGAGTATCGCATCCCCAAATCGAGCTAAGTCGCGAGCTGTCGTTGAAATACCACCATTGGCCAGAGGTGCACCCAAGGCATCTACCGTAATCGTCGCATCATTCATGGCTTTCAAGGGTTGCCAAATAACTTTAGAGATCAAGCTCTCGTATGAAACACCTGTAACTTCCTCGGCAATCCAGGCCAATAGATCGGTATTAGCCGAGCAATATTGGAAATGCGTTCCATGTTTCCCGCTCTTTTTCACGGAGCCTAGAAACTCTCTGATGTGAACCGCAGCTCCTGGAGCCGGGTTTCGCCATCCCGCGGCGCGGTCAAGTTGAGCAATCTCTGAAGCGGGATCATGGTAATCCTCGGAGAAATTAACTGCGGCCGTCATATCCAGCAGGTTTTGAACCGTAGCGTCCCCAAAACCGCTCGCCGAAAGTTCGGGCAGGTAATCGCTTACTTGAAGATCGGAATCAACCTGACCACTAGCCGATAAGTTCGCATATAAACCACCAAGGATCGATTTGGAAACCGACTGAAGCAAGTGTGGCGATTCGGCACTCATTCCATGAAGGTATTCCTCGAATTGAATCTTCCCGCGGTTCATTACCAAAATCGCATCAGTTGCAAGTTCTGAAATCAGTTCAGCTACTTCCGGATAGCTCTTAATTTCCAACGTATGCTCCACAGGACGAGCATCGGGATGCGCAGAAATTATTCGTGTCGGTATAAAAAGTTCAACATTTTGAAAAGCCCAACGATTCAGCGGGGCATCTTGCCAAGCATCCAAATTGAAATTCTTTGGCAACTTCGCGCTTACAGCGAAGTCAGCACTGTAAGAGTTGATCAATTCTTGGGTATAGGAGTTAGTTGGGTTGGACAATAACTCTTGAGTCGCACCCATTTCAACGATCTTGCCATCCTTCATGACGGCCATGCGATCACTCATATGCGAAATGACATCCAAATTGTGGGAAATTATCAGATAAGTGAGATTAAATTCCCGTCGTAATTCTTCTAGTAAGTTAAGAATTTGCGCTTGTACTGATAAATCTAGCGATGAAGTTGGTTCATCCAAAAGAATCAATTTTGGGTTGGTCGCCAGCGCTCTCGCAATGGCAACTCTTTGGCACTGACCTCCGGATAGCTCATGTCGCTTGCGCTCTAAGTGGCTTTGAGTCAGGCCAACTCGCTCAATTAGATAACTTACTCGAGCTGCTATTTCGGCAGCGGGCAGCTTGCGAAGTTCTAGTGGCTCAGCAATTATTTCAGCGACTCGCAATTTCGGATTCAAGGAACCAATCGGATCTTGGAAAACAAAGCCGAGCTCACTTTTTAAGAGTCTTAAATCCTTTGCTGAAACATCCTCCAATTTTTGCCCGAGAATAGAAACATGACCACTCGAAATTGGCGCGATACCAAATGCACAGCGGGCTAATGTGCTCTTGCCTGAACCAGACTCCCCTACCAACCCAAAAACCTCACCAGCGATAAGCGAAAATGAAACATCGCTCACCGCAGTAAAACCTTCACCGCTCCTCCTGGAGGCAGGAAATATTTTGGTAACACCTTTTAGATTCAGTACTTCTCGGCTCATCAGCTCACCTTCCAGCAAGCCACTCGATGACCATGCACTTCAACCGAGGGTGGCACCATGTCGCAAGCGCCATCGCTCAAAGTGCATCTCGTAGAAAAGGCACAACCAGAAATTCCAAGAGTGACCAAGGGGACGGCGCCCGGGATGGCAACCAATTCTCCTCTGGGCACCTTCACGCTCGGCACCGCACCAAATAAGCCGCGGGTGTAGGGATGCCGAGGAGAATCTAAAAGTGAACTGGAAGGACCATTTTCTACAACTTTCCCGGCGTAAAGAACTGAAATCTGATCAGCAACATGAGATACCGCGCCAACATCGTGAGAGATGAAGAGCATGGCAAACCCGTTTTGGGCTTGAAGCGAGAGAAGTAGGTCCAAAACCTGGCGCCCTACGGTGGCATCAAGAGCCGTCGTTGGTTCATCGGCAATCAGCAACTTTGGCTTTGATAATAGGGACATCGCAATCATGCAGCGTTGAAGCATTCCACCTGAAAGTTCGTGGGGGTATGAATTTAGGATGCGATCCACATCGCGAAGACCGACTGAATGTAGCCCCTCCCTTGAGGTGCTTTCGATTTCACTTTTTTGAATCTCGCAAGATTGAGCCACGTATTTGAGTTGATCTCTAATTGAAAAAGTTGGATTCAAAGCAGAATGAGGATTTTGGAAGATCATCGAAATCTCTTTGCCTCGAACGCTTTTCATACTTGCGCTGCTCAGTTTCCCAACTCCAGAAAGAGAGATCTCCCCTGTTTGAACCGCATTTTCTGGCAGTAATCCCATGATCGCTAGCGCCGATAATGTTTTTCCGCAGCCGGTTTCACCGACGATCCCGAGTGTCTTGCCTGAATCAATATCAAAATCGATTCCACGAAGTGGGGAGTTAACAATCGCTCCCTTAGCGTAGAAATCTACTGCCAGATTTTTGACCGTTAGAACTGCGCTCATTTGGCCCGCTTCCTAGGATCCAAATAGTCGCGAAGTTCATCGCCCAACAAATTGAAGGCGAGGACAACAATGAAAATAGCTAGGCCGGCAAATGTCGAAATCCACCATTGATCAAAAATAACAGTTCGCCCTTGCGCCACCATCAAACCCCAATCCGAGGAAGGTGGCTGCGCTCCTAAGCCGATAAAGGCTTAAG
>Ga0194061_1000850_pt1 | contig 18638 bp, 10 predicted proteins | sample SepL2221m_MetaG_FD_163423 | JGI IMG/M metagenome (GOLD analysis project Ga0194061, IMG submission 163423) | Anoxic zone freshwater microbial communities from boreal shield lake in IISD Experimental Lakes Area, Ontario, Canada - Sep2016-L224-21m | ecosystem: Environmental > Aquatic > Freshwater >... | reverse complement strand
TCCAGCCGGGAAATATCCACGCCGTCAATATATACCTTGCCACTGGTGGGCTGATCCAGACCGCCGATGGCATTGAACAGGGTGGACTTGCCCGAACCCGACGGACCCATGATGGAAATGTATTCACCCTTGTAGATGACCAGATCAATGCCCTTGAGCACACGTAGGCATTCCTCGCCCATGCGGTACTCTTTGACGACCTTATCGGTACGCACAATTTCAGCACGGGCAGCGCCCGCAGCGGGTTGTTCAAGTACGGCAGACTGGGTCATATCCGGGCCTCGCAACTAAAGTTATGCCCGCACTATAACCGCAAAAGGTCCGGGAAAAAAGGTCTGGCGGACAGATAGGCTTGAGTTCCACCCAGTTCATGGGGTCACAGCCCCGGGGCCACATGATTCAGGACGCACTCGTCACTTATCCAATATTACGTCGTCTACGATGGCTCCGCCCTGGATCGGAACCGGGTCGTTAGGTAGGGCATTCTGTTGTAACCCACCCCGTCGGACACGCGGGGTAGTCCGCTCCGTAGTCTTCTGGGTGGCCGCCGATTTGGGGTTCTTTTCCTTATATTGTTTCAGCACCTTCTTGGCCAATTCATCCGATTGCTTCATGCCTTCCTGATAAATATCTTTAACCTCGCCAGTAATCGGCAGAACGTACCGGCCGTTCCAGTTGGCCATCTTGACCAAGCCCCAGATTTCCGGGTCCTGATCCGTGGCATCGGCATACGCCGCCACCAGGTCCACCCGGCTGCCATAATAGAACTTGGTGCCGTTGTTTTCGCTGGTGCTGCCGTCGTTGCTGTTAATATTGGCCAACTCGCTGATAATCAGTTCGATCATCCCTTTGGGCTTGTAGGCTTCGGTCAGCCGCAGGAACGATTTGGCCAAATCCCCGCCATAATTCGTGGTGATGAGATAGCGCACCCGGTTTTGCCGTTGTTCCGGCGCCATATCCGCCAAAGTTTTCAGCATCAGTTCCAGTCGCTCTTTCACCAGCGGGTTATCCCAGGATATCAGCAGCGCCAGCGCCTGTTCGGCATCCGCCGCGCGTTGCTGCCGGCGATAGCCGTTGTCATTGAGACTGATCCGCACACCCCGGAACATTACGGAGCGGTTGGAATCATAATTCCCCATCTGCATTTCGATCCGGGCCTCCACACCCTTGTCCCAGAGGGTCTCCACCAAATCTTTGGTGGGTTTACGATTCCAACAAGCCTCAATGGTGGCCAGCACCACTTCACGTTCATTGTCTTGTAGCAACCGCCCCAAAAGCCATTCCACTTCCCATCCGGTCATTTCGCCCAGTTCCTGCGCCGCCGTGGCCCGCACCTGGGGATCTCGATGAAACGTCCGGCCACACAGCAGCGACCCGGTATCCGACAACCCGTAGGTCAACAATTTTTCCCGGATTGCTTCCGGCGCATCGTTGGCCGCCAGGACATAATTCAGCAAGCCCTGCTGGAACTCCAGCAGCGCCGCGACGCGGTTGCCCGCTTCGGTATTGCGGGTGGCCCGCAAGGCCCGGTATTGACTCGTGGTCCGATCCAGCATCTGCTGCATCCGAATGCTGTCGCGAACCTGCGCAGCCATCCATTGTTGCAGCGCCTTGTCGGCATTGGACCGGGTGGTGTAATCTTCGGAATCCAGATTGGCCAATAACCCCGGCAAGGCCCCCAAATCCGGCGCAGTAGCCGCCACCGGTCTGGCCACATTACCGCTCTGCCCCGCAGGCAGGGTGGTACTCGTCGCCGTCGGCGTACTTTGACAACCCGCCAGAACCACACTTAGCACCAATAAACCGATACTTTTCCGGCCACGCATGCGTAAACTCCCTGTATGAACAGCACCCCGCCCTCACGGCGGGTGGTAAAATGAGACAACAACACGATGTATTAGACGCCATTGTATAAAAAAAGTTCCCTATAAGCGATATTTATTTTTTCTGGCTTGCAAGCCCATCGCCCAGCGGTAATCATCATAACCATGACGACGCCCGGCCAAAAAGAACCACCCGCCAGCTTCTTTGCCCTCGGCAAAGCCGGGCTGCCGGCCAGATTCACCCAAAATGGGGTGGATTACGTCATGGTTCACCCCTTCAAGCACGACTTTTTCGCCGCTACGGGCCTCTATGCCCAAAGCGACCGCCCGGAACATCTCGTCGTGCTGAAAATTCACCGCACCACCAGCTATTATGGCCTGCCTCTACACTGGGCCTGCCGACGCTTTGCCCGGCATGAAGCCAAACTCAACGAAGCCCTGCAGGATATCCGCGGCATCCCCGGCTATCTGGGCATGTATGGCACGCACGGCTTCGTGCATGAATTCATCCCCGGCCGGCCGCTGGAAGGGGATATGAAACTGGGGCCGGAGTTTTTTGCGGACCTGTACCAACTTTTCGCCGACCTGCACAGTCGCTATGTGGCCTATGTGGACTCCAATAAACGCGAAAATATCCTGATGGGCGAGGATGGCCGGCCATACCTGATTGATTTCCAGATTTCCTGGCACAACGCCAAAGGCCCCCGGCAGAACTTTCTGGCCCGGTGGCTGCTCAAGCGGTTGCAGACGGAAGACTGGTACCACTTCTACAAACACAAAACGCGGCTGGCCCCCAACCTGTGCACCCCGGAAGAAATGCTCCGCGGCACGCGCCAAAGCTGGTATATCAAACTCCACCGCGCCATCGCCCAGCCGATCATCCACACCCGCCGCAAATTTCTGGCCCGGTATAAACTCGACCGCACCAAATAATGTCTGCGGAACGGAATGGTTATTTTGTGGTTCATTCGATATATCCGGGGGCATTGGATATTCTGCCCCAACGGGGCAATATTTATATAGCCTAGGGCAACGCCCTAGGTAGCCGCGTCCCGGCCCGCGCCGTGCTCTGAAGGTGCACCCAAGGCAGGTCGCACCAACACCCAGTGCGTTGCCCTGGGCTTTATAAATACCGCCCCTTTGGGGCGAAGACCCTGCCCCGAAAATTCCGGATGAACCAATTTTTAGCCCACGATTCCGCGCTAATGCCGGGTATTTTTCTTGCATCCCCCCACCCCCAGCGGTAAGCTATTTTTGTGGCCAGTGGCGAATCCGTATTCCGCACCGAGTTAGACAGGCAAAGGATCGCACCATGTTCATTCCCTACAATGTGGACGTACCCATGCGGCGCTGGCCGTGGGCCAACTGGGGCCTGATTGCGGCCACCTGCCTGATCAGTCTGATGATTATCTTGAACTACCGAGAGGATATGCCCGTCCCGCTGGCGTTGCATCGGGGCGAATGGTTCAATCCGCTGGGGCTTTTTACCCATGTCTTTGTCCATGGCGGACTCGACCACCTGCTGGGCAACATGCTGTTCCTGTTTGTGTTCGGTAATGCTGTCAACGCCAAAGTCGGGCACTGGCAATATCTCACGCTCTATATGGCCGCGGGCATCGTCGCCGGATTGTCGTGGGTAATCTTTGGCAGCAGCGAATTAACCTATCTGGGCAGTGCTGACATACCCGCAGTGGGTGCGTCGGGGGCGATCATGGGGATCGTCGGAATGTTTCTAATTCTTTATCCCCTCAACGATGTGTGCTTCTTCTATGTGTTCATCCTCCAATTCGGCACCGTGCGCATCAGCGCCCGCTGGGTGATTGCCCTGTATCTCATCTTTGATATTTGGGGCCTATTACAAGCCGATAATAATATCGCTTATCAGGCCCACGTCGGCGGCGCACTCTTTGGCCTCGGTATCATGGCCGCACTGGTGTACTGGGACTGGGTCACTTCGGAAAAAAGCGAACGCAACCTGCTGCAATTGCTCAATTACAAACCCTTGCACCAAACCCTGACCGTCCTTCACCCTGCGCCGCACGCCAGCCCCGTGGTCCCCACCGGCCCGGTGATCCACACCTTCACCGTCCACGCCAAAGACCGCACCACCGGCTACGCCACCACGTTCCATCTGCAAGCCCGCAGCATCGCCGATGCCCACACCAAAGCCGCCCAGACCGCGCAACAAGACGACCTACGGATTACCAACGTGGAGCAGACGGCCTAGTTCGTTTCCTCACACATGCGCAATGGCATTGCGCAGCGCATCGGTTACTTGCGCCAGATTCAAATACGCATCATACGGCGATTGATACGGGCTGAAATAACGATGCGCTTCGGCGTCGACTTCTTTGCCCGCAGCCATATAGAACAGATGATCGCTGGCGGTTAATTTGCGCCACGCGGTCAGCAATTCCTCGCTGCCGCAATGTTTGACCGGCAATTCCAGTTCATAAATCGCCTGCGCCAGGCTGCGTTGCATCCCGTTGCCCAAAAAGGTTTCCAGATAGGCTGGCTCGGTCATCACCGCAGGCTGGAGCATGTGTACTTCCCGCAGCGGCTGGAAATATTGCCCCGCGCGGGCCGGCGTATAAAACGTACCTTGAACAGCCTTGAACGCCATCGGGAAGCCTTGCAGAAAATCCAAAATCCCGCTGTTTTCCCGCTGATGTTCGCCATACACGCCCAGGTCCACCACAATGGGACACACCGGCCCCACTTCTTTGATCCGCGCGGCCAGCCGTTCCGGCGTGCGCGGCCATTGCCGCCAATCCGTATCCGTGAACCCAAACCCCATATACTCGGAAATTTCCTTCTGCCGCAGCAGCAACCGCACCGGCGTGCCCGCCGCCAGATTCACATAGCGCGGCCCCCACTCAGGTACGCCCGGGTGGGCTTCCCCCACCAGCGTGCGAAAGCCCAGTTTCGCCACCTCCGCCGCCACCTGATCGCTGTACAGCAATTGGCTGTTCATAAACGTCGTGGTCGTGCATTTAAGCAAATCCGCCAGCACCTGCTGATGCCTTTGGACCTGATACTGGAACTCGGCAAAGGAATACAGACTGGCAAAGCTGTTGTAGTACGGTGTCGCCAGAAACTCGACCTGCGGATGCTGCGCCAGATCGCGCAGATGGCTGGTCACTTCGGGGGCATATAGCCCGAGCTGCTCCAGCGCCACCCCACTGACACAAAACGCCACCTGAAATTCCGGGTGCTGCCGCAGCATGGTTTTGATGGTTTGCAGGGCGGGCAGATAGGCCCGTTGGGCCACACGCTGCATGATCGTGGCATCCAGCGCCGCGTCAAACCAGGTCTCGGGGGGATCAAAAAAACGCCCGGCGGCCAACCGGAACGGTTGGTGGATGTGGAAAACTAAAACAGCGCACGACATGAAGCTATCCACCCTGTAACCACCAATACTTCGCCGGTCGGCGTGTGGTTTACTTGGTTGCGGGTAAAAACACCCGTTCAATCCAGCCGGTGTCCACGCGGGACTGCTGGAAATCTTTGTTCGCCATAATCCGTTTTTGCAGACTCACCGTGGTCTTCATCGGTCCGATGCGGAACTCATCCAAAGCCCGGCGCATGATGCTGATGGCTTCCGCGCGGTCGCGGCCATGGGCAATCAACTTACCGATCATCGAATCGTAGTTGGGCGGAATCTTATACCCCTGATGGGCATGGGTTTCCAGCCGGATGCCGGGCCCGCCGGGCGCGATAAACTCCGCCAGCGTGCCGGGTTGCGGGGCAAAGTTACGATCCGGGTCTTCGGCATTGATCCGGCATTCGATGGCGTGGCCATGATGCTTGATCTGCTTCTGCGTGAAATCCAGCTTCTCGCCCGCCGCCACGCGCAACTGCCACTTCACCAGATCAATCCCCGTGACCAGTTCGCTGACCGGGTGTTCGACCTGAATGCGGGTGTTGACTTCCAGGAAGTAGAACTTGCCCTCTTTGTCGAGGATAAATTCACACGTCCCGGCGGAGTAATACCCCGCGGCCTTGGCCAGCCGTACCGCCGATGTGCACAGTTCCTCGCGGGTGGCTTCGTCAATCACCGGACAGGGTGATTCTTCGATCAATTTCTGGTGCCGGCGCTGCACGGTGCAATCACGTTCGTACAGATGCACCACATTGCCGTGCTTGTCCCCAAGCAGCTGCACTTCGACGTGCCGGGGTTGCTCGTGATATTTTTCGATGAAGATGGTGCCGTCCTTGAAGGCGGCTTCGGCTTCGTTCTGGGCCGATTTGATGCTGGACTTGAGCGTGATGTCGTTATGGGCCACGCGCATGCCGCGTCCGCCGCCACCCGCCGAAGCCTTGATAATTACCGGATAGCCGATTTTACGCGCTACCGCGATGGCTTCTTCCTCGGTGGTGATCGGTCCATCCGAACCGGGTGTCAGCGGCACATTGCACTTCTTGGCCAATTCTTTGCTGGCCAGCTTGGACCCCAGCGAGCGCATCGCCTCGGGACTGGGCCCGATGAATTCAATCTTGCAATCCCGGCAAATCTCGGCAAAGTGGGCGTTTTCGCTCAGGAAGCCAAAACCGGGGTGAATCGCCTCGACATCGGCAATCTCCGCCGCGGAAATGATGCGCGGGATGTTCAGGTAACTTTCCAGCGCCGGGCCAGGCCCGATGCAGATGGCCTGATCGGCCAGGCGCAGATAGTTGGCGTCCTTGTCCGCTTCCGAATAAACCACCACGGTGCCCACGCCCAACTCTTTGCAGGCGCGGATGATACGCAGGGCGATTTCGCCGCGATTGGCGATAAGTATGCGTGAAAACATGCGTATTCCTTAGCTTAGGCGGGTTTGATCAAGAAAAGCGGTTGGCCGTATTCGACCACCTGACCGTTGTTGACCAGAATCTTGACCACGGTACCGCTGGCTTCCGCTTTGATTTCGTTGAACACCTTCATGGCTTCGATGATGCAGACCACCGAGTCATCGGAAATCTGCTGGCCCACCTTGGCAAATGCCGGCGATTCGGGGTTCGCGGCCGTGTAGAAGGTCCCTACCATGGGCGACTTGATCGCCACCAGACCCGCCGTGTCATCCGCAGCCGGCGCTGCCGCCGGAGTTGGGGCCGCAACCGGAGCATGAGCCACATGCGCCACCGGGGCGGCATGCACTACATGACTGGCGCCCGCAACGCTACCGCGCCGCAGCAGAATCTTGCCCGCCCCTTCGGTCAATTCCAACTCCGACAGACCATACTCGTTCATCAGTTTGAGCAGGTCCTTGACCTTGGCGGTATCCGTGAAACGGCCGCTGGTCGCGGGGGTGGGTTTGGCCGCGGGTGCGGACTTACTGGGGGTCGGTTTAATTGGTTTCTTGGCCATGATGCGTAGTTTCCTTGTATGGAACCATCAATGCAAAACTGCCCCAGCCATATCCTTGGGCAGCGTACTAAGAACTTCGTAGCCATGGGCCGTTACCAGTACGTCATCTTCGATGCGTACCCCGCCCATGCCGGGGAGATAAATCCCCGGTTCAACAGTCACGATCATACCGGGTTTTAGGGTAATTTGCCCCAATCGTGAGAGCGACACGCTTTCGTGAATTTCCCGGCCCACGCTATGCCCCGTCCCATGCCCAAACTGCGGGCCATAACCCGCCTTGGTGATCAGATCCCGGGCCGCGGCGTCAACTTCCTTACCGGTCTTGCCGGGGGCAATCGCCGCAATCGCGGCCAATTGAGCCTCCAACACCACCGGATAGATTTTCTTGTAGATCGGGGGCACCCCGCCGATAAACACCATGCGGGTGAGATCGGAACAATACCCCTTATACCGTGCGCCCCAATCAATCAGAAGGGCCTCGCGGCTGCGAAACGCCACCTGACCGGGACGATAATGCGGCAGGCTGCTATTGGTCCGAGCCCCGATAATGGTATCAAAACTGGTCCCCGCCGCCCCGCGCTTGCGCATCTCATGGGCCAGCAGGCTGGCACATTCATTTTCGGTCATCCCCGGCACAATCTGGGGCAAAAGGGCGATAAAGCCCTGTTCTGCAATCGCCACCGCCTGGCGGGTAATGGCGAGTTCCACATCGTCTTTGATATGGCGTAATTCGGCAATAACATTGGTCACCGGCACCAGTTTGGTGGCCGGTTTCTTGCCCAGATTTTTAACCAAATCCGTCTTTTGCTTCAGCGTCATGGCTTCGGCCTGCACGCCCACCCGCGGCCAGCCGGCCGTGGCAATCATTTGCCCCAGCATGGCGCTCATGCCCCCGCTCCGCATCACGGCCCGTACCCAAGGACATTCCCGCTGGATTTGCTCGCTAAAACGGGTATCGCTGACCAGCCAGACCGTCGTGGCGGTAACAATCGCCACCGCATCGTCGCCCTCAAAGCCGGTGATATAACTCACATCCGGCACGGCCGTAATCAGCAGGGCGCTGAGCTTCAGGGGAGCCAAAGCCTGGCGCAGTTTGGCCACGCGGGCTTGCAGGTAAACAGGTGCTTTAATTTTCACGTTTGCCATAGTTTCGACAGTATAACCGCGATTGGGTAAGACGAAAACTGACCCTATCGGACGGGAATCAGGTTATTGCCTGGACTAATTGGGTGAATAACTCGCCGCGTTTTTCGTAGTTGGCGAATTGGCCCCAAGACGCACACGCCGGTGATAAAACTACCTCCACAGCCTGCGGTAGTTGCTGTAATAATGTTGGCAGTTGGGCACACGCGTTAGGCAAATTCTCCGCCTCATGCACGACTGCCTTCGGGTTGGCAGCGCGAATTTGGGCCGCCAACTCTGGTCCCGTGGCGCCGATAGTCAGCACCGCCGCGGCATGCTGCGCCAGCGCCCGGCTGAAGGGGGACAGGTCAATCTTCTTGTCAAACCCACCCACAATAAAGATTGCCGTCTGCGGCGCGAAGGCTGCTACTGCGGTCAGCGACGATTCGCAGGTGGTCGCCTTGGAGTCATTATAAAAGCCCACCTTGCGCCCATTCAGTATTTGCGTATGTACACGCTGTAAGCGGTGCGGTAGTCCGGGATACGTACTGATCGCCAGCGCGGCAGCGTCCCGATCCACCCCCGGCACTGTAGTCAGTACCGCCAACGCTGCCCGCGCGTTGGACTGATTGTGTTGGCCGGGCATCTCCATGGGAAACGTTTCCCCGGTCACGCGCCAAAATTGTTTTTGCGCGGGCGTGAAGTGGCCCCATGTGGCCACTTTGGCATCATCACCATTTAAGAGCGCGACATCCTCAGTCCGCTGATAGCGCAGAATAAATTGCTTCGCGGCAGCATAGTCTGCCATGGTGCCGTGTCGGTCCAAATGATTGGGCACCAAGTTCGTCACCACCGCCACCTGCGGTGACCAACGCAGCCAGGCAATCATCTCCAGCATGAAGCTAGACAACTCCAGCACGGCAATGTGGTCTGGAGCGATCTGCGGTAGATCATCCAGCAACGACCGGCCAATGTTTCCCCCCAGCCAGACTTTGCGCCCCGGCTGGTGCGCCAGTCCGGCGGTCAGCGCCGCGTGAATCAGTGCTGTGGTGGTGGACTTCCCCACCGAGCCGGTAATGCCGATCACCGGGCAGGTCAGGCGTTGAATCAGTAAATTAATTTCCGTGGTCAGCGGCACACCCGCGGCAATCGCGGCCTGCACAAAGGGCGAAGTCATCCACGCCACGGCGGGATTGACCACGACCAAATCAGCCTGCGTGAAATCGGCTTCGCGGTGTTCTCCCAGACGATATTCAATCGGCAGGCCAGCCAATTTGGCCATGGGGCCGGCAAGTTTTTCTGCCAGAGCCGTATCGGTCACCAGCACGCGGGCACCCTGTTGGGCCAGCCATTTGGCAGCGCCCATTCCCCCACCAAACGCTCCCAGCCCCATCACCACAGCGCGACGACCACGAAAGTCAAAAGGATACGGCAGGGCTTGCAGGGATGGCATAACTGACCTCCATGTCAGGACGGGCCAAAAAGTGGACTTCGCACGCGTAATACGTGCTGCAATAATTAAGTTAGCCGCAAATGCCGGAGAGTGCAAAGGGCGATGCTTAAATGCAAAAAAAGCCGATGACCGCGCGAGGCGGCCACCGGCTTTCGTGGGGGAGAAGGAAGGACTGTGCGTCTCGTTTGTGGTGTCTCAACGGCCACAACCCAAGACATCTATTGATACGCTGGCAGAGGGAAAAGGTTCACTGGAACCAGGCCAACGCTTTGTGCGGATAAAACTTGTCAAGCTCCCGCAAACCCTCGCATTCTTGCTTCGGCTCAGGAGCCAAGTCCGAAACATGACATCATTATACACATGTCCAGTACTGTGTAAAGTGGAATATTGTATTTCTTTTTTCACCGGGCAAAATTTTCATTTTTCCACCAATGCGAAGCTCAATTTTCAGCTAAAAAGACCAATAAATCTAGTGTTATTGCCCTTGTGCCACAGTAGTATTACCGACCAAATTCACTTGCCAAACAATTTTTCCGCTGGCAGAATCGAGCCGATACAGGTCTCCGCGACTGCCACCGGCATACAACGTCTCAGCACCCACCAGTGACAACTGACAGCCACCAGCCACCGGCGTGGTCCAACGGGCCTGACCACTCTTCACATCGTAGGCCGCCACGGTGTGATTCCAGAGGCTGACATACAAGGTCTGACCATCGGGAGAAAGCACACTATGGTTGATCATGTCGGGCACATCAAGTTGACGCACCAATTCCAATTGGCAGGCGCGTTCCAGCAGGGGCTTGATCTGGTTGAACTGTACCAGACGCAAATCCTTCAACTGTTCGGTGAAGTAACTGGCATTACGCGGCCGACCGCCCCTGAACTCTCCGGGCACCTGCTTCATGCGCGGCGCGATCACCGCCACGGCCTGCGGCGAGAATTTCAAATCACTCAGAATCTGATCCACCGAAGCATTGGTGAACTCGCGCAATTGCTTGGTATCTTTGAGGATGGTTTCCAACTGCGCCACGGCCGTATCGGCTTGCTGCTGGGCCTTTTCCGCAGCGGTCGTATCGGCATTGGAACCGATCTTGAGATCGTATACGAAAGCGCAATTAGCCTGCGGCGTATAAACCACAATCCGGTTGGGATTGGTCTGACTGGCCAGGAACTGGGGCGCCAATAACCAGCCCTGGCTCAATTCTGCCGGTAATTGCAACGGGGTGAAAACGCGCAGCGTCTGCCCGCGCGCACCACGTACCGTAAACGTCGGCGTGCGTCCGGCGGTAATCGTCCAGGCGCCCTCGGGGCCAACCGTGTTGAACAATTCCCAATCACTCACATCCGCTGGCGCGGTCCATACCACCTTGCCGGTACGGGCTTCAACCAACAGCATATTATTCTTGGTCTGCACATTGGTGACCGGATTTTTGTTGTCATCGGTCGGGCTAACGTCCAATTTTTCCAGCTTGCTGATCAACACATATTTGCCGTCGCGACTGAACACCACTTCGCGGGCGGGTTCACCCTCGGGGCGATCGGGACTGACATAGCCGGTGATACGCCAGAGTTCTTTCTGGGTATTGGTATCGTGGGCAATAAAACCCGCCGGACCGCCGGTACTGACCACGATGGTGTTATCGGGACTGACGCCGAGATAACTCTCCGCGGGTTTATAGGAATCCCAGGCAAAGGGATCATCCTTGCGTACGATCCCGGCGCGATTGGTCCACAGACGCTGGCCGGTGCTGTTGAACGCCGACACCACACCATGCAGCGCAAAGCCCGCCATCAGATTATTACCATCAGCGGATACCGCCACATCTTTGGCCATCACTTCCGCCCCCCCGCCGGTGCTCATCTTCACTTTGCCGTCAGCCCCCACCAACACCACCCCGCGGCCCAGACTCTTGGTGCTGACCGCCACGCCATTGGCGCTGGCGTTGAGCGCATAAATCGCCGGACCAAAGTCCGCTTCGATCCCACGGTAATTACTGTTCTGGGCCGCAACGGTGCGGGTGACGGGCGGGGTCGGGGCCGCCACGGTGGGCAGCACACCCATCTGTTGTTTGTAGCGCGCGATATCCAGCGTCAACCACTCACGACGGGCCAGTTCGCGGGCCTGATAGAACGGATCGGGACCGGGATTGGTCTTGGCGATACCCACGAGCGTTTGCGTGGCCGCCGCGTAACCTTCCGGGCTATTGGCCACCAGCGCCACACTGTCCGTAGTGGAAGAAAAGGCCCGGGGCAGGAACGCTACTACCGCGCGGCCGCCGGCCAGTTGCTCAGTACTTAACTCGCGGCCCACCACATTGGCCTGTTCCATCTGTTGCAGGAACTGGCTGGTTGTGGGACTGCCCACGAGCAATACCGGCCCGTCAATTTCCACCGTGGGCACGGTAAAGCGTCCGCGATAATTGGCCCGGCTGCCATGATAGGGATAACCCCACAAAGGACCGGCCGCCACATCTTTGGATTCACAGACGGTGGCCTTGATACCCGCCGTGCTCAAAGCGGTGGCGAGCGTCTCGGCCACTTTGCGATCTTCAGCCAGTCGGGGATTGGCCGTCTTGACTTCCTGCACCTCAACATTTTCCAGCTTGGGATAATTAAAAGATTTAACGTCGTACTTCTTGTTGGCTTTTTTAGCCGCATCGGCTTTGACTTTTTCCTGCGCGTCAAACTCGGACTTGGCCGCATCGGCTTTGGCCTTGGCGATGGGATCGGGACGCTGCACAATCGCCAGGTCGCCCGATTCGATCACGATACGAATCTTGCCCGAGCCGGCTTTGAGCCACTCGTGAATATGATCCCCCTCAAACACCGTAATTGGCGCGGCCAAGGTGGCCGTCAGGGTCGGAGTGGTGATGGTCAGCGGCGCTGCCGCCTGTTGACCGGTGATCAGATCCAGAACTTCATAGGTGCAATTGCCTGCATTGCCCGGCACGCGCAGGGCCGGCAGTTCGCCATCGGCGGGGAGATGCCGATAAATCTGCTGGAGAATAGTACCCTCCGCCGTACGCAGCGTCAGGCGCACCGCCCCGGCCACGGTCAGTACTTTGCCCTCCGCCGTCTTGAGTTCAAAACGGCCGCGCACGGACTCTCCCGCGTTGACCTGTGCGGGCAGACTCAGCGTCGCGCCCGCCACCGGCGCGGGATAGAGCGCAAACACACGCCCTTCGACCGCACTTAAATCCGCCTGAAACACAATGCGTCCCCCCGCCCGCGTGAACGGCACCGGCCGCGCGGTCATCAGGTCATACACCGCACCGACATTGGTATCCTTGATCTGCAACTGGCAATTCACCGCATCGGCGGTATTGGGCCACAGGAACCACGGAATGCGCAAATCCGTCCACGCCTTATCTTTGGGTATGGTGAAGTTGGCCGCGAACAGGAACGTGCCTTGGGCTTTGGCATCGCGCGGCCGCATGGCCGACACAAACACTTCGGGCTTGTCCTTCTTCACCAGCGGATCATTGACCTTGTCAAACGCGGTCTTGAGGTCGTCATACACATCCAGCGCCGCCACGCCGGCATTCGCCCAGGTATGGTGCCCGGTCCAATGCGCCCGCCGGCCATAGGCTTCGCGCTGCCCGGTCTCGGGATCAACGTAGGCCCACTGCTTCATGATATCAATCGGCACGACCTGAACCGAGGCGCGGTAATCTTTCCACATCGCCTCAATGGTCGCCTGCTGTTCTTGCGCGGGCGTGGGCTGATATTCCTGTTTGGTGGTCACCCGGCCCTTGCTGTCGGTTTGTTTGACTTCCTGTTTGACGATTCCGAGTTTAGCCAAATCGGTATATGGTTCGCAGTACCGCAGCGGCGCCGGCGTGGTGATGATTGTGCCGCCGCGTTTGGTGTAACCGGTAAACGCATCTTTGATAAAGCTCTGTTCCGGCGGAACGGGCTGGGCCGGCGCGAAAATCACCTTATAGGGATCAAACCCACCTTTCGCCGCATCCGCATGACTGAGCATATGCACCTGATGCCCGGTCATCAGCGCCGCCGGGAAGGCCACATACGCCCCGATTTCATTGGGCCCCGCCCAGTGCGGACCGGAGTAATACGCCACTTCCTTCACGGCCTGCAACTGCGTGAACAGACCCTCGAACTGATTGGCAAAAGTATTGACCGCATGCAAGCGGTCATACGAAGCATACGCCCCCTGATCCGAACCACGCAAAGCCCAACTGAACCCCTGCGGGTTGTGATAAATCGGCGTCACGCCGCGGCCGAGAAAAAATACCGCATCGCGCAGCAAGCGCCCGGTGGAACCGGTGAATTGGAACCCCACCGCACTGGCCCAGGCAGGCTGGCCCTTATCCACATTGCTCTGTAAATACATCGTGGGCATGGAATAGGGTTGCGGTTCGCCGTCGAGATTAAATTCCGAGCTGTACAAAACCGTGGGCCCGCCGAAACTATATTCCGGCGGTACACTGGCCGAACGGCTCCAATCCCCCCAGGCGTAACCCGCCTGCCGGTGATTTTCCCGCCGGCGGTTGTGGATGGTATACACTGCGGGCATCTGGCTTTCGATGGCCCGGGTCAGACTGCCGTAATACCGGCCAAAGCCGGACTGCACATATTCGGTAAACTTGTACTGGGCATCCACCGGCATGGTATCCATCATGGGCCGGGGCATCGGATAACGGGGTTTGGCCTGGGGTGCGGGCGTCACACCCACTGCCGACCAGGCACCATTCCAGACTTTTTGCTTCTGGGATACCGGGGCCTTAAACAATAACGCGGTATCACCTTTGTATTCGTCCTGAATAACTTTCTGCACGTAATCAGAAAATGCTTTACGTTTGCCCCCGTCCAATGCGGGTGTACCGACGGCATTTGAAAAATTTATGGGCGTGCGATCATCACCAAAATCCGGTGCCGGCGCCACATTGCCCAAGCCCGCATATTTCCAACCCAATTCCCAAACTTTGGCCCGGACTTCCGCTTCCTCCGCATCGGTAAATTCCTCGCCTCCATGCCAGTCGGGCTTGGCATACGCATCGGTATACACCCCGGTGAAATTGGGCATATAGGCAAAGCTCATCGCGCCGACCAGATATTTCCGCGCCATCAAATCCATCGCCGCTCCGGGCGTGGTGGGAACCGGCATGTAATTCTCCGGCCCCAATTCCGTCCCCCCCAGCATGATGATGGTATTGGCACCCCGGGCCATCAGGGCCTGATAATGCGCCTGCATCGTGCCGGGCCGATATTCCCCGCCCACCGGGGGCAGATCGGCGTCTTGACGGACCGCGCGCCAATTTTGACTGGGCCCCATTTGTGGCCCGCTGCTGAAAATATTGATCCACCCGTTGGCATTGTGCCCGCGCACCATTTCCTTATCCAACCACCCACTGGACCGGGGCAGGTCCCAAGGGTCCAAGGGCTGACTGCTGTCGCCCCCCCAGGGGCCGCCGTTATACACCCGTGCACCCGCACCGGGTCGCTGGCCGGAAACCCATTCCACCGGGAAATGGTCAATCACCTTGCCATCCAGACTGAGCGTAATCTGGTAACGTGCCGGCACCAGTGCCGCACTGGTCGCGGCGGGGATATCATAAACAATCGTCTGTTCCTGACCGGCGGTGAGATTCACAGCCTGAGTCCCCAGCGTCACCGGCTGGGCCATGGGCGTCTGCGGTTGCAGCGTCCACGTCAAGGTTTCGCGGGTGGCCGCAACCCCCTTCAACGTGGTATAGAAGCGGACAATTTCACCGGGACTGAATACGCAGCGCCCCCGTTCCGTGCTCAAATTCGCATACAACTGCGCTTTGCGATCCACTATCGGCAGGATGGCCCGCGCGATAAAGCGTTTATCCTGTGCACTCTCGGCCGCTTTGCCAAGGTTATCAATCACTCCGGTATCATCATTCACCTGACTGACCAGCACATACCAGCCGGGCGTCACGGCGGGGATTTCCACGGTCCAGTTGGCCCCGCTGCCGGTGGCCTTAAGCTCGTAGAGGGTATCTTCGAATAAATTCCAGCGTTGCCGGAAGAGGTAAAACTTGGCCTGACGGTTGGTGAAGTCCCCCCCGCCGGGATTGGACTCCAAGCCTAATTTGACGGCGAGTTTGGTTCCGGCTTCGGCCCGGGTCGCGGTGGGCTGCACCGCCAATGTACCCCCCAAAGGTGCGACCTGACTCTGGGCCCAGAGTCCATGCGGTAACGCCGTCGCCAGCACGGCCCCGGTGAATAGCGCTGCCCAATGCTGTGATTTTGCCGTAGCCATAGTGATGCTCCTCAATAACCACCAACGTGTTGTAATCATACGACTTACCCCCACAACGGCTGCACCCGGCCCAGTGTGGGTGGCCCGAAGATAGCAGGCCAGCACCAGAGTTTCAACGCACCGGCCAACCACTTCTTGCGATCTGCGAATTTCGTCCCACGGGGCTGCGCCGCAGAAATGTCCGACTCATCGTCCAAGTGGGTTGCCAGAAAGCGCGTTTTGGCATAAACTGTGGGGCTTTGATACTAATGGAACTCAGGAGTAAAACCCATGCCCAAGCCGCGTCGTCGTCGTAAGGTCGGAAGCAAAAAGCGTCTGGCTCGTTGGAAGGCTCGTCATCGCGTGCAATAAACCGGCCGTATCATTCGGCATTGCCGGATGATACCCCGTTATTTCCACTGCAAAACCCTGGCTTAAACGCAGCTTGGTCGGGTCTAAGTTCCCCTTAGACTCAATCAAGTTGCGTTTAGGCTTTGTTGGCATGGCCAGACGCTTCGCGCTCCAATGCCCACCGGCCCCGGGGACGGTTCTGTCGGTGCGCGAGTGCTAAGTCCGGGTTAGCCCGGCGGGGGTGCCGGCACCGGTGCCGCTGGCACTAGATCCCGGCTCCGGCCCGAGATTTTCACCACATTGAACTGCACCACGCCCCGCATCGCCCCGATCATGGGCTGGCCGGTATTTTTACCTGTTATGGCTGGCAACTGCGCCTGGGCCACTTCACCTTCCCATAACATCGCCACATGCCCGTTGATCGTCACTTTGATCCCGCCCATACGATCGCGGCGCAGGACTTTGATATCAATGGCGATGACCTTGTCAGTTTGCTGCAGCAGTGGATTCAGCCACTGGGCATCCTGATCCGCCGTGGCCGTGCGATGCCGCAAGCTGGGTTCACCGCGCCATTCTGCCGGACCATCACGCCGCAACACCAACAAGCCGGCCGCATCCTCGCCAAAGGGCACGCCCAGCAGGATTTCCGCCGCTGATTCATTGATCACTTCGAGGTGGAGGTCATAATCACCCGTCACCATACGCGGTAGCGCGCCGAAAGCAAAGCTGCCTTTTTCCGGCGTGGCATTCACTTTCACTCCCGCTGCGGTTTTAACCATGTCGCCGCGGCACAAGTCCCGAGTCACATCCACCTTCGCCAGTAAATCAATCATGCGGATCGGCCAATCCTGCGTCTGGGCTTCACGCTGGTAATCAGCCAGACGTTTGCCGATTTTCACCTTGGCCAAGCCGGTGGCACCGGCTTCCTGACCTTCATACAGCGTCACAGCCCGTTCCCAGCAGACCCGTTTGAACCGTCCGGTCTGGGCCGCGCCATACTCCCACCAGCGATCCGCCGTTGCCAGCACATGGGCTGGCTCGGAAGTTTTAACCTGCTTGTCCTCGAGCCCGGCGAGTTGCTTATATTCCGCATCATCCGCCTTGCGCATGAACGGCAGCGCTGCGGGCAGATCATACTTGTAAAAATTAAGGTACCGTGCGATCACGGTATGGGCGGTGGCCTCCTCCGGATTGTCCGTCAATTGCTTGCGCGCGGCCTGCACTTTAACAAACTCAGCGGCGACCAGTTGCGTTTCCGTGGGCAGTTTGGCCAGATCATTGGCCAGCGTGGGATTGCGGCTTTGTCGCGCCGCCGCCGCCGCACTGTTGGCCATGCGCTGGGCCTGCACAAAGTCTTCTTTTTCCTCCGCCATCTGACACAGGTCACGATAACCGGCGGCCAGATAAGCCTGCACTTCCGGCAAGGCCACGCCCCGGCCCTGCCGCATCGCATCGTACGATTCAGCACGCAGCCCCCATTCATCGGTGGCAAATACCCCGGTCAAATCGGTCAACGCCTGATCCAGCGCCCCGACCGCGCCCAGGGCAATCGCTAACTTCAGCGCTTCACGATCCAATACGTAACGCACCGCCGGAGCATCTTTACCCTCGCGGGCCTGACGCAGCAGCTTGTCGGCCAGTGCCAGGCGTTCCTCGTCGTTTTTCTTGGCAAAATCATCCTTGTACACATCCATGATTTGCTTCAGGGCCACGGTCTGTTCGGCCTCGCTGGGCACGGCCAGCTTGGTCGCAGTCTTGGGCGTATGCGTGGGCTCGGTCTTCGGCTCGGGCTTGACGGTAACCTCGGGCGGTTTGGGCTCCGGCTTAGGTTCGGGTTTAGGTTCCGGCTTAGGTTCCGGCTTAGGTTCGGGCTTAGGTTCCGGTTTGGGCTCCGGTTTGGGCTCCGGCTTAGGCTCGGGTTTGACAGGGTCCTGCTCCAGCTTGCGTACCTGCTTGAGAATGTCCACATATTCTTTGCGCAGTTCCGCCTGCCGTTGGGGATCATTTTTGGCCGCATCCATGGCGCTGTGGATCTCGGCCATGCGCTGCTTGGCCCCGGCCAGATCGGTCACCGGCGCAGACTGCGCCTGACCCAGCATGCCGATCCCACCGACACACGCCCATACCAACCACTGTTGCCGCCAAGTTTTCTTCGCCGTCATCGCTCAACTCCCAAGGAACGCACCCGCTGCCACCACGCCATAATAATAACATTATGGCACCCCCGCTGGCTACTGGCAATAGTTTACTGCCGATATCACCCCCCTGGCCATAAAAAAACCTGCCCGCGTGCGGACACGCGGGCAGGCCAAT
>Ga0194061_1000849_pt1 | contig 18645 bp, 11 predicted proteins | sample SepL2221m_MetaG_FD_163423 | JGI IMG/M metagenome (GOLD analysis project Ga0194061, IMG submission 163423) | Anoxic zone freshwater microbial communities from boreal shield lake in IISD Experimental Lakes Area, Ontario, Canada - Sep2016-L224-21m | ecosystem: Environmental > Aquatic > Freshwater >... | reverse complement strand
TCCGAGTGCCTTCGCCGTAGCTCACTCGCGCGGCTTGCACCACGGAGCCGTCGTCGCCCATGCAATCGACCAACGACACAAAACCATCATTTAAAACAGGAAGTTTTTTCCAACGGAGCTCATTCAGGAGCTGTTCGCGTGAAGATTCGCTCATAGTATTTTTCAATCGCGTGCGTGTGGTGTCAGTGTATCAATGTGGCGTGTTGGGCTAAGACTTTTGCAGCAACTCATTGAGCAGTGCAGCAAGTTGTTTGGCATCGTCGTTCTCTCGAATACGTTCGACACGAGAGGTGGAAACACCAAGCTTTTCAAGGCTCGAGGAGACGGTCTTCCAAAGCCGTTCCCGTTTCTTTCCTTCAGAAAGATAGAGATCTGTCACCTGTTCGCCGAGTCGCTGCAGCAAAGCGGTGTCGAGGTTGGCGTAATAATTTCGGACGATCGACTGTTGGTATTTGCTGAGATCTTGCTTTGCCACGGATTCTCCATCCCCTCCTATTTTTCACTTGACTGGAATCAAGCGTCAGCCTTTCATTTTTCAAAAATACGATTGCCGCAGACGTGAGGGCGAAATCGTCACGACTCGCGACTTCCGCGACAAGCCCCCGGCATCGATCTGGCTGGAAGCAGGGGGGCATCGTGGATAGACTGCGGGGAAGTCGGTCCGCGCATTGCGGCCTCGTCGCGAGTTTTTGAATTATTTCGAGTCGGAGTTTTTCATGCCCACGATCACGTTTACGAACGAGAAAAAAGAAATTCAGGTCCCGGAGGGGGCAAACCTTCGCCGCGAAGCGATTCGGGCTGGCGTGCAACTCTATCCGGGCATTCACCAATATCTGAACTGCCACGGCTTAAGTTCTTGTGGAAGTTGTCGCGTGCTGATCACGAAGGGGATGGAAAATGCAAGCCCCAAAGGAATTCTTGAATCGGCTCGACTCGGTGTTTCGCTCGCCTATATCGGCAATGAGAAAACGATGCGGTTGGCATGTCAAACTCGAGTGAAGGGCGACATCTCGGTTGCTACATGCCCGGCGATAAATATCTACGGCGAGAATTTCTTTAGTTAAACCGCATTTTCATTTTTGTGGTGATTGATTTTTAATCTCGCACATCGCATAGCGATAGAGGTGAGTGAGCGATGAAAGAAGTGATCGCAGTCGTCAAACCATTTCTTGCCGAGCGGGTGCTCGAATCTCTCAAACGAGCGCCGCTCGAGGCCTGCACCGTACGCGAGGTAAAAGGCTACGGACGACAAAAGAGCTATCTCGACCAGTACACGGACACTGAATACTCCCTCGCCTTTCTGCCGAAAATCGAAATTCACCTCTGGGTTGATGATTCGCGGGCCGAGGAAGTGATCGAGAAAATTGTTGAAGTCGCTCGCACTGGAAGAATGGGTGACGGGAAGATATTCGTTCTGTCAGCGACTGAGATTGTTCTCGATGAATACTCCCCAACGCACAGTCACGACGCGAACGAGTGATTGTCTGTCCGGAGTTCTCTTTTTAAAGACCGGAGAAAGTCTTCAGCGAAACATGATACCGGTTGCGTACCAGACATTGTTTTTCCCCCGACGAATATCGTATCCAAAACGTGTCTGAAGGCTTTTGACAGCGTTCCAGTGTCCTGGCGAATGCCGCCAGCTGTGAACGCAATCTACGCATGAATCCAGGAGATCTTGATGTTCCCAACTCTGGGCAACAATTTCTGTGGGATGGCTTCCCGGGAAAAGTATTTTTGAAAGAATTCGCCGAGATCGTACGTGCCAGTTGTGATGTCCTTGTTTTCCAATCTGTGCCTGATACAGCGAATGGCTCTGAGCTTCTTCTACAAGTATCGGATCGAGTGTGCCAAGAATGCTCTTGGGATGCTCGGGATGAATACGAACTGCGAGAATCATTGATCGTTGCGTAAGAGTTCCTGGAGGAAGCGTTGCGATTTCGTTCATGTGCGACGGACTGAATTGATAGAATTTGCCTGGTGTTCGTGGAAGAATCGACACAATGCGTGCATTGATTGCCGGATCGTCGTGGGCGTAATCAACCACAAAGATTCCAGGGCCGTGACGTAACTCCGCGAGTGACGGATGATCCACCAAGCGTGTTTTCGAACCGTCAAGATGAATTGTGTCAGTGATCGCGATGCGGCAGAAAATCCACCGTGTTTGGCTATTCAGAAAGAGTTTCTGGATAGCTTCTTGGTCGAGCCATTGGCCGACGACATCGTTGGCGTCGATGCTGGTGCAGTTCGGTTCAATTGACACAAGCAACATCGATTGCGATTGGATCGCATTGCACGTCGCCTTTTCGTAATCATCGATTCTTAGAATGGGAAGATCAGCACTTGCCTCACCAACCATTCCGAAGATACATGGCACAAAGAGCCACGTGACCCACAGACAAACGCGACGATGATCGCAGTGACCGCTGCGATTGGGACTCTTTCGCGGAGCATTGAGCGACATAGAAGAAGTTTTTTAGGGGAATGAAAGATCTGGACTTGCTTGTGAAACGAAAAGCAAGAAGTGACAATCACGAAGGACAGCCTGAATAACAAAGATTGCATCAGAGGCTTTGGAGCATTCAGGCCCCAGAATTTTTGCAACTACAATCGTTGAATATTTATAGTATAGCGGCTGAAAAATAGGATTGTACGCTCGTTTGACAGACGCAGTCGCTACGTTCCGCACAGTTGCTGTGGAGGAAAAAGAGCTGAACTGATTAGACTTTCAACCCTAAGCTCGGTTGAATTGGTAGAGAAAAGAGGAGTCGTCTTGCACGGCCTACAAAAAACTTTTCGATGGCGTTCGTGACGCGGGCGCGAGTTTCCTAAAGAGAGTTCAAGAAATTTCTCGCAAGGAACTCCAAAGCAGGCGAGCTTCGGCAGATCATCGTGACGACGAAGTGTCGGTCGTCACAGCAATATGAAATGGTAATTCCTCGAACACGAAAATGGTAAATCGAATGAACTGTGTACGTAAATGTTTCTCTTGTTTTCTATGCCGTCGAAGTGACTTCCGTGCTGCAATGATTTTTTTGAACATTGCTTGCTCGGTCTTACTCTCATTCCGGCCAGTTCGAGTAACAGACGCAGCGGAAGATCTCGCTGGGCTTTCAGAGATGGTGATATTGAAAAAAGATTCATTCAAGGTGCCAGTAGCGGAAACGCTCGAGAATGCTGCAGCGAAACTTCGAGAAGCCATCAAGCCTCTCGATCGTCTTCTTGTGCAGAGCCCAAGTGGTGCTGACTGGAAAACATATCTCAACTGGCCGGAGCTTTTGAAGCAAGCGTCGGATCCGACGGGGGCTGATCTCAAAACAGTACAAATGCTTGAAGGCCTTTTTTTAGCTGACGAAAATGGGCTGGAAATGCCAAAATTTTCCCACGTTGGCCGAGTGCTTTCCAAATATGCCAGGTTGCTGGAAAGTTCGAAAAATCCAAAGTCCTCCGAAGTATTTGAGTCACGATTGGATCAACTCTCTCGAGCGTTGTCTGTTGGTGCTACCAGTGGTGCATCTGCAGATCTTGAAACGGTTGGACCGATTCTTCGCGATCTTGAGGATTCGGGACAGGCAGAAGATATGGTAGCCCGAGTCCGAAAAGTACTTGGACAGCCGAACCTTTTTGTGGAAGTGGATGAAGCTCTCCTGAGCCATTCGGTCAACCGGGATGTTGATCAAACGGCACCGGTGCGAGAAGTGGTACTTGGAACACAAATCAGTGGCACAGGTCACACCACAGGGCGCGTAACGCTCAACCTCGTTCCGAGCACGGCTGCCGCTATGTTCGACATCACACTCGATGCCACAAACCATTCCAATACGGTTGGGCACAACGGCCCCGTGACGGTACGTACCACAGGAACCACAAAGCTCGATGCCAGAAAGCGACTGACAGTAAACGATCAGCGAGTGAACAGCATGCCGGTCGAGGCAACGGCATCGACCGACACAGACATCACGGGAGTGTCTGTGTCGGCAAAATTTGGGAAAAAAATTATCCGAAAAATTGCCAACCGAAAAATTGCACAATCAACTCCACAGGCGGAAGCGATTGCAGAAGGACGCGCCCGCACGCGACTGAAAAAAGAATTCGAATTACAGACAGAGCCAACTATTTCAAAGGCTGCTGCTGAATACCAGTCAAAATTCCGAGATCCATTTTTGAAGAAGGGGGCCTTTCCAGAATCACTCTTATTGACCACAACCGATCAGTCGTTGCGAGTTGTTGCGATGAAGGCGATTGATAATCAGATCGCCGCGGCGAGTTCGCCTCCAGCAGCTGATCCGGATGCAATTCTGTCGGCGCGAGTGCATGAAACAATGATCAACAATACGGCTGAAAAAATGCTTGGTGGCCGCACCATCACGCAAGAAGAGGTCGAAAAACAGATCAAAGAAAGTAACGTGAAATTGCCAGAGTCACTCGCAAATGACGCAGATCAGCCGTCATGGTCGATCACATTTGCCAGAACAAAACCGATTGAAATCGATGCCACGGATAATCATATCCGGTTGACAATTCGTGGAAGCCGTTACACATCAGGCGAGCGTGAATTCGATGCGATGGACATATGGGTGGGCTATCACATTGAATCGGCCGACGGAAAAACAAAGCTTGTGCGAGAAGGCGATGTACAAATTTATCCTCCCGGATTTAAACCAGGCGGTGACGAGAAGTTAACGATCACGCAGACCTCACTGCGTCGCATTTTACAGCGACGGTTTGGGAAGATTTTCAAAGAGGTGGTGGACGTCGAGTCGCTTGAACTTCCAGGGGAAATGAAATCTGCCGGCCCGCTGCCGCTCCAGCAGTTAGTCGTGAGCAAAAGTGGGTGGATATCTGCCGGCTGGCGAAAACGAGATGCCGCTGTGGTGAGCGAAAAAACGATTTCCGAAAAGCCACCTGTGCTGCTTGTGGGAAACGATTTCGTTACGCTCCCCTAGAGAAGACCTCAAACACAAGAAATCAAAAAAGATCCACGTTTTTAGGAAAAGCAGGTTGGGGCTCTGGTGATCCCAGCAACTGTTTGAGAGACGATCAACAGTTTCTTTCTATTGTTATCGTCTGGAATGTGAGCAAAGTTGGGATTGTGTTGTGACGTAACGCCAGTGATTTCGAGAACGCGTTGTAAAAAGTTTTCGAAAATTGAACAGGGATTTTACACGTGTTGAACTTCCGTTGGTGATCGCCATCATCGGAGTTCTTGTTAGCTGCCTGCCTACGACAGATCATGCCGCTTCGTTGGCGGCGAAACGTTTGTATCGCGTGAAGAGATCCCCCAACGTCTTCTTGCGTTGTGATAATCTCAATCAAAGAACGGCAAAGTGATAAAAAGTTTTGCTCTCGTTGTGCGAGGTCTTTCTCAAGAATGCTTCTTGGACTCGCCATGAAAAACAAAGCGTATGCCTGTCGTGCCTGTCGGTGTGTTGCCTGGAAGCTTTCTCGCCGAATGCGGTCTGTCATCGCCGGTTTTCTGTTGCCGGGAATACTTTGTGGAGTGTTGGGGTGCGGGGGATCAGGCACTGCAAGAGTGAAGGGGCATGTCACGCTCGATGGCCAGCCGCTCCAACAAGGGGCGATTACATTTGTTTCGGTCGATGGAGTTGCTCGAACTGTCGGCACAGTGGTGCTCGACGGCCAATTCATAGTCGATATGCCTACTGGAAAAAAACTTGTTCGTATTCAGGGGACAAAAGTTGTTGGTCAGAGAAGAGCTTACGAAAGCGATGCCGATAGCCCGATGGTGGACATCGTTGAAGATGTGGTGCCCGCGCAATACAATTCAAAGACTGAACTCGAGTTTGACGCAAAACCCGGCTCCAATAAAACGGTGTTTGCTATCACAAGTCGATAACCATGAGTCCGAGATTTCAATAGTAAGACAGAGTTCTTCAGCCTGTTTTTCCGAACAGAAAATTTGATATTCCATTGGTGTACCCGCGGGAAAAGTCTTCGGACTGTCCCAATGAAAGTGTTTTAGACTGACTGCGCAAAGAACTCCTCTGTGAAGTTTCGGAGTGTGATGTGACTGCGTCAAAAATAAATGACCGTCAGTTTTACAAAACAATGCCTGCATTCTGGCGCGGCTGCATGTTGTTCTGCTTCACGACATCCGTCATCGCGGCACAAGATGCAGCAGTTGATCCTGTCGAGGGGATCGTTCTGAGCCTGTTTGAGCGAAAATGTGTCACCTGTCATGGTGCAGATACACAAGAATCCGGCCTGCGACTCGATGGAAAACAATTCATTGCACTCGGAGGTGAACATGGTCCGGTGGTGCGCGCTGGAAAGAGCCGTGAAAGCGAACTGTATCAGCGAATTACATCGAAAAATGCCGACGAACGAATGCCTCCCGAGAGTGAGGAGCCTCTGTCGGCTGATGAAATAGAGCAGATCAAACAATGGATCGAGTTTCCGGACTTATGGAAAAACCTAGAATCTGCAGGCGTGGCCATTGTTGACAAACGAATGGACCACTGGGCATGGAAGCCAATAGTGCGACCCACAATCCCGATGATCGCGCTGGGTCCGGGAGTGACTTCGAGTGTTGACCGGTTTATTCGCGAGAAAATTTTGAGTGAGGGACTGCTTCCGTCGCCGCAGGCCGATCGTCGTACTCTGATTCGTCGCGTCACGTTTGATCTCCTCGGATTGCCGCCGAGTCCGCACGAGGTGGACGCGTTTGTCGCGGATACCGATCCGATGGCGTGGGAAAATCTGGTTGAACGGCTGCTGGCATCCCCTCGCTACGGTGAACGCTGGGCGAGACATTGGCTGGATGTCGTTCACTACGGTGATACGCACGGTTACGACAAAGATCAGCCGCGTCCCAATGCTTGGCCGTATCGCGATTATGTGATCCGTGCTTTGAATACTGACAAACCATACGTGCGATTCATTGAAGAACAGATCGCAGGTGACATGCTGTATCCCGATACCCGTGACGGAATTGAGGCACTCGGTTTTATCTCCGCAGGGCCTTGGGATCTCATTGGTCATGCTGAAGTTCCGGAGACAAAAATAGATGGAAAAATTGCTCGACATCTCGATCGAGACGATATGGTTGCCAATACCATTGGCACCTTTATGAGTGCGACAGTTCAGTGTGCGCAGTGTCACAATCACAAGTTTGATCCATTTACGCAGGAAGACTACTACTCCCTTCAAGCAGTCTTTTCAGCCCTTGATCGAACCGATAAACCCTATTCATCCGACCCAAAAGTGATGAAGTTGCATGAGTCGCTCAACGAACAGAAACGCACGCTGGAATCACGAAAAAAAGAACTCACCGTCGCTTTGCAGAAGATCGCTGGTCCAAGACTCATCGAACTCGAGCAAGAAATTGCTGCAGCCGAAGCAAAGACGGGAAATGCGTCGCAGGAATTTGGATATCACAGCGCCATTGCCACCGATCGATCGACGGTGAAGTGGGTGCAGGTCGATCTTGGTGCGGAGTACCCGGTTGATTCAGTCGTGCTACGACCCTGCTACGACGACTTCAACATGATCGGAGCCGGTTTCGGTTTTCCGGCCCGTTATAAAATCGAAATTTCAAACGACTCGAACTTTCAAAAAGATGTCACCACAATCGTTTCGCACGAGTCAGCGGATCAGCCTAATCCGGGGGTGACGCAACAAGAGTTTTTCTGTGGAAAAAACGGACGATTTGTGCGAATGACGACGATCGCACTTGCGCCACGTCAGAATGATTTTATTTTTGCATTGGCTGAATTGGAGGTCCGAAACACCGAAGGGAAAAATCTTGCAGCCCGAGCATTGGTTAGTTCACTCGACTCCATCGAAGCTCCTTTGCGATGGAGTCAGAAAAATCTAGTAGATGGTCTTGCGCCGCAAGGCAGCGGCAACGTTGTTGCTCTTCTCGCTGAAAGAAAAGCACTCGTGGAGGGAATTGCCGATCAGAGCATTGTGACGCATTTGGCTGATTGTGAATCTGACCTCGCCGCTGTACTGGCTCAGCAGAATGCACTCGCTCCACTGGATCGCGTGTATGCCGGTACCGTCCACGTGGGCAGTGGAACGTTTCTTGGCACCGGTGCAGTCGGTGGAAAGCCCCGCCCGATTCATCTGCTCTTGCGCGGTCAGGTCACGCAGCCAAGTCGCGAAATCAGCCCTGGTGCGATGGTGTCGATTCAGCCGCTTGAAGGTCGATTTAATTTACCCCCGGATCACCGAGAAGGGGATCGCCGAGTGGCGCTTGTTCGCTGGATCACGGATTCTCGAAACCCGCTTACATGGCGAAGCATTGTCAATCGAATATGGCATTATCACTTCGGTCGTGGCATCGTCGATTCTCCAAATGACTTTGGGCACATGGGATCACGGCCGTCTCATCCAGAACTCCTCGATTGGCTTGCGTGTGAGTTTCGAGACTCAGGCGGATCACTCAAGTCGCTGCACAGAACGATTCTTCACAGTGCAACCTATCGACAATCGAGTGCATTCATTGAAACAAACGCTCAGCAAGATACTGAGAATCGTTTCTTGTGGCGGTACAATCGAAGGAGACTGGAAGCAGAAGCAATTCATGATTCAGTACTAGACATCAGCGGTTCCCTTGATTTAACGATGGGAGGGCCTGGATGGAAGGATTTTAAAGTTGAGCGACCCGAGCATTCACCGCACTACCGTTACGACCTTGCCGATCCCATGGATCGAACCACATGGAGACGAAGCATCTACCGCTTTTTGGTCCGAAGTCAGACTCAGCCATTGATGACGAGCCTTGACTGCGCAGATCCGTCAATGCGAGTCGACAAACGAAATGAAAGCCTTTCACCGATTCAGGCTCTGGCACTGTTGAACAATGGTTTCATGGTGGTCCAAGCCAAGCAATATGCGTCGCGACTGGCTGTTGAGGCCGGTGACAGTCATAGAGATCAGATTCGGCTTGCCTTTCGCCTTGCACTGTGTCGCGACCCCGATCCGTCTGAGCAAGAGGCTTTGGAATCACTAGCCGTCGACTATGGCATGGAGAATGTCTGTCGATTAATTTTTAATTTGTCAGAGTTCACGTTCATCGACTGAAAAGTTGTGAACGATCATTGAAAAACCCTATTATTGTTTGTGTGTGTACCACCATGACAACATCGGATGAGATACAAAAGAAAATCCCCTTCCAAGAAAAATGGGCAGAACGTTCCTCAAGACGAGACTTTCTCTGGTCATCAGGAGGCGGACTCGGTGGCATCGCGCTGAGTGCAATGCTTGCAGGACAATCCGATTCTGCAGAATCAAGCCAACTTCATCCGGCGAGTGTGTATCCAGCAAAAGCCAAACGCGTGGTCCAAATGTTTATGGCGGGCGCGGCGAGCCACATCGACTTGTTCGACTACAAGCCAGAACTCATCAAGCGTCACGGACAAGTGAGCGATTTTGGAGAACCTGTCGAAGCGTTTCAAAATGGTCTGGGGCCATGGCTCAAGCCTGTGTGGAATTTTCGTCCCTACGGACAGTGCGGAAAACACTTGGGCGAGATTGTCTCTCCGCTTGGTGAAGTGGTCGATGAAATTGCGTTTGTACACAACATGGTGAGCCCCTCGGGAGTTCATTCGCAGGCTACGCTTTTGCAGTCAACAGGATTTGTCCTGCCAGGCTTTCCAGGAGCTGGATGCTGGGTTGGTTATGGACTTGGATCGCTCAACGACAATCTGCCCATGTTCGTTGTGCTTCCCGATCAACGAGGACTTGGCTCCAACGGTGTAAAAAACTGGGATTCCGGTTTTCTTCCTGCGGAGTACAGCGGAACCGTTGTTTACCCGGGGCTAGAATCACCCATTGCAGACCTGAGAGTGCATCGAGCAGGAACATTTGTCAGCGATACCAGTGAGTTTTCTACACAGAGAATTCTTGCTGAACTCAATCTCCGCCATGCTCGCAATCGAAAAGGTGATGCACGCCTGGAATCGAGAATTCGTAGTTACGAACTCGCGGCAAGAATGCAAATGGCAGCTCCCGAAGCACTCGATTTTTCAAATGAACCGGAACATGTCATGAAGCTCTACGGCCTTCATTCAGCTCCGAAGGCATGGCCAACGGAGATTAATTCTGCGGAAGAAACGCATGCCTTTTCGACGCGTTGTCTGGCTGCTCGTCGGTTGCTTGAGCGAGGAGTGCGTTTTGTTCAAATCTGGAGTGGAAATGACAACGGGTTTCCTCGTCGCAACTGGGATTCGCACGAGGATGTCGAGCGGGATCACGGGCCCCTCGCGTCGGGAATGGCGCGCGGAGCCGCAGCATTCATCACCGATCTCAAGCGAACAGGACTTCTTGAGGACACAATCATTTTGTGGACTACCGAATTTGGTCGGATGCCTTCGAGTCAGGGTGGAAAAGGACGCGATCACAATCCTTTCGTTTTTACAAACTGGCTTTGCGGTGGAGGCATCAAGGGAGGCGTCACGTATGGCCAGAGTGATGAGTTTGGGTATAAACCACTTGATCGAGACCGCCCAACAAGGGTATACGACATCCACGCGACTATTTTAAAGCTTCTTGGTATGGATCACACTGCATTAACGTGGCGACATAATGGCATTGATCGCCGCCTGACCGACGTGCACGGAAAGGTGATCAACGAACTGCTTGCGTAAATACATTCAACGAAGACGGATTTGCAGGTTCGTTTCGCTGGTGTAACGAAGGATCTTGTGCCACAAAAGAAGAGATAGAATTGGTCCTTCGCAGAGTGACTTTCAGCCAGCGAGTGTTCGTGGGTATGATCCTGAGGTCAGGAATTCTAAAAACTGCAAAGCCAATGAGTTTGTGGGAGTTGATGGATGGACGTTCTGCGCACCGTCGCCTACTACGGGCCAAACCGTTGGTCGAGTGTGCCAACGCTCGAAATCCATATTGATCGAAGCGCCTGGAAAGTCGGAGCGTTGCATCTCAATGGTGATGCAGCGGCGAGGCTTCTGCTGTGGGAACCGATGATGACGCATCGCCCCCATGAACTGCTCATCGAGGATAAGGATACAAAATATCACGACGTTTCACTGAGAGACGTACTTGCCGTCGAAGATTCATTTGCAGAAGTCATGCGTTGGACCGTGTGCGCACTGGGGTCAGCGGCCGGGACGGTACCGCACTTTAGTCGCGTTCTACAACAACAAGACCACCTTCATCGATTTGTACTCGCCTTTGAATTCGAAGAAGAATCACTTGCAAGAGCATGCGTAGACACTGCTCGGCGATGCATGATCGCGGCTATCAGAAATGATTTGTTTGAACCAGCGATTGAAGTTCGAAAGCTCGTTGATTTAGCAGATGAAGTGCGACTTGGTCCGAGTACGCGTGCCATCTTGCGAAGCGCCGTTGCTCGAGGAGTGCCTTACCAAAGAATTACAACTGGTAGCCTTGTGCAGCTTGGCGAGGGAGCCCGGCAGCATCGTATTTGGACTGCTGAAACGGATGCTACGAGTTCGATTGCGGAAGATATTGCGCAGGACAAGGAGCTGACAAAACTGATTCTGAAGCGTGTTGGAGTTCCGGTTCCCGATGGGCGTGTTGCAGTCACCCCAGAACAAGCCTCTGAGGTTGCCAGTGACATTGGATATCCGGTTGTGCTCAAGCCGCGAGATGCCAACCACGGCCGGGGAATTTCATTTGCACTCAATACTGCTCAGGAAGTAAGAGAAGCATTTGGTCTGGCAGTCTGCGAAAATAAATCTGCCGACGCCGGCGTCATTGTCGAACAATTAGCCATCGGTGTCGCCCATCGTCTGCTTGTCGTGGGTGATCGGTTGATCGCAGCATGTCGTGGAGAGCAAGACGTTGTCGTTGGAGATGGGAAAAGTACCATTATCGAACTCATTCAGACAGCCAATCGGGATCCGCTGCGAGGCGAGAACTATACCGATATTTTGTCATTTATGACCTTGGACGATGTGTGTATTTCGCTGCTCAAGCGACATGGTTTTCGTCCGGAAAGTGTTCTATCCGTAGACCAGCGGGTTGTTGTAAAGATCAATGGCGACCTCACCACGGATGAAACAGACGAAGTGCACCCCGATGTTGCACGGCAGGCGGTTCTGGCGGCCAAGGCGGTGGGTCTCAATGTTGCCGGGCTCGACATCATTGCTGAAGAGATCAGCCAGCCACTGGAATCACAGCGAGGCATGGTGATCGAGGTCAACGCAGGGCCAGGACTTTTTATGCATGTGGCACCACTGCATGGAAAGCCGCAGCCGGTAGGGGATGCAATTGTCGAGCAAATGTTCCCCAAAGGAGACTCTGGCTGCATTGTCATTGTGGGAATTGCCAACGGATCTCATGCGCAAAAAATTGGAAAACAGTTGGCATCGCTTTTGCGATCAAAAGGATGCTGTGTGGGAATGTCACTTGGAGATTCAGTCGAAGTGGATGGCCAAGCTCCCTACGGTCAAGGCATGAGTGACCGTGAAAAAGTTTCCTCGCTGATTGCTCATCCGCTCGTCGAGTCAATTGTTTTTACCACTGATCCTGCACAGACAGCCGCAACCGGATTAGCCTGTGACCGATGCGACGTCGTTATTTTTCCGGAAAACAACGATCGTGATTTTGGGTATCGTGCAGACAGTGTGACTGAAGGTTGCGATTCAAATGCTGCAACACTCGGAGCGGATACGCTTTCACTGCTGCATGCGGTGCCACCGGGGGGCGTTGTCATCGTACCGGTTGCGACCGACTGCCTCGAACAGATACGTGCAGAATGTCGTGGGGAAGTAATGCTGTACTCAACAACAGCCTCTACGATTACTCTGACACGCCTCGAAACACGGCTCAATGCTCATCGGGCCGGGGGAGGTAAAAGCGTGAGGCTTGTCGATCAGGCAATTGTGTTGGGATTCGGCGCCACAACCATATCCGTTGCTATACGCCCCGAGTCATTTCTGGAGGATTCCGAAATTGTATTTCATCTGCTTCCTGCAATTGCAGCAGCATGGAGCCTTGGCACAGATATTCAATCGCTGAGAAATGTCTGCGATGCAAGTGATCGAAGCTTGTAACAGAAAATCTTCAGAACTTTTTCATCACTTTGCAACAGAAGCCTTTGCTGGCGTGGCGCCCTCTCGAATGGCAAATAAGTGGCTTTTGTTGGCAATGTAAAGAGTTTTCCCAGCGACAATCGGCGTGGAATAAACACTGTTCAGCATATTGATCTCACCAAGCATTTTTTTCTCTCGCGAAAGTTCAAATACACAAATATCACCATCCTCGTCACCTATATAAACTCGGCCATCAACGACCAGTGATGACCCCCAACTTGCCGCCAGCATGTCGTGCGTCCAGAGGGGCTTTCCTGTTTTTGCATCGAGACAGTGAAATAATCCGCTGAAGTCAGCAACAAAGAGTAAGTCATCTTTAATTGCCACGGTACCGCAGGTGCGATGCATGGTCTCTTCAAATTCCAGTTTTCCGTTTTTGTTGGTATCGAATCCTGGATAGTGCCATACGGCTGCAGAATTTGGATTCGGACGCGCTACTTCACCCTGCTCTTTGATCACTGCCTGATTACGACGGTGGGGCAAGGGAGTTTGTGGATCCTTCAAACTCACGGCCAGTTCGGGGCTTGTGTCTCCACGTTTTGATGGATCGATACACCACAGGTGCCCAACACCCTCCCCGTGTTCGGGATCTTCACCGACAGCGATGTAAACGAACCCCTTGTCAATCACGGGTGTGCCGATAATGTGATTGCGATCGGCTCGGCCACCGAGCGTGTACTTCGACTCCTTCGGATTGCAGTCGAATTTCCAAAGCAATTTTGAAGCACCGTTTTCGCCACGGGCATCGAAGGAATAGAGCCAACCATCGCCGCCACCAAAGAGCACCTGTGGAACACCCCCGAGTTCTGCGTACGACGGGCTCGACCATTGTCCGTGCAATACGTTTGTTCCGGGTGAACCATCTGTCCAGAGAATGGCTCCTGTCTTTTTATCGAGGCACAGAAAACTCGGAGCGCTGGGAGAGGGCAGATTAATATGCCCCTCATCAACTCCATTGCTGGTATTCACAAAAAGCATGTCACCGGCGGCAGTCACGCTGCAAGAACACATATTATGTTGAGAGATACCGAGTTCTTTCATCATGTCCAGTACCCACACCGTGTCGGCTTCGACCTCGTCAGAAGCTTTTTCTTTTGTAAATGGTCCGTCGTTTTCTCCGTCGCGAAATCCTTCCGTGTCGAGGCATTTGACCTCACCGCGACTGCTGACGTACCAGAGTCGATCACCCTCAACGAGCGGTGCACAGCAGATTCCCTGCAGCGGCCAATCGTGCACGCGACCGGTAGGAAGTTTTTCACTGGAATCCTGCCAGAGAAAAGAACCATCCTTGATGTCGAATGCTAAAAGGCAACCAAGATCAACGCTCGAAGGGTATCGTTTGATGTAGCCTTTACCGTTGTTGCTTCCTACAAAAGCTTTGCCACTGGCAACTACTGGATTACCGTACGTCTGACTCCCAAGTGCAGCAACCCACGCAACGTTTGAACTGCTATCACTTTTCCATTCACCTGTATCGAGATCAAAGGCACCCGGAGACCACTCGCTGGGTATTCCAGTGGCATCGGAAGTATTGTTGCGAACAGGCGATCCTCCCCACTGGTTCCACTCTTCAGCGGAGAGAGATTGTTTTTCCTGAATCGATGGGGCTGCTGCAATTAAAAAATCGATCTGAGGCATTATGAGCGTGAAAGCAATTCCTATCGGAAAGACAGAAATCAAGATTGCATGGACCATTTTGAACTCAAAAAAACTTTTCATAACAGACCTCAAGGGAAACGAAAAAAGACTCTTTATGGGCTTCCTTTATCTTGGAAGAACGAAGTTCTGAAAACTCCCGAAGCGTTCCATTCAAGAAGCAGGACTAACGTACGGACTCAACCAACACGTTATCAATCGAAATTTCAGCATCTTTGGAATTTCCAAAAAATCCAGGGCTTCCCTGAAGGTTGCCAGAATCATGAACGGCTTCAATCGTCCATGATTCAGGTTCCTTCTCATCCCGAGGCCAAACCTTTCCTCGCAATTGTGCCGAAGCACCCTGGGTTCCCGCTTCAAATTTCATCGTGTACCAAGTACCGGCCTTCCATGAAAACGGAATTGTCTTTGAAAAGTAGGTTGCCACTTGCGGCGGCCACGAACGCAACTGCAACTGCTGGCTGGCACCCATTAAGTCGAGCGTATAACGCTGCGCAACCAGACCCATATCAGGCATCTTGGCAGTTTCAAGCGAAATGTGTGCACCCGAGGACTTGGCAAATGCATCGGCATCGGTGCTGGTGCTCTTTGATGCTTCAGCAGCAACAAAAGACGCTAAGTCGATCTCTTGAGCGCGAAAGTCAGCCTGTATTTGATAGTCGTGCAGCGTGATTGGTCCTATCCAACCCTGACTGCGAGTGCCTTTGGGAATAGTTGTAATTTTTACGAGGCATTGAGTGCCGTCCACTTCGCGGACCACATGACGATACCTCATTCCAATCCATGGAAGAGGCGGCTCACCACGAGGTGCGCCCCCCTTGGGATCTGGCAAAAGTGCAATGTCTTCGAAATCAAACTTCCACGGCAGTGGTGGCATTGAACGCACTCTCGCCACACCCTCAAGCGACCCGACCTTCGCCTTGATGACGGCAGCAGTATGTTCACCCACAGGAGCAGTCCAAACTCCGTCAGACGTTATTGTGCCAGAAGGTGCCGCCGAAAAATCAGCGGGTGATTCTTTGACAAATCGTCCCTGAGAATCAAAAAGACGTACTTTGAAATCAATTGACTTTCCGGCATCAACAATCGCCTCAGCCGGAACGATTTGAAGCCAAGCCGCTTCTTCGGCAGGCGAGGCAGTTTGGATTGCAACCGACTGAGGAAGCGTTGGATTCGATGCATGTACAGACGAAGAGACAGATGGAGCACCAAGGCAATAGAGCCTGCTTCCTGTCGTAAGGTAGATCCGTCCACTCCAAGCAATTGGCGAGGCAGTGACTTCGTCGTTCTCATCGAGTCTCATGCGGTTCACGACCCGCAGACCATCAGAAGTTGGTTCAAGAACATGCCAACCACTGGTTGAACAGACGTAGATTTTTCCATCCGCGACCAGTGGACTGCCTCGCACGATCGTTCCGAGAAGTTTTTGAGGGCGACCAATTTGTTCTCCAGTGGCTTTGTCGAGCGTGTAGACCTTTGCACCATCATCCATAAAATACAGGCGATCTCCGAGCGCGATCGGCATGGCCCGACCGCTCATAATTCCTTTTTTCTGCCAGATGATCGCAGAAGCAGTAATGTCTCCAGAGCCGCTTCCGTGGAATGCCGTCGCACTGCCCATGGAGGTATTATCCAGATTCTCTTCGGCCTGAGAGATGTAGACGATGTTGCCATCGACCAGCGGTGCGACATTGAGTCCGCGTCGAGAAAGTTTAAAATTCCAAATCGGTCGTCCTGTGCGTGGCTGAAAGTTCCACACGCTTCCATCGCTCGATCCAAACACCAACGCCGCTTGCCCGTCGAGCATGGCAAGAAAGGGCGTGCTGTAGGTGGTGTCTTCGGGAAGTTCCTTGGTGCCCCCGGTCCACCGCACTTCACCCGTAGCAGTATCTAAGCCAAGAAAGCGATGCGCTGGACGTGCTGTATCACCCCAACCAGTGACGACAGCACTTGCAATCACAAGGTCTTCAAAAACCACTGGAATATTCGTGCGTCCTCCGTACGTTGAAAGAAATCCAAATTCTTCGTGGAGGGAGCGATTCCAGCGAGTCTTTCCGGTGACAGCATCAATGCACGTGAAAGCACCACAGACTCCGTGGGCAAACACGGATTGCGTAACAGGATCAGCCACGACGCACGACCAGCCAACACGTTCGGCAGGGACGTCAGAGAGATAAACATTGAATGTGTTTTCCCAGAGCTTTTCTCCTGTGATCGCATCAAGACACAACACCTTTTCGCATTCTTCAAGTGTGTCGGGCTTGTGACGCACAAGCGTATAGAGTCGCCCACCCATGATCACAGGAGTAGAAATACCGCCGGCTTCTTCATTTTTCCAGAGAACATTTGTTCCCGTTTCAGGATCAAATGAATCAATGAGACCCATGGATGAAGGGGCGTGTCGATTCTCGTTTGGACCACGCCAATCGGGCCAATCCTCGCTTGCACCAATGCCGACAGTTTGTGCAGATGGGAGTGCAGTGACAGGAGGTTCCACGACCAGAGGGCTAGTGAGTGGCAGTGCAGATTCTGTAGGGCTCACAGCCACTGGCTCTGAGGGCGCAATCAAAGGTGCAGGGACATCAGGACGAGGAGTTGCGACTGGACTGCAGCCCACGCCAAACACTGCACAGAAAAAGAATATTGTCTTGAAGTGCGTTGAGAAGAAAGCCAATCCGCCACGTGTTTCACGGCATTGCCATTGTGGCCATGGAGTATGAGAAAAAAGAAGAGTTCCAGACGAGTGATACATGTCCATGCCGGCGTGTCCTTTTGGTATGTCACAACTGAGAAGTCAGCGTAAAAAGTGTTGGCGTTTCTTTTTCAAAGCATGCAAGGAATCACCAACAGGGTTGATTGCACTAGCCACCAAAACCAGCAGCTTTTGCGTCGGCCGGTAACGCGGGATCAACCAACCCACGTCCTCCGCGGCCCTGCAAAAGTCGATCTTCCGCATCGTCGCGAATGCTCTCTATATCCGCATTCCACCATCGGCGTTTGATCGCAATATCTGGTTCTGCATAGGGACGCACCAGACGCATGCCAACCCCAAGAGCAGGTTCTTCGGTATACCACCAAGGACTTTTGGGAAGGTTTGGATCGATATCCTTCCAAGCGAGGTCTTCAGATCCGCGCCTTGCGGCACTTCGGCACTGAGCCGCTTCGTCGTAAAAGGTTCCCCCACGCACGACCCGAGGAGAGAGAGACGTGGGCCAGCGAATGGCTTCAAAACTTCCAATCGGCTTGGGCAACAAGGATTGCACTGCGTATCCATCGTCCGCACGTTGATCCAAAACCCACTCGCACACGTTTCCATGCATGTCATGCAGTCCCCATGCGTTCGGACTGAGGGTGCCGACGTGATGCGTGGTGTCGTCAGAGTTGTCGGCGAACCAAGCTGCTTTTTCGAGTGACGCAGCGTCATCGCCAGTCGACCAGGCAGAAAGGGTTCCTGCCCGGCATGCGTATTCCCATTCGGATTCAGAGGGAATGCGATAAAAACGTGCCGTCAGACCAGTGAGCCATTTGGTGTATTGCCTGGCCGAGAACTGGGTCATGGTGACCGCGGGCTGCTGCGGATCTTCACCCTTCGAGAAGGTAGTCGTTGGATCGTAAAGATTTGAAGGAGCGGTGACAGCATCGGCAATATTGTCTGGAGTCACTATTCGAATTCCGGCGGTTTGAAGAGCCTTAAAGAGATCACACGCAGACATAAAATTTTTGTACTCAGCCCACGTCACCTCGCATCGCCCCATCCACAATGGTTCGATACGAATCTCAATCATCGGGCCTTCGTAGGAATCTCTATCCGCTTCGCTGTCAGGGCTTCCCATTCGAAATGTTCCGCCTGGAATTGGAACCATATCAAAAGTGATCTGCGTTCCAGGGATTTTTTCCTGATACGCCACCATCCATCCACCGGGAACCTCCACGGCCTGCACATTGC
>Ga0194061_1000847_pt1 | contig 18655 bp, 20 predicted proteins | sample SepL2221m_MetaG_FD_163423 | JGI IMG/M metagenome (GOLD analysis project Ga0194061, IMG submission 163423) | Anoxic zone freshwater microbial communities from boreal shield lake in IISD Experimental Lakes Area, Ontario, Canada - Sep2016-L224-21m | ecosystem: Environmental > Aquatic > Freshwater >... | reverse complement strand
ACGAAGATAAGATAGGGGCCTACGTGAAAAACCAAGGGCAAGCCTACCAGAAGATCCATGTTGACCGTCAGCTAGAGCTGTTCTGAACTCCACCAATACCCCGCTGCTTGCGGCGGGGTATTTTATTTTCGTCTCGTATGAACTGTTTTCCGATATTTCAGCTATTTTGTTGCCACTTTTTCCGGTTGGCGACATTATGATGCAAATGTTACAAAGTGACAAGTAGTAAAATGTAGTCACGAAATGGCCTCCAGACTGCTTGTACGTTGACTAAGCCTTCATCGCGAGATAGAAAGAAACTACCAACCTCATCGTTGAAGCAGAAAGTTTGATTGAGGAATTGCATCATGGCAGACCATCTTGTACGTGCATTGTGTCTTACCGGTGGAGTTCGAATTCTTGCATGCACTGCTGCCGGGCTGGCTGAGGAGATCTGTTCTCTGCAGGATACCTCTGCAACCGCGAGTATAGCGATGGCGCGCGGCCTGGCTGCTGGGGCTTTGATGGGGGCGCTGCTCAAGGAAAATCAACGCCTGGCACTCAAATTTGAAGGTAACGGGCCGCTTCACAAATTAATAATCGAGGCTGAAAGCGACGGGGTCGTCCGTGGCTGTGCGGCGCATCCCGAGGCCGAAGTTGAGCCGTTGAACGGATCGTGGAATGTTGCCGGACTGATCGGCAAGGCCGGTTTTCTCACGGTTACCAAAGATCTCGGCTTCGGCGGCGATCCGTATCGGGGTGTTGTTCAGCTGGTCAGCAGCGAGATTGGCGAAGATCTGGCCTATTATCTGACCGTATCCGAGCAGACCCCCACTGCGGTCGGCCTGGGGGCCTCGCTGGATACGGAGGGTCATATAGCCGTCTGCGGCGGTTTCCTGGTGCAGGCTTTGCCGCAGGCTGATGATGAAGTGCTGGATGCGATCATGGCCAATATAAACGTTCTCCCCCCGCTCTCGGCGCTGATTGAAAGTTCCGGCCCTGAAGGTGTGCTGCAGCTGCTTTTCGGCGATGTACCATTTACGGTGCTGGAAAGCCATCCTCTTGTTTTTCGCTGTGGTTGCAGAATAGACAAGATCGAGCGGGCTTTGCTGACATTGGGAATCGCCGAGTTGAAAAACATGCAGACCGAGGGTGACGGTGCCGAAGTTACCTGTGAGTTCTGCCGTAAAACCTACAGGCTTGATGGTCGGGAGCTGGATCTGTTGATATTGAAACAGACCGGATCGCTGGAAGAATAACCATGCCAACTGTTCTGCTGACAATCAGCTACGATGGTGCCGATTATTCCGGATGGCAGGTGCAATCCAACGGAGTCTCGGTGCAGCAGGTGGTTGAGGAGGCGCTCGAAAAGGTCATCGGAAAACGTGTCCAGGTGCGTTCATCAGGAAGAACCGACGCGGGTGTCCATGCCCGTGCCATGCCGGCTGCGTTTACGACGGATAAGGAATTGCCGTTGCGGGCCTACGTAGAGGGCGTTAACCGCTTTCTCCCGCCCGACATTGCCGTGCAGAGTGCCTGTCATGTTAAAGCCGATTTCAAACCGATCAGCGATGCCTACGCCAAACACTACCGTTACCGTATTATCAACAGCAGCGTCCGTTCGCCGCTCGACCGGCGTTATAGCTGGCTGGTGCGTGAATCTCTCGATAGTGCCGCCATGATAAAAGCCGCACATTACTTTGTCGGGCTCCATGATTTTTCTGCTTTCCGGGCATCAAACTGTTCCGCAAAAACCACATTCCGCCGGATTGATGCGGTTGAAATACGGCATTTCGACACTTCACTGACCATTGACGTGGTTGGCGGCGGTTTTTTGAAAAACATGGTGAGGGTTATGGTCGGGACGATGGTTGACGTCGGGCGTGGACGATTCGCGCCGGAATACGTCATGAGTCTTCTGAGAGAGGGTGACCGCAAAAAAGCCGGCGTTACTGCGCCGGCCTGTGGCCTCTGTTTGATGAAGGTGTTCTACACAGAAATAGATCCTGAAACCGTGCTGGCTACTTCTCTGCAAGAAGCTTTTTGACGAGTTGCTCAACTGAACGACCCGTATCCACGGAATAGCCACGGAACACTTCCGCCACTTTCCCTTTTTTGTCTACTACAAACATGACCGGAACCGAACGTACGCCGAATTCCGACGTTGTCTCGCCTGCCAGTGCTACCGGGTAATTCACATGATGCTCGCTGGTGAAGGCCTTAACGGCGCGCTCACCATCCTCGTCTGCACTCAGTCCGAGGATGTGGAGTCCCTGTTTGCCATATTTTCGATTCATTTCGACCAGATGGGGGATCGACTGTCGGCATGGCAGACACCAGGTGGCAAAAAAGTCGATTACCAGCACATGTCCCCGGTAGTTTTCCTGAGTCACTACCTGACCTGATGTTGTGGTCACCCTGAAACCGGGCGCCGACTGCCCCGCTTTGGCGGAGGCGGATGCGGTTGCAGAGAAAATCCGGAGATGGATGACGAAAATCGCCAGCGCAATGCATATACTGCGTGCGCATAACCTCACAAAACTAGAGGGACTTGGCGATCAGGGCGTCAAGCTGGGACTTGGGTACCGCCCCGACGATCTGATCCAGCATTTTGCCATCTTTAAAGAGAATTATGGTCGGGATGCCACGTACGTTGTATTTGCTGGGAGTGGACTGGTTTTCATCGACATTCACCTTGCCGACTTTAATTTTACCGGCATATTCTGTAGCAACGGTGTCTATCAACGGAGCAATTGCTTTACAGGGAGCGCACCACGTCGCCCAGAAATCAACCAGAACCGGGATCTCGGACTGGAGAACCTCGCGGTCGAAATTTGCATCGGTAAACGCCATCACATTCTCACTGCTCATGGATGAATCTCCTTTTATTGATTATATGATGCAGGATGATATACCAGACAGTAAAAAAATCAAGTTCATTTTCCCCGTATCTCCTTCCATGTCATGAACCTTTCCGACGAATCAGTATTTTCATAACCCCAGTGGCGTATTCCAATAATTTGGAATACATTCTAAAATAATGGAATTTTTCTCACTCTACGGCAACTATAGCATATATTTTAAGGCATTATATAATAGTAGTAATCTGTAGGCTTGTCCCGTATATGTGTCATGGCGAAACATTTAATCCAAAATATTGGAATATGAGGCGTGCTGATATCACGATAGACATATTGTTTTAACCGGGTTGAAAATATAATATGCCATAATATTATATTTTTATGGCTATTTTACATCAAGATGAGCGGAGTGGCACAACTGTTGCGATACAAATATTTGAATACTGTTTTATTGGAGCGGGCATGAGCATCAAAGACATTCTTCTCTATCTGGACGATTCGTTCAGAAACGAGAACCGGATTGAAGTGGCCCTTAATCTTGCCAGGGTGCACTCGTCAACTCTGACAGGTATTTCCATCCTGACCCATGAATATTATCAGCCGCGGCAGAACTCCCTGGAGGAACGTCTGGCTGCCGGTGGGGAACTTCTGCAAAACATGGCGCATGGTACTGGAGTGCAGGTGGTCTTGAAGATGATTGAATCGGCAGTTGTGGGAACGGGTGTCAGGGAGCTTCTCACAGGGGAGTCCCATTGCAGCGATCTGCTAATCACCGGGCAGGAGTCACGTCGCAGACAGGCCGGTTCAGCCGTTGTCGAACGTCTCATACTGGCTTCCGGCAGGCCGGTACTGGTGGTGCCCACGGTCGGGACGTTTCCCACGGTCGGGACAAAAATACTGGTGGCCTGGAGGAACGGTCGTGAAGCGGGTCGTGTGATACACGACGCCCTGCCGGTGCTGAAGAAAGCCGGGCAGGTGACCCTGCTGTCGGTTGCTGATGACGGAAATGCTGACGGCACGGCGTGGGAGCGGATATTACAACACCTCGCTCATCACGGCGTCAACGCCCGTACTGATATGCAGCCGGCAACGTCGGCTCCATTGGCCGACACGGTACTCAATCTAGCCTGCGAAGGTGGGTTCGATCTGCTGATCATGGGAGCCTTTTGCGCACCCTCCCGCAGCGGAGCCCGTCTGGGGCCGGCGGCGTCCCAGATTCTGCGGCAGATGACCATACCTGTCCTGATGTCGCACTAGGAGCTGACCGGATGACTGACCACATACTCGAAACCAGAAACCTCACCAAGGAATTCAAAGGTTTTACCGCCGTTTCTGCCGTCAACCTGCAGGTGCAGCGCGGTCACATTCACGCACTGATTGGACCCAACGGCGCCGGCAAGACCACGGTTTTCAATCTCCTGACCAAATTTATCATCCCCACCTCCGGAAGCATCCATTTCAACGGCACCGACATCACCAGTGAAAAACCGGCCGACATTGCCCTGCGGGGAATCGTTCGTTCTTTCCAGATTTCAGCGGTTTTCCCCAATCTGACGCCGCTTGAAAACGTGCGGGTCGCTTTGCAGAGAAAACTGGGTACCTCCTACCATTTCTGGAGGTCGTCGTCCACGCTGAGTGAGCTCGACGGAAGGGCGCTGGAACTGCTTGAGTCGGTGGGGTTGCAGGATGCGGCTGATGTGCAGACGGTCGAGCTTTCATACGGGCGCAAGCGTGCGCTGGAGATCGCCACCACCCTGGCGCTTGATCCTGAGTTGATGTTGCTGGATGAACCGACCCAGGGGATGGGCGGCGAGGACGTTGGGCGTATTACTGAACTGGTGCGGCGGGTAGGTGCAGAACGCACCATTTTGATGGTCGAGCACAATCTGCATGTGGTTGCCACACTGGCGGACAGGATTACCGTTCTGCAGCGGGGGGCTATTCTGGCCGAAGGCAACTACGACGAGGTTTCCCATGATCCGCAGGTCATGGAAGCCTATATGGGGGTCGGCCATGAGTGACGCGAAGGATTTGTTGACAGTTGCCAACCTGCACGCCTGGTACGGTGAATCCCACATTCTTCACGGAGCCTCGTTTGCCGTACAGCGGGGAGAACTGGTTACACTGCTGGGGCGCAACGGCGCCGGCAAAACCACCATCCTCAAGTCGATCATGGGGCTGGTCGGCAGACGCAGCGGTTCGATCGGTCTGAACGGCAGGGAAACTATCGACATGCAGACCCATCACATCGCCCGGCTCGGCATCGGATACTGCCCCGAGGAGCGGGGAATTTTTTCCAGCCTGAACGTGGAAGAAAACCTGCTGTTGCCGCCGGTCATCAAAGAGGGTGGCATGACGCTGGAGGAAATTTACGAAATGTTTCCCAACCTGCTGGAACGCCGCACGAGCATCGGTACGCGCCTTTCGGGCGGGGAACAGCAGATGCTGGCCATGGCGCGCATACTGCGCACCGGTGCAGATCTGCTGCTGTTGGACGAAGTCACCGAAGGGCTGGCTCCGGTCATTGTTCAGACAATCGGGCGGCTGGTGCGGCAACTGAAGGAAAAGGGCTTCACGATCATACTGGTTGAACAGAATTTCCATTTTGCTGCCAATCTGGCAGACCGGCACTACATCATTGAACATGGGACTATTGCGGATATGATTGGCAGAGAAGAGCTTCCGGCAAGTACGGAGCGCCTGAACAGGTACCTGGGAGTATAACTGAACGTCGAGCAGTCAAACAGAAAGGGAGGAATGCATGAAACGATTAATGAGGGTGGCGGCAGCAGTTGCAATGCTTGGAGTGGCGGTCTCTGCCGGTGCAGCGGTCAAGGGGATTTCTGATGATGTGGTCAAGATCGGGGTTCTGACGGACATGTCCGGCCCCTATTCTGCACTTGGGGGGAAAGGTACTCAGGTGGCGGTAGAGATGGCGGTCAAGGATTTTGGCGGCACGGTTCTCGGCAAGCCGATCAAGGTAATCGGCGCAGATCACCAGAACAAGGCGGACATCGCTTCGGCCAAGGCCCGTGAATGGTTTGACAACGAAAAAGTGGACATGATTACCGGTCTGTTGAATTCGGGCTGCGCACTGGCGGTTCAGAAGCTGGCAGGTGAAAAAAAGAAAATTACCATGAACACCGGCGCTGCCAGCACTGAGCTGACCAACAAGGCCTGTACGCCGTACGGTATCCATTATGTCTACGACACATACGCTCTCGGCAAGGTTACCGGCCAGGCCGTAGTTCAGCACGGCGGCAACAGCTGGTTCTTCATTACTGCTGATTATGCCTTTGGCCACTCACTGGAGGAGAATACCACCAAATTTGTGAAACCGATGGGGGGCAAAGTGCTCGGTTCGGTCCGTCATCCCCTCGCAACGACGGATTTTTCATCGTACCTGCTCCAGGCCCAGTCCTCAGGAGCAAAAATAATCGGCCTTGCCAATGCCGGCGATAACACGATCAACGCCATCAAGCAGGCACGGGAGTTCGGCATCGACAAAAAAGGGCAGACACTGGTCGGCTTGCTGATTTTCGACACGGATATCAAGAGCCTCGGTTTGCCGGTTGCGCAGGGGATGCAGTTCACGTCCGGTTTCTACTGGGATCGGGATAAGGCAACCCGCGATTTTGCAAAGCGTTTCCAGGCCATCCACAAGGCAGCCCCGACCATGGACCAGGCCGGTGCCTATTCAGCCACCATGAACTACCTCAAAGCCATCAAGGCAGCAGGTACCGATGATTCTGACGCGGTCATGGCAAAACTGAAATCGATGGATATCTCGGATTTCTTTGCCGTGAACGGCAAAATCAGGGCTGACGGCCGGATGGTGCATGACATGTACCTGATGGAAGTCAAGAAACCTGCCGAGTCCAAGGGCGAGTGGGATCTGCTCAAGATAGTGAAAACCGTTCCCGCAGCAGAGGCTTTCATGCCACTGTCCGAGAGCACTTGTTCGCAGGTTAAGAAGTAACGGCAAATCCCCCCTGCCCCCCTTTGCAAAGGGGGGTGCTTTAAGCTTCCCCCTTCATGAAGGGGGATTGAGGGGGATTTAATTTTGAAGAGGAGCCGGCTATGGAAATATCATTTCAGACAGTCATGTCTCAGCTGATGCTGGGCCTCAACAATGGTGTGTTCTACGCCATTCTGAGCCTCGGACTGGCGGTTATTTTCGGCCTCCTGAATATCGTCAACTTTGCCCACGGGGCACTCTACATGCTGGGTGCCTATGTGGCGCTGCTGGGCTACACATCTCTTGGACCTTTGATCGGAATGCCGGATTTCCATCTCAATTACTGGGCCGCACTGATTGTTGCTCCTCTGGTGGTCGGTGCTTTGGGGATTATCATCGAAAAAACCATGCTGAGCAGGCTGTATAAGTTTGACCACCTGTACGGCCTGCTGCTTACCTTCGGCCTGGCCCTTATCATTCAAGGGGTTTTCACCAATTTTTTTAATGTCTCCGGCGATCCCTACGATGCCAAGCCGGAGGTTTTGAACGGTGCGGTCAATCTTGGCTTTATGATGTTTCCCAAGTACCGTCTCTGGGTAATTGTTATTTCCCTGGTGGTCTGCTTCGGCACCTGGTTCGTGATCGAGCGGACCAAACTCGGCTCCTTCCTGCGTGCCGGAACCGAAAAGCCTGAACTGGTGAAGGCATTCGGCATCAACGTGCCGCTCATGATCACCCTGACATACGGTTATGGCGTTGCTCTGGCAGCTTTTGCCGGGGTGCTGGCTGCGCCGATCTATTCGGTCAGTCCGGTTATGGGGGCCGAGATGATTATCGTCGTTTTTGCCGTCGTAGTTATCGGCGGGATGGGTTCGATCATGGGCTCCATAGTTACCGGGCTGCTGCTCGGAATGGTGGAGGGCTTTACCAAGGTGGTCTACGCCCCCGCCTCCAGCACGGTTATCTTCCTGATCATGGTCATCGTTCTGCTGGTCAAGCCGGCCGGCCTGTTCGGCAGGGAGTCCTGAATGAACAAGATCGTCTGGATAATTCTTTTTGTTCTGGGTCTGGTGGCACCATTTGTCGTCTACCCGGTATTCATGATGAAGCTGTTCTGCTTTGCGCTGTTCGCCTGTGCTTTCAATCTGCTGCTGGGCTATACCGGCCTGCTCTCCTTCGGCCACGCCGCTTTTTTTGGCGGGGCGTCTTACGTTACCGGTCATCTGGTAAAAACCAGCGGGTTGACGCCCGAGCTGGGGGTGTTGGGCGGCACGCTGTTCGCCGCTCTGCTCGGATATATCGTCGGCAGTCTGGCGATTCGCCGTCAGGGGATCTACTTTGCCATGGTTACCCTGGCTCTGGCGCAGATAGTATATTTCGTTGCTATAAAAGCACCTTTTACCGGTGGAGAAGACGGACTGCAGGGCATTCCCCGTGGACAGCTCTTCGGGTTGATCGATCTGAATCATGCCTATTCCGTCGGCGGCAGCCCCCTCGGACTCAACCTGTATTATTTCGTGTTCGTCATGTTCTGCATCGGGTTCTGGATTATCTACCGGACGATCAATTCACCATTCGGTCAGGTACTGAAGGCTATTCGTGAGAACGAGCCGAGAGCGGTATCTCTGGGGTACAAGGTCGAACGATTCAAGCTGGTGGCGTTCGTAATTTCGGCGGCACTTTCGGGAATGGCCGGTTCCCTTAAATCTCTGGTATTTCAGCTTGCATCATTAACCGATGTCAGCTGGCACACCTCCGGCGAAGTGGTGCTGATGACCCTGCTGGGAGGGGTTGGTACGATTCTGGGCCCGCTGGTCGGAGCATTCACGGTGGTGACGCTCCAGTCTGAATTAAGTTCCGTCGGATCATGGATAACGGTGATCATCGGGGTTACGTTCGTTATCTGCGTTATGCTGTTCCGCCGCGGACTTGTGGGGGAGTTGGGCAGGCTGCTGAAGAAGTCGTTATAAATAATTCGGGGAGGCTGAACATGGCGGTTGTCTGTACAAGTATTCAGGAGGCGCTTGAGGGAGTTCACGACGGTGCCAGTATCATGGCAGGTGGCTTCGGACTGGTGGGTATCCCGGAAAAACTGATTCAGGGACTGCGGGAGAAGGGGGTGCGGGATTTGACCGTCATCTCCAATAACTGCGGCGTGGATGAATGGGGACTTGGAATCCTGCTGCAGAACAAACAGATCAGAAAGATGGTCTCTTCCTACGTTGGCGAGAACAAGGAGTTTGAACGTCAGTATCTGGCAGGCGAGTTGGAGGTGGAACTGGTCCCGCAGGGCACCCTCGCGGAGCGTGTCCGTGCCGGCGGTGCCGGTATTCCGGCTTTCTATACGCCGGCCGGCGTGGGTACTCCGATTGCCGAAGGACGCGAGAGAAGGGTTTTCGGCTGTAAGGAATACCTGCTGGAGTACGGTCTGACGGCAGATTTTTCGATTATCAAGGCCTGGAAAGGGGATCGTTTCGGCAACCTGGTCTATCGCAAGACCGCCCGCAATTTCAACCCGATGATGGCGGCGGCCGGCAGAATTACCATCGCCGAGGTGGAGGAGCTGGTGGAAACGGGCGACCTTGATCCGGACCAGATCCATACCCCCAGTGTGTACGTGCAGCGCATCATCGCCTGCCAGGGGCATGAAAAACGGATTGAGCGCCGCACGGTGCGGAAACAGGGGGATCAATAATGGCTTTGACACGTGAAGAGATGGCCCAGCGGGCCGCACAGGAAATTGAAGATGGATTTTATGTGAACCTGGGAATCGGCATGCCGACCCTGGTTGCCAATTATATTCCACAGGGGAAGACGGTGGTGCTGCAGTCCGAAAACGGTCTGCTCGGCATCGGTCCCTATCCGTCCGAGGACGAGATTGATCCCGATCTGATCAACGCCGGCAAAGAGACTATTACCATGATTCCCGGTTCCGCAACTTTCAGCAGTGCCGAGTCGTTCGCCATGATCAGGGGCGGACATATCGATCTGGCGATTCTGGGGGGGATGGAAGCCTCAGCCTCCGGCGACCTGGCCAACTGGGTGATTCCGGGCAAAATGGTCAAGGGGATGGGGGGGGCCATGGACCTGGTTCATGGTGCCAAGAAAATTGTGGTGCTGATGGAGCACTGCAACAAGCACGGTGAAACCAAAATTCTCAACTCCTGTACGCTGCCGCTGACCGGCAAAGGGGTCATCAACCGCATCATCACCGACCGTGCCGTCCTGGATGTCACTCCCGAAGGTCTGAAGCTGGTCGAGACGGCTCCCGGCTACACGCCGGCCGATATTCAGGCCTGCAGCGAACCGAAACTGATCATTGAGCCGTAGACATTGCCGGTGAAAACGCCATGCGTCCTGTTATCATCGCTTCTGCAGTCCGTACGCCGATCGGCTCCATAAGCGGGGCGCTTGCTTCATTGTCGGCGACTCAGCTCGGCCAGCTCGTCATCTCAGAGGTCATTCGGCGCGGTGGTATCGGTGCGGAGCAGGTTGGCGAGGTCATCATGGGGCAGATTCTGCAGGGGGGCTGCGGTCAGAATCCGGCCCGCCAGGCGGCTGTCGCTGCCGGAGTTCCTGCTGGTGTGCCATCATACACCGTCAACAAACTGTGCGGTTCCGGATTGAAGAGTGTCTGTCTCGGAGCCCTGGCGATTGCCGCTGGTGAGGGTGACGTAATAATTGCCGGCGGAATGGAGAGCATGAGCCGGGCGCCGTACCTGCTTGATAAGGCCCGCTATGGCTACCGAATGGGTAACGGTGTCCTGGAGGACTCAATTCTCAGCGATGCCTTGACGGATGCTTTTCACGGTATCCACATTGGTATTACCGCTGAAAATATTGCCGCGCAGTTCCGCATCTCCCGCGAGGAGGCTGACGCTTTTGCCTTGCAGTCGCAGCAGAAAACAGCCAAAGCGATCAGGGTCGGGACGTTCAACCGTGAGATCGTTCCGGTACCGGTTTCCGGCAAGCGGGGCGAAACGGTGATGGTTGCTAAGGATGAATATCCTCGTGGTGATACCACCATGGAAAGCCTGGCGAAGCTGCGACCAGCATTCAGCAGCGATGGAATCGTCACCGCCGGCAATTCGTCCGGAATAAACGACGGTGCGGCCACGCTGTTGCTGATGGATGAGAAAACAGCTGCGCAGACCGGCGTACGCCCGCTGGCCCGGATTGTCAGCTGGGGAACATCGGGCATCGCTCCGGAAATTATGGGAATGGGGCCGGTCGAAGCCGTCCGCAGGGCGCTTGCCAAAGCGGGACTGAAGCAGGACGACATTGATGTTGTGGAGCTTAATGAAGCGTTTGCTGTTCAGTCTCTGGCGGTGATTCGTGAGTTGCGGCTTGACAGTCGTAAAGTCAATGTCAATGGAGGAGCACTAGCACTGGGGAATCCGGTCGGTGCCAGCGGTGCCAGGGTTTTGGTGACGCTACTGCACGAAATGGAGCGGAGTGCCCTGAAACGAGGTCTGGCGGCACTCTGTATCGGCGGCGGTCAGGGAATAGCCATGATTGTGGAGCGTGTGTGAGGAGGGAATAGATGCTCAAAGGTAAAAGTGCTGTCATTACCGGTTCAACCAGCGGCATCGGCCTGGGCATAGCGCGCACTCTGGCCGGGCAGGGATGCAGCATCATGTTGAACGGTCTGGGGGATGCGGCGAAGATAGAAGAGGTGCGCAGCGGTATTGAGCGCGAATTCGGGGTAGCCGCACGATACCACGGAGCCGACATGACCCAGCCGGACGAAGTTGCCGACCTGATCGGTGCCGCCGCAAGTGCCTTCGGCAGTGTCGATATTCTGATTAACAACGCCGGTATCCAGCATACTGCGCCGGTAGAGGAATTTCCGCCGGAGCGCTGGGCCTCCATCATTGCCATCAATCTTTCATCCAGTTTTTACACGATTCACCACGCACTTCCGCAGATGCGGCGCAACGGCTGGGGGAGGATTGTCAACATCGCCTCGGTTCACGGTCTGGTGGCATCGGTCAACAAGGCTGCCTATGTCTCGGCCAAGCATGGTCTGGTGGGGCTGACAAAAGTGGTGGGGTTGGAAACCGCCGGCTCAGGGATCACCTGCAACGCTATTTGCCCCGGCTGGACGCGTACCGAGTTGATTGAACCGCAGATTGTTGCCCGAGCCCAGGTTCTGGGGGTTGACGTGGAAGCCGGCGGCCGGAGCATGCTGGCGGAAAAACAGCCGTCACAGCAGTTTGTTTCCATCGAGCAACTCGGTCAGCTAGCGCTGTTTCTCTGCTCTCCCGCCGCAGACCAGATCACCGGCACGGCCATTCCGATCGATGGCGGTTGGACAGCCCAGTAGTTATTTTCGCTCCAGAGGAAACCCGTTGCGGTACCAGCCGAGGATGCCGTCGGTCATATTGTAGACATCGTACCCGTTCTTGGACAGAACGCCGGAGGCCGAACCGGAGCGTCCGCCGACTGCGCAGTAAATCAACACCTTCCTGTTTTTTGGCAGTTCGCTGATTCGACGCTCCAACTCTCTCATGGGGATCAGCACGGCGCCGGGCAGCTTACCCATACTGGCCTCAGTGGGGGTGCGCACATCAAGTACAAAGATGCCTTTGTCGTTCTCCAGCATGTTCCTGGCCTCTTTTGACGAGATATCTCTGGCACCGGCCCAGGCTGTCGACCAGATCATGCCGGTCATTATAAGGGTTAACAGAACTCTCTTCATCTCAATACTCCGTCTGTTGTAGTTTGACCGCTATACTTCCAGAGTGTAGCCGACCAGGGCCAGCTGAAACTCTTTTCGCATCTTCTGAGATAAACGTGCAGCGGCATCAAACCCGGTACAGTGGCTGGCGGCGACCTTTTTCACTCCCCATTCCTTAAGAAATGCAATCGACCTGTCAAGCTGCTCCTGTCCGCAGAATCCAAGGTGGGTGCCGCCGATGACGGCGTACACATCGCGACGACCCAGAGAACGTGCAATGTGTTCGATCGTATTGACCACTCCGGCATGACAGCACCCCATGACTATCACAATTCCTCTGGCTGTCTCAAGCACCAGCGACTGATCGTCAGGTGTGCTGTCGACATCCCGACCGCTGCAATCACAGAACAGTCCGTTGTCGCCGGTTTCGAAGGTGGTCGTCCGTGGCACTTCTCCCGTCAGATACATACCGGGAGCAATCCTGCGGAAATCGGCCGACAGGTCGAAGTCAGCACCTGCCTGTTCCAATTCCTCGCGTCCCTGGGGCATGCCGATCGGATAGCATTCCCCGGTATCTTTGACCCGGTAGCGGGGACGGAACATGGCCGGATGGCCGTAGACAGTCCGCCTGCCATATTCCGCGAGCAGCGGCAGCAGCCCGCCGGCATGATCGTAGTGTCCGTGGGAAATGACCACTCCGGAAACGGCGGTCAGATCCCTGTTCATCCTGCGGGCGTTGTGCAGCAGCGTTGCCCCCTGGCCGGTGTCGAACAGGAGCGGTGCTCCGTCCGATGGCTCGATCAATGCGCTGAAACCGTGCTCCCCCAGGGTTCCCGATATCGGTCCGACCGAGTTCTCGCAGAGTACCGTGATCCGGAAGGTCATTTACAGCAGCTGCTCTTCGGGAAGCGTGGCACGCCCATTTTCTCAAGGATGTTGAACATGGGGCAGAACTGGGTGAACCCGGACTGGAACAGGTTCAGTCCGACGAAGCCGGTGAACCAGAGCCAGTTGGGTGAATGAAAATGTGCCAGCAGCAGGGAGATCAAAACAAATGTCCCGGCTACGATGCGGACGATCCGCTCAACATAAAATTCTTCTTTCATGGTGGTCTCCCTCTAACGCGTGCTGAGCATTTCTGCGATTTTCCCAGCGACTTCTCCGGTAATCATCGGACAGATTTCCTTGCCATTGTTGGCACGTATCACCTTGCAGCAGGTGACGCCGTATTTTTCCTTGAACCAGGTGTGCAACTCCTTCGTCAGGTGACTCGTGGCCTTCTTGTCCTGCAGGACCAGCCCGATTGCTACCGTGCCGCCGGAAACCGCCCCGCAGATACAGCCGGAACTTGATCCACCACCAAAACCGGAAACGGTACCGACAACGGATTCAGGCGTCTCCGGTGAAAAATGTTTTCTGACGGCTTCCATAACCGCTTCGGCGCAGTGGTGCGTACCGGAGCGATAGAGCGCTTCGGCCTCGCTGCGGCACTGTTCCCCCAAATTTTTTCCTGCGGCTGATACGGGTGTTTTTTTTGACCAGAACATTAAGCTTTCTCCTCCCTACGCTTTTTCAACATGATGACGTTCTTTCCAGTTTTGCACCACATAGTAAAGAATCGGAATGGTAACCCGCGACAACGTGGTGGAAGCAATCTCCCCAAACATCATGGCCAGCGCCAGCCCCTGAAAAATCGGATCGAAGACGATCACAAAACTCCCCACGACCACGGCAGCGCCGGTCAGCAGCATGGGGCGAAAACGCACTGCGCCCGCTTCGATGATCGCCTCGTCCAGTGCCATGCCTTCACGGCGCTTCATCTCGGCGAAGTCAATCAGGATGATCGAGTTGCGCACGATGATGCCGGCCAGGGCGATGAAGCCGATCATGGAGGTGGCGGTGAAGAAGGCGCCAAAGGCGGCGTGTCCCGGCAGAATACCGATCAGGGTCAGCGGGATCGGGACCATGATTACCAGCGGAGTGGTGAAGTCCCTGAACCAGGCTACCACCAGGATGTAGATCAGCACCATCACCGCACCGAAGGCGATGCCGAGATCACGGAACACTTCGTAGGTGATGTGCCATTCGCCGTCCCACTTCATGCCGAGCTTTTCTTCGCTCCAGGGCTGACGTGACGCCAGCACCTCAATCTTTGTGCCGTCAGGGTTTGCGATCTCACCAATTTCTTTCTGCATTTTTAGAATGGCGTACACTGGTGCTTCGATCTGTCCGGCCACATCACCGATGACGTAGACCACATTCTTCAAATTTTTGCGATAGAGGGTCTTTTCCTCATTACCGGTGATTGTCCGCACCAATTGGGAGAGCGGCACACTCCCCTTGTGGCCCGGGACGGTAATCGATGAGAGGTCGGCCACGGAACTGCGCTGTCCGGCCGGGAGCCGCAGATTGATAGAGACCGGCTCTTTCTCCTTCGGCAGGTGCAGCAGACCTGAGTTCAGGCCGTTCAGGGCTATCTGCAGGGTGCGGGCCACATCCTCCACGGCTATGCCAGAGAGGGCCGCCTTCTCGCGGTCAACGGTGAAGGTTACTTTGCGCTGGTCGTCCTCCCGGTACATGTCAACGTCAACCACCCCGGCGGTCTTCTGCATGATTTCTTTGACCCTGGCAGCACTTGCGGCGCGTCCGGCGTCATCCGGGCCGTAAATCTCGGCCACCAGCGTCGAGAGCACCGGCGGCCCGGGGGGGATTTCGGCTACCTTGACCCTGGCACCATATTTATCAGCGATGGCTTTGACCAGCGGCCTGATCCGTTTGGCGGTGTCGTGGGACTGGTCCTTGCGCTCCTCTTTGTGCAGCAGGTTGACCTGAATATCGGCCAGATTAGAGCCTTTGCGCAGGTAGTAATGCCGCACCAGGCCGTTGAAATTGAACGGCGCGCTGGTGCCGACGTACATCTGGAAATCGGTCACTTCCGGCATCGTCCGCAGGGCATCTCCCATTTCGCGGGTGATGCGGGCGGTCTGCTCCAGCGGTGTGCCGTCCGGTGCATCGATTATCACCTGCAGCTCGTTCTTGTTGTCGAAGGGGAGCATCTTGACCGTCACGGCCTTGAAGTATATCAGGGAGCAGGAGATGAGTAGCAGGGCTACAACAATGGCCAGAAAGGTATAGCGAAGCCGTTTTTCATGGATCAGCCGCCCCATCCAGCGGCGGTAAAAGGCGGTCAGTCGGGAATCTTCGGGCGCTGCAGCCGTACCGTGGTGCGACTCTCCCTTCATGAAACGGAAGGCGAAGTAGGGGGTGACGATGAAGGCAATCAGCATGGAGAAGAGCATGGCCATGCTGGCACCCACCGGGATCGGCCGCATGTAGGGGCCCATCAGACCGCCCACAAAGCCCATCGGCAGGATTGAGGCGATGACGGCAAAGGTGGCCAGTACCGTCGGATTGCCGATCTCGTCAACAGCCTTGATGGCAGCATCCAGCGGTTTCATCACGGTGGTGGTGAAGTAGCGGTGGATGTTCTCCACCACCACGATGGCATCATCCACCAGAATGCCGATGGAAAAAATCAGGGCGAAGAGGGTGATGCGGTTCAGGGTGTAGCCGATCAGGTAGAAGATCAGCATGGTCAGAGCCAGGGTGACCGGAATGGCGATGGCTGCCACCGCTCCGGCGCGCCACCCCATGAAGAGGGCAATCAGGATTGTTACCGAGATGGCCGCCAGGAACATATGGAACAGCAGCTCGTTATTCTTCTCTTTGGCTGTTTCGCCGTAGTTGCGGGTGACGGTCACCTGTACGTCGGAGGGGATAATCCTCCCTTTCAGCGCTTCTACCTTGCGGATCAGGTCTTCAGCTACCCAGGTAGCATTGGCCCCTTTTCTTTTTGCTACTGAAATTGTTACTGCGCTGTAATCCTGCTTAGGGTTACCGGCCAGATTTTTGTGGCCGGCTGCCGATCCCAACCCCATAAAGACATAGTCATCCGGTTCCTGCACACCATCTTTGACCTGAGCCACATCGGCCAGATAGACCGGCTTGCCACCGTAAACGCCCACTACCAGTCGCTTAACGGCGTCGGCGTTGTCGAGGAACGCGCCGGTTTCCACCACGGTTTCTTTGTTGCCACCAGAAAATGAGCCTGATGGAAGAGATGCATTGCCTCTCTGCAGTGCTCCAGCAACCTGCAACGCCGACAGGCCGTAACCTGTCAGGCGTGAGGAGTCCAGGGTCACCCGCACCTGACGGGAAGAACCCCCTTTCAGTTCAACTTCGGCGCTGTTTTCACTCTTCTTCAGTTCATCCGCGACCTCGCGGGCCAGACTCCGCAGGGTACCGTGGTCATAGCGTTCCGACCAGAGGGTCAGAGCCATGATCGGCACGTCGTCGATGGATTTCGGTGCCACCAGCGGATCTCCAGCTCCCGGCGGAAGCAGCGCCCGGTTGCTCATCACCTTGTTGTAGAGCTTGACCAGTGATTCTTCCATCGGCTGACCTACAAGGAAACGGACGGTGATGATACCCATGCCGGGGCGGCTCATGGAGTAGAGGTACTCGACCCCCTTGATCTCCCACAGCTTGGCCTCGAACGGCTTCACAACCCGTTCCTGAACCTCAAGCGGCGACGAGCCGGGCATGGGCAGGTAGATATCCACCATCGGCACGACGATCTGCGGCTCCTCCTCGCGCGGGGTCATCTTCACTGCAAACAGGCCGAGCAGCAGCGATGCTCCGACGATCAGAGGCGTCAGTTTGGAATTTATAAAGGCGCGGGCTATTTTTCCGGCAAAACCGAGGCTGGTCATGACCTATTCCACCTTTACGCCTTCGCTGATCTTTTCTGCTCCGCCGACAACGATCCGTTCGTTATCGGACAGCCCTGAAAGAATCTCCACCCTGTCCCCGGCTATTTTTCCGACTTTTACAAGTCTCATGCGGGCACTGTTGTCTTTATCCACTACCCACACGGAGGTCAATGCGCCGTGCTCAACAACAGCTTTTCTGGCTATCAGCATGCCTTTCACGCTGCTTCCGAGGCTTATGGTGCCACGTCCGAACATGCCGGATCTGACACCTTTCTGGCCGAGCGGGATCTTTGCAATGAAGGTTCGGCTGGCCGGGTCGGCCGACGGTACAATCTCGGTGATTCTGGCACCGAATGTTGTGTTGAGGGCATCCAGGGTCACCTGTGCCGACGTCCCCGGTTTGATCCTGGCGGACATGCTTTCAGGAATAGGCAACTCCAACTGGTAGCTTCCCTCATCCTCTATGGTCATCAGTGGCTGGGCCGGGAAAACGGTAGTACCAAGATTGACCTGTTTGCTGGTGACGATGCCGGAAATCGGGGCACTGATCTTTGTATAACCGGCCATGGTTGCAGCAGTGCGGGAACTTTCGGCGGCCTGTTTCAGGTAGGCTTCGGCCCGGGCAACCTCCTGAGCGGCAATTTCTTTTTCCGTCTGCTTCACATCAAATTCCTGGCGACTGACGGCCTGTTCGTTAAAGAGTTTATGGAAGCGTTCAAAGGTCTTATCCGCCATTTTCTTCCGGGCAACGGCTTCATCAAGAGCCCTGTGTGCTCCATCGGCGCCAAAAGCGGCAGCTGCAGCCAATGACTGGTTTTCCTGGGCGTCCAGTTGAGCAACTGTCTGCCCCTTGCGCACCCGGTCACCTTCACGTACCTTGAGGGCGCCGACGGCGCCGGGAATGTGGGCTGAAACGACGGCACTGGTGCGGGCCCGTACCGTGCCGACCACTTCGACTGTTTCGGGCAGCATGGTTGACGTTACGGTTTCCAGCAGGGCACCTTTGACTGCCGGCGGCTGGGGTGCCGTTTTTTTCGCGCTGTCATCATGCTTCGCGCCGCATCCGACCAGGGCAGCAGCCAGTATAAATGTGGCGATGGTTCTGCCGGGAAGGATCACCGATCCGAAGAGTTCACCTGAGTGCGTCATTTGGTCATCTCCTTGAGAAATATCCCTGCAGTAAAGTAAACATAGCCTCGCGACAGGGCGAAACCGGCCTGCGAGTCGACCAGGTCAGCCCTGGTCTGATTCAGTGCCGTCTGGGCGTCGAGAACTTCAGCCATGGTGGCCAGCGAATTTTCAAATCTTCTGCTCAGCAGGCGCACGGTTTCCTCGGCGTCCAGCAGAGCGTGGCCGACGACGTCCAGACGCTTACCGAGCTCTTCGCTGCGGAGATAGCTTTCTC
>Ga0194061_1000846_pt1 | contig 18655 bp, 15 predicted proteins | sample SepL2221m_MetaG_FD_163423 | JGI IMG/M metagenome (GOLD analysis project Ga0194061, IMG submission 163423) | Anoxic zone freshwater microbial communities from boreal shield lake in IISD Experimental Lakes Area, Ontario, Canada - Sep2016-L224-21m | ecosystem: Environmental > Aquatic > Freshwater >... | reverse complement strand
GTTGCGCGCGTGGCAGCGCGACCGCAATCAATCCGCCACCAACATCCGCTGGCAGTTCACCACCGCAGACGCACGCACTAAACTCATCAAGCTTTACCCATCAATGAACGAGTGACAGAGCACTAGGAGTGCAGCCAAATACCTTCTGCGCGCTCGCCACGCCCTGCACCGAGGATGATTCCTCGCGCTTGCGCTGCGGGCGTTTTCATCACCTGCACGCTACCCGTAAACACCGTGATTTCCAATGGAAATTGAAGTCACGATGTTTCCGTTCATCGTGAAAAGTGATTTCAGGTTTCCGAGCACGGTCACACTCCAGACGGTCTGCCTGTAAAGCGCGCTGAGGCGATTGATTTTGTGGGTTCCCAACTCCTTGGCGAACGGGTCTTTTTTGAAGATCAAAAATTTCCCATCGGCAGCGGCTCTTTTATCGGCACTCAACGCTTCATATTCGCGCCAAAAACTTTTGGTGCAAACGAAGCGATAGGCCGGTTTCCCCATCGCGAGATTTAGGCTGGGAACGGAATCACTTCCCCAGCCTTTGCCTCGGCGAAGGCTTTTTTAAGCGAGTCAGGGATGTCGGTCTGGGAATCAATCGTTCCATGCCATTCGTTGAGGCGCGAAACCAAGACCGGAACCAGTCCGTCAATGATTGCGATTTCCGCTTCAAAAAAATCGGTTGGCACTTCGCCCTTGGCCTGCAACTGAATTGCGGTCAACACGATGTTCTGTCCTTTGAAAAGCAGAGCGGAGAGATTTTGAAGGTGAAAGCGCACCTCAATTGGGCACACGTCCTTGTTCTCGTACAGGCGCTTTGCGGCGGCGTGCTGCACAGATTCAGCGGCAGCGGCCCATTCAGCGTAGCGCTTTTCGAGCTTGGAAACTTCATCCTCCTGCGCAGGTTGCCATTCTTTCGACACCTGCAAAAGCGCATCAGGGGACGGACCTTCGGCGAGGACTTTGGATTTGGTCAGCATAGTAATATTGGTTGAAACCCGCTCTAGTTGAGCAGGAATCTAGCCAGTGTTTGCAGAGCAAATTTGTTCACGTCGTGACGCTGCAACGGGCGTTGCCGTGAGTCAATGATTATTGTCCAGTTGGTCGTGTATGCCGATTCCTTTCCCGGTCTCCGCCCTGCTCATCCCCCACGCTGAAAAAACGGTCCCAGGAGTCCAATTTTTCGGGGAACCAATCACTCCCGCCCAATTTGCACGTGCGTCGCGCGGTCGCCGCGGAAGAAGACACGCGCGGTTTCGCGCACGGATGGTCTTGGGCCGAGGTTTGCGGTCTCGGTGAAATTGCGCTGCGCGTTCGGGCCGGTGCCGTATGCCGCGCCGGGAGCATCGGCCGGGCTTATGTCGAGGAACCGTTCGTGGACATAGACCCACACGTCGCCGGTGCCGGTCTGTTCGAGGCGCTTCGGGCTGCCGACGGCGAGCTTCACCTGCTCCTTCGTCATTCCTTCGGCGGCCATTCCGCCGGGGATTTTCCCGGAGAGCAGAATCTGCCGGTGCGCCGGGGAAAGTTCCGGGTGCGCCTTTGCATACGCGATACGCGGCGAAGATGCGCAGCCTGCGAGATGCAAAATTGCGGCGGCTGCGATGAGCGCGGAGAGCTTCGTGAGGATCTTCATTTTTTGGAAAGTGGGGATCTCGTAATGATGCCGAATCCGCACTACGCGGGCTGCACTTCGGCGCGGAAGATTTCGAGCGCCTTGCGGATGAGCGGGTCGCGCTTGAATTCCTCCATCGGGTCGAGCTTTGGCTCCGGCTTCGGTTGCGCAATCGCTGTCGCGACGACGCCGTCGCGAACTTCTAGCGAGATCCTCACATTGCGACCGAGGATCGTGCTGGCGGCTTCGGTGAGAAATTCGCGGTGGCCCTGTTCGAGAAAATCTTTCGAGAACGCCTGCTCCGGCGGGAAGCCGATCTGCACGGTCTTGTCGTCCACGCGGGTGAGCGCGCCGGCTTCCAGCCATCCGCTGATGAGCTTGCGATCCCGGCGCACCGCCGCGACGAGCGCGAGCCAGAAATCGTCATTTGAGATTGCGGGAGCGGGAGCGGGAGCGGACGGCGCGGGTTCGGATTTCACCGGCGCTTTCGGCGCGGGTGCGGGCTCGGAAATCTTCGGTGCCTCGATGGTGCGCGGCTTGGAAATCGGAGCCGGTGCGGGTTCGGGTTCCGCCACGCGCAATGTCGGCACCGCAGCTTGCGGACGCGGTGCGGGCGCTGGAGGTTCGGCTCGTGGTGCGGCGGGTTTCACTTGCTGTGTGGCCGCGGGCAGCGGCTGTCCTCCGCGCAGCGCGGAGAGCGTTTCGAGCACCTCGGTGAGCGTCGCGCTTTGCAAAATCTGGATCGCGCGGATCGCCGCGACCTCGAAGTGCATCTTCTTGTTCACGGCCCATTTCATCCGGCCCTCCGCGGCGGCGAACTGCTCTATGAGATCCAGCACTTTTTCCATCGACACGCGTTGCGCCTGCTCCTGCATCGCGGCCACGGCCTCGGGCATCCACTCGTCGCCGAGGCCGTTGGGATCGGCCTTCAGCACGAGGAGATTCCGCAGGTGCGTGATGAGTTCGCTCATCAGCCGCGCGAGATCTTTTCCCGCCTCGGCCTGCTCGTGGATCGTCGCGAGCGCGCGCGATGCGTCCGCCGAGATGATCGTCTCGCAGAGCGTGGTCACCGTCTGCGTGCTGGTGAAGCCGAACACGCTCAGCACGTCGGCCTCCGTGATCGTGTCGCCGCAAAATGCGACGAGCTGATCGAGCATGGACTCGGCATCACGCAGGCCGCCCTCTGCGCCGCGCGCGACGGACTCGGCGGCTGCCGGCTCGAGCGTGAAGCTCTCGTTCTTCGCGATGAAAAGCAGATGCTTCGTGATCGTCGCGGTCGGGATGCGCTTCAGATCGAACCGCTGGCAGCGGCTGAGGATCGTCGTCGGCACCTTCTGCACGTCGGTCGTCGCGAAGAGAAATTTCACATGCGGCGGCGGCTCCTCGAGTGTCTTGAGCAGCGCGTTGAATGAAGACGCCGAGAGCATGTGGACCTCGTCCACGAGGTAGATTTTGTAACGCCCATTCGGCACGTAATTCACGCGGTCGAGGATGAGGTCGCGGATCTTGTCCACCTGCGTGTTCGATGCGGCGTCGAATTCGATCACGTCCAGCGAGCGCCCCTCGGCGATCTCGCGGCACACTTCCTCCTCGGGGTCGAAGTCCGCCTTCGGGCCGCCGGCGCAGTTCAGCGCCTTTGCAAAAATACGCGCCGTCGAGGTCTTCCCCGTGCCGCGCGGGCCGACGAAAATGTACGCGTGCGCGATCCGGTCCGCCTCGATCGCATTGCGCAGCGTGCGCGTGATGTGCTCCTGGCCGAGGACGTCGGCGAAGATCTTGGGGCGATATTTGCGTGCGAAAACCGTGTAGCTGCTCACGCGGCGGAGTCTGTGCGGTGCGAACCCGCGCGCAAATGGAAAAATGCGCGCGCAGTTCCGTGACATTTCCGGCACGCCGAATTCACCGGCCCGCCGTTGCGCCCGACGCGGGAAAAGTTGAACGTTCGCCCAGAACCCAATGGCTTCCCGATCCAAAAACACTCGCAGATCCGCGGGCCCGCGGACTGCTCTCCCCTCTCCTCTTCCCATGAAAAAGCGCGCATCTTCCGCAACCCATGCGCCGAAGCCCGCCAGGGCCGGCAAGTCGCTGCTCGACTGGATCGTGAAGGACGCGTACCGCCGCCACACGCGCGGACGCGTCGCGCTCGCAGCGGTAGCTTCGTGCCTCGGAAACTGAGAGGGCGAAGCGGGGCAGCGCTCCTCGGGTAATTCCTTGCGTCGCTTCCGCACTTCCCTTCCCCGCGCGGGACGCTAAACGTCGCGCCATGAAACTTGGCTTCATCGGCGGCGGCAAAATGGCTGCGGCTCTCATCAAAGGCGTCCTCAAGTCCGGCATCTGCACGCCGGCGGAGATCACCGTCAGCGACGTCCACGCTCCCACCGCAGAGAAATTGCGCGGCGAAACCGGCGTGATGATCGCGGCATCAACCGCTGAAGTCGTCGGCGCGAGCGAAGCGATCGTGCTCGCGGTGAAGCCCGGCGACGCGCTTGCCGCAATTCAGGGCGCGACCTCGCAGCAGATGGAATCCTCGATGCGCTGGGCGTGGCAGGGCGGCGGCGGCAAGGAAGGCAAGCTCCTAATCTCCATCGTCGCGGGCCTCTCGATCGCGAGCCTTGAAAAGGCCGCCGGGGATAAGTTGCGCATCATCCGCGTGATGCCAAACACGCCCGCGCTGGTGCTCGCAGGCGCGTCCGGATTTGCCACCGGCATGCAGGCGACGGATGCTGACGCGGAGATCGCGCAGAAGATTTTCGGCGGAGTCGGCCTTGCGGTGCGCGTGAAGGAGAGCCTGCTCGACGCCGTCACCGGACTCAGCGGCAGCGGCCCCGCATACGTGTACACGATCATCGAGGCGCTTGCCGACGGCGGCGTGCTCATGGGCCTCCCTCGCGATCTCGCGCTCCAGCTCGCGGCAAAGACCGTCGCCGGTGCCGCGGAGATGGTGATGCAAACCGGGATGCACCCAGCCGCGCTCCGTGATCAGGTCGCGAGCCCCGGCGGGACGACCATCGCGGGCATCGAGGCCATCGAGACGGGCGGCCTGCGCGCCGCGCTCATCGCAGCCGTGCGTGCCGCATCGCAACGCTCGGTGGCACTCGGCGCTACAAAATGAAACGCGCCGCCTGCGCCTGCGTGGTGTCGCTCGGTGTGCTTGCCTTTTCGCACGCGGCGCCTCCACCGATCCCGAAGGCCGTGCCGGCGCAGCCGACGTATCGGTTCGCGACGCCCCCCGTGCCGATGATCACGCAGGAGCACCAGACCGCGCAGCAGCTCTACGTGGCGGCAGTGAAGGATTTTTCGGCGGGCAATTTCGAGGCTGCAAAAACTGGCTTCCAAAAAGTGCTGGCGATCTCCCCGGAAAATCCCCCGGCCCTCATCAATCTCGCGCTCATCGCGCAGCGCCAGGAGCACAGCGACAATGCGGAACAATTTCTGCGCCGCGTGATCCAGAAGGACACTGCGAACGCGACCGCGTGGCTCCTGCTCGGCATCGGCGCATACGATCGCAATGAGTTCGACGCCGCGCACGCGCATCTCGCGCAGGCCGTGCTCTACGCGCCGGAGGATGCGCGAGCACACCAGTATCTCGGCGCGACCTTCGCGCGACGCGGCTGGTACAGCGCGGGCGAGGAGGAATTGCGCCGCGCGCTGGAACTCAATCCGAAGTCCCCCGACGCGCACTACAATCTCGCCATGATCTACATGGAGCGCGTCCCTCCCGCGGTGGAACTCGCGCGGCGGCACTACGTCCGTTCGATCGAACTCGGCGCACCGCCCGATGAGAAACTCGCCGAGCGCATCGGAAAGTGAGCCTGGAGCCATTGCATCAAAACTGATCCCGTACTCAGTTGCGGTTGAGCGTCTCGTCGAGGTTCAGGATCAGGTTTGCCACGAGAGTCCATGCGGCGAGGTCGTTTGGCGGACTGGAAGAAGGAAAAGAGCGAATAAAATTCCTTCGTCGTGATCGGGTCGAACTTGTGATCGTGGCACACGGCGCAGCCGCCCGTGAGTTCCATCCACGTCTCGATCGTCGTGTTCGTGCGAATGCGGCGGTCCACCTTGCGTTTCTTCGCGTCGGTGCCGTGGCACGCAAAACATCTGTCCGGGAGGATCGGGCGGATGTCGCGGTTGAAGCGCAGCTTGGCTTCGGCGGCGGACGACGCGGCGGCGGAAATTCCCGTGAGAGCCAGGGGCGATTTGCTCCAAACTGCGATGCGCCTGCGGCGGGCCAAACTCCAAACTCCAAACTTCAAACGCCCAACTCCAAACTTCAAATGAGGGCCGCCCGCCTCCGAGGGCGGCATCCGCCGAGCCTACCAGTTCTTCGGCTTGCCCTTGAAGAGGTCGAGGGAGTTGTTCGCGCCCCAGACGAAATTGTTCGGCGCCGCATCGTCGAAGCCGGCCTTGATGTCGCTCGGCACCTGCGCTGATTCGAGCGCATAGTTCTTCTGTCCGCCGCCGGCACTGGAAAATTTCACCTGGAGTTTGATGCCGCCCGCCTTCGAGTAAAAGACGGACTTCCTTCCTTCGATCTTGGCCGCCGTCCAGTTCGTATAGCTGCCGTCCCACAGCAGCCACCGCGCGCTGTAACTGATCGGCCCGGTGCCCGCATTATAGAGCGCGACGACACCCTGCCGTGTGAGCGCGATGGCCCTGCGCTTTTCCGCGGCCTTCTTCGCCTCGTATTGCTGGTGCGCCTCGATCCGCGCGCGGACGACATCGGGGTCTTCCGCCGCGGTCGCAACCGAGGGACTTCCAACGCCCGCGCCGAGGCAGAGCGAAAGCATGGCGGCGCGGAATGCGGTGATGCGAATGCGGTTGGCGAGTCTGCGGGAGTGTGCGGGAAGCGGACGGAGCGATGTGATCATTCGCGCGAAGATTTGAAATGCAATGCAGGGCGGCAAGCGAAATGCAGCGGGGATGCGCGGGTTTCTGCGGAGCGCGCGGAAGAATGCGGATCGCGATTTTCAAGACGTCATGAAAGCGCCGGCACGGCCAAGAAGCGTGTTGAACGTCCGTAATGTGTCCGCCAAGTTCCGCGCGATGCGCCCCCGTCTCCCCCTCCTCGCATTGTCCGTCGCCGCACTGACATCCCTCGCCTTCGCCGAAACGGTGAAGGATCGCGAAGGCGCGGTCCGCAAGGATCGCACCGCGATGGAGTACGATGCGCGCTGGATCTACAACGACTTCAAGGGCGGGCTCGCGAAAGCAAAGCAGACCGGCAAGCCGCTGCTCATCGTGCTGCGCTGCGTGCCGTGCCTTTCGTGTGCGGGGATCGATGCGCAGGTGCTGGAGGAAAAGGAGCTCATCCCGCTGCTGGATCAGTTCGTGTGCGTGCGCGTGATCAATGCGAACGCGCTGGATCTCTCGCTGTTCCAGTTCGACTACGACCTCTCGTTTTCGACGCTCTTTTTCAACGGCGACGGGACGATCTACGGACGCTACGGCTCGTGGACGCACCAGCATGATCCGATGAACAAGACGACCGCTGGATTTCGCAGCACGCTCGAAGGCGCGCTCGCAATCCACCGCGGATTCCCGGCGAACAAGACGGCCCTCGCGGGAAAGCAGGGCGGGCCGATTCCGTTCAAGACGGCGGTGGAAATCCCGGGGCTCGCGGGGAAATACAAGGCGGCGCTCGATTGGGAGGGCAAAGTCGTGCAGAGCTGCGTGCATTGCCATCAGGTCGGCGATGCGTTCCGCACTTCGTACCGCGACCAGGGAAAGGCGATCCCGGAGGAATGGGTGTATCCGTTTCCGAAGCCGGAGACTATCGGCCTCACTCTCGCGACGGATGCGGCGGCGCGCGTGGAGGCGGTCGCTGCGGATTCCATCGCTGCAAAGGCGGGGCTGAAGGCCGGCGACAATCTAATCTCACTCGGCGGACAGCCGCTCATCTCGCCCGCGGACGTGAGCTGGGTGCTGCACCGCACGACAGGCGCGGCGAACCTTCCGGTGACCGCGAAGCGCGGCAATGCGGCGGTGAACGTGTCGCTCACGCTGCCAGTGGGCTGGCGCGAGACGACGGACATTTCAAAGCGCGTGGGCACGTGGTCCATGCGCGGCATGGCGTTCGGCGGGCTCGTGCTTGAGGAGCCGACGGACGAGGAGCGCGCAAAGCTCGGCATCGCGAAGGATCACATGGCGCTGCGCGCAAAAGGCGTGGGCCAGTATGGCAAGCACGCGGCGGCGAAAAATGCGGGCTGGCTGAAGGAGGACGTGATCACGGAACTCGACGGCTCCTCGGAGCGCATCACGGAGGGCACGGCGATCGGGCGTCTGCTCCGCGCGCACAAGCCGGGCGACAAGGTGAAGGCGAAGGTGCTGCGCGCCGGCAAGACCATCGAACTTTCACTGCCGATCCAATGAGGCGTCCGCATTTTTCCAGCGCCTCCGTGCGGATCGCGATCATCGCGATGCTGTCTGCATTGTCCGGCGTGTCACACGGGGCGGCGACGGCGCTTGTCGTCGGCGATCCGGTGCGCGTGACGCGCAGCGAGATGCTCCTCTTCCAGGGCAAAAATCTCGCGGGCGCGGCGAAGGGCCAGGAGTTCACTCTGCTGAAACACGACGCGGAAAAGAAGCAGGTCTTCGTGTCATTCATGAAGGACGACGGCACGCTCGTCGCGGCCACGCTGCCTGACGAAGCGGTCGAGCCCGGTGTCGTGCGGGCCACATCGGATCTCGTGCGCGGCGTGGAGGCATTCCGCGACCAGCGCTACGACGAGGCGAAGCGGCTGCTCACGCGCGCGGCGCTGGACAAGCAGCATGCGGCGCTCGCCGGCGCGCTTTTCACACGGGTGAACGGCGCGTTCGGATCGGCTTCGCTCGCGCGCACAAGCCCGGCGGCGAAGCAGGCTGCGACGACCACGCTCCAGACGCTGCGCGACACGGCGGAGGGACTCGCGAAAGCGGGCATGACGCGCCTCGCGCTCGCGCTCGACGAGGGCACGGACCGTCTGGGCGCGCAGGTCCCGGGCCTCACGGTTCCTGCGACGAAAGTGGATCGCGCGGACCTCACGAAACGCGCCGCAATATCACGGCGCGAGACGATGCTCGCGCGGCAGTCGTTCGCGCTGAAGCAACTCGTCGCGGCATCGAAACATGTCGCGGCGGGACTCGAGGCGGAGCCCGCGCACGACGAACTGAAGGCGATGCAGCCGCTCGTGCAGAAGGATCTCGAGGAGGCGGACACGCTGTGCAAGACGGCGAAGAAAATGCAGCGCCAGCCGAACGGCGCGGTGCATGCGCTGAGTGCGATTGATGACGGGCTGAAGCTCTGCACGGACCACACGGATCTGCGCGAACTCCGAAAGACGCTGGCCGCGGCATTCGAGGAAAAGACATCGCCGCAAGTCACCCCCGCATTCGTCTCGATCGCGAAGGCGGGCACGTCGGCACCGATGCTGGAGGAGGGGCGCAAACTTTACACGGTCCGCTGCACCGAATGCCATGACCTCGAAATGCTCGACGGCCGCACGCTCACCAGTTTGTCGGGCATGGTCGGGAGCATGTCGCGGCGCGCGGGGCTGAGCGACGCGGAGAAGACGCGCATCCTCGACTACATCGCGGCGGCGAAGACGGTCGTGGACGCGGGCGGCGCAAAATAGACGCACGGACACGAGAGAAGTTTCGCAATTTCCCCGACTTCCCGCTAAACGTCCGGCAATGGAACAACGGCACGATCCCACCTCAGCCTCACGCACGATCCCGCTCGCTATGCTCGCGCTGCTGGGGCCGCTGTTCGGAGTCGCGACGCAGCTCTGGGGGCAGGCGCTCCTGCTGCTCGGGCTCGGCGTGCTGCTGATCGTCGCGCCGCCGCGCCGCGCGCCCGGCAGGGCGTGGAGTGTCATTTCACTCGTGCTCCTCGCCATCGCGCTCACGGCATTCCTTCCGGCTCGGTGGTTCCCCGTGCCGGCGTGGAGACAGACGCTCACAGACGACTTCCGGGTGGCGCTGCCGGGGACGCTTTCACCGCAGCCGTGGGTGAGCGCGCACGCGGTGTGCCTTCTCTTCGCCGCGCTCGTGCTCACGCTGTATCTCTCGACGCGCACATGGGGGCAGCACACGCGCCGGCAGGCGGTCCGCTGGTACGTCGGCGGCGTCACGCTGCTCGCGGTGCTCGCGCTCGTGTCGCTCGCGAAAGGCTCGCGTCCGCCGTTCTGGCCGGACGTGCTGAATGCGATGAACGGATTCGGCATTTTTCCAAACCGGAACCAGACGGCGGATGTCTTTGCGCTCGCGGGAATCATGGCGATGGCGATGGCGTTTGACGGCTTCAAGCGGAAGCAGAAGGGCGCATGGCTCTGGATTGTAGCGCTGCTGATTCTCGGCGCGGCAATCACGCAGACAATGTCGCGCGCGGGCGTGCTGATTTTCTTCGGCGGCGCGGCGGTGTGGACCGTGCTCTCGTTCGCGCTCTCGGGCTCGCGCAAGGCCGGGTCGCTCACGCTCGCGGGGCTTGCGCTGCTGGTCACGGGGTTCCTCGTTTTCGGCGGCGGCTCGTTCCGGCGCGTCCAGGCGCTCTCGCAGGACTCGACGCCGGAATACCGCGTGGCGATCCAGAAGGACGCGCTGCATCTCGCGGCGACCGCGCCGTGGCTCGGCCAGAGCGTGGGAAATTTCGCGCCGGTCTTCGCGATGTCGCGGGCGGCGTCGGCGGATCAGAACCGCGCGATTCACCCCGAGAGTGACTGGCTGTGGCTCGCGGTGGAGATGGGCTGGCCGGCGGTGGCGCTGATCGGGATCGGGATCGCGCTGTGGCTGTGGAAGTGCCTGCCGCTCTCGGACGGCTCGGACCGCTCGCTGCGCTCGGCGGCGATGGTCTGTGGGGTTTTCTTCGCGCTGCACTCGTTCGGCGATGTCTCCGCGCACCGCCCCGGCTCCGCATGGCCGGCGCTGTTTCTCGCGGGGCTGGCGGTGCATCCGCCGCGCGCGCTCGCACGCAGCCGCTGGACCGCGCCGGTTTTCAGGACGCTCGGCGTCCTGCTCGCGCTGATCGCCGGCTGGTGGTTTGCGTCCATTTTTTCCGAACGTGCCGGCCGCGCCGCGCCGACGCCCGCGACGGTCGCGCTGCTCACCGAGCGCACGAAGCGGCAGAACGTCGAGAAGGACTACACCGCCGCGCGGACGAGCGCGAACGAGGCGCTGCGCATCACGCCGCTCGACGCAGATCTCTACTATCAGCGCGCGCGCGCGCGCCTCGGGAGGCCGATCGGCACATGGGACGCGGCGTGGGATTTCGGGATCGCGCGCTTCCTGGAGCCGCACTGGACGCAACTGTGCCTCGAGGAGGGAAAGACGTGGGCGGATGCGGGCCAGCAAAAGCTCGCGCTCGATTCGTGGGTGGAGGCCTTCCGCCGCGCGGGCAAGCACGGCGCCGAGCGCTACCGGCAGATGCTCGAATGGACGCAGGGCAGGCCGGGCATGCATGCGATGCTGGCGCGGCTCGCGCGCAACAGCCCGGACTTCCTCCTCGTGTTCCTCGCGCAGGCAAGTGCGCTGGATTGCGAACTGCTGATCGGCGAGCTTCTGGAGGCGGATCCGACGCTGAAACAGCTCTCGGCTGATCAGCGGAAAAGGCTTTTTGCGATCTGGAACTGGAGGGGCAACCGCCGTCTCCTTTTTGAAAAGCTGCGCGCAAATCCCGAGTGGCAAAAGGAGGGCTGGCGTACGCTGGCGGTGCTGTATGCCGAAGCGAAGGACTACAAGGCTGCGTGCGAAATCGCGCGCGACTCGCTGCCGCGGCCCTCGATGCCGAAGCTGCCCGAGACCCGTCCGCTCCCCGAACTGGAGCGGATGTTCCGCACGCGACAAGACGACATCAACATCGGCCTGCAGCTCCGCAACTCACAGCTCTCGGTCGGGAAAACTAAGGAAGCACTCGAGACGCTGCGCACGCTCCAGGCTATGCCGAATCACCCGGCATACCTCGATTACCTTGAGGCGGATCAGCTTGAGGAAAGCGAAGACTGGGCGCAGGCGTGGAGGGCCTGGGTGCGCTTCGGCGGTGCGGAGTTCAAGTAGGCTCGCGCAGGAGCGGATGCTCCGCGGGCTCAGCGCGGGAGCGGCTCGAGGGGCTCGGAGTCGGCGTTTTCGCGGTAGGCGGAATACTGGTAGTAGTTGCCGTAGCCGTATTCGGATTCCGCGAGGCGGACGTCGTTGCAGACGATGCCGAGGAGGTTTGCCTGACGCTGGACGAGGAGGTTGACGGCCGTGCGGCTGCGGCGCGCGGAGGAGGTCGAGAAGCGGACGACGAAGAGGGTGCCATCAATCTTCGGCGCGAGGCTGAGCACGTCATCGGCGGCCATGACGGGCGGCGAGTCGAAGATGATGTAGTCGAACTCGGCATAGACTTCCTGGAGCAACTGGTCGGTGACTTTCCCGAGGAAATGCTCGGCAGGATGCGGGAGCGTCTTTCCGCGCGGGAGGATCGAAAGGTTCGGCGTCGAGCTGGGGACGATGACCTCGCGCCAGTGCGTGCGCTGGCGGAGGACGTCGGAAAGGCCCAGTTCGCTCTCGATCTTGAACGCCTTCGCGATGCGCCCGAGACGGAGATCGGCGTCCACGAGGAGCGTGCGGGCGCCGGAAAATGCGAAGGTGATCGCGAGGTTGGCGGCGATGGTGGTCTTGCCTTCGCCCGGCGTGGCGCTGGTGACGAGGATGGTCTTCGGGCGCGCTCCCTCGATGGGGAGGAAGATGATCGAGGAGCGGAGCGTGCGGAATGATTCCAGGAGCGCGTGGCGCGGATCGTTCGAGACGAGCAAGTCCAGGCCGGCCTTGGTGAGTTCACGCGGGACCTGGCCGAGCAGCGGCTCTGGGAAGCGCTCGCGGAACTCGAAGAAGGAGCCGATGCGGTCGTCCATCTTGTCGAGGACGAAGAGGACGAGGAGGCCGAGCGCGAGTCCGCCGAATCCGCCGATGAGGAGGAGCTTATTCAGATCCATCTGAATTTGCTCCGGCTTGGTGGCGTGCTCCAGGATGAGCACGGTGTCCTGGGCGAGGTTCTTATAGACATCCATGCTGCGAAGCTGGCCGTTCAGGCGGTCGTAATGCACTTTCGTGCGCTCGATCTTCGACTTGATCTTGTCGAAGTCAGCCACGCGCTTGGCGAGATCGAGCGCCTTGGTCTCCCATGTCTTGATGTTGTCATCAAGGCTCTCAATCTGGGTCTTGATGGCGCCGCGGCGGCTTGTGATCGCATCCTGGCCGAGCTGCTTGTATGTGCCGAGCATCGCCTCGTTCTTGGCGATCTGTTCATCGAGCGCCACGACGGCCGGATGCTTGGGCTTCAGCGTCTGCAGGAATTCCTGCCGGTCGGCCTTGAGCTGATTGATGGCCTGCTTGACCTTCAGATATTCCGCGAGCGGCCCGGGTGCGCCGGCGAGCGAATCCATCCTGTTCAACTGCCCCTCGGCACCGGTTGCGACCGATGGGGTCCGATCCAGAGTCTGATCGATATCGAGCCGCTGGAGCAGGTTGAATTCTGTCTTCAGTTCGTCGAGGCGGCGGTTGAGGATGGAAAGATAGGTCGCGGCGCTGTTCCCGTCCTCCTTCAGGAAGCCGATGTTGTTTTTCTGCTGGAATCCGTGCATCTCCTCCTCTTCGAGCTTCATGTCCTTCTCGAGGCGGACGAGTTCATCCTGGATGGCCACGGCGGCACTCTCACCGGAGGTCTGGCGCATCTCCTTTTTCTTGGCCATGTATTCGTCCATGAGGGCATCCACATACGCGGATGCGTAGGCGGGCGACTTTGCGTACACATTCATCACGAAAATTGCGGCTTTCGGGAGCTGGCCCACGACCACTTTCACCTGCTCGACCGGCAGGTCGGGGTGCAGCGCATGCACTCGCGTCTCTGCACCCTTGAGGACAGCGGAGCTCTGCATCAGTTCGATCTGTGTGCCGAAGAAATTCATGAGCTCCTCGGAGTATGCGGCGGCGTTATCGCCGAGCCGCAACTGCCCGGCCACCATCATGCGCCCGCTCGATCGAAATGCGGGAGGCTGCTGCATCGCCGTCCATGCGCCGATGCACAGGCCGAGGCTGAGGAGGAGCACGAGCACCCACCAGCGCTTTTTAAGCAGGTAAATATAGCGGATGCCTTGGACGCGGACCCTGTTGATGGCCGACGTGCCGCCGGGCAGTTGCGATGTGGGAAGTGACATGGATTGCAACTGGTTAGTAATTGATGAGCCGTTCGGGGACGTAGATGAGATCGCCGACCTTTAGTTCAGGGTCGCGCTCGAGATGCCCGTTTTCGAGGATGTCCACGAGGTCCACGAGGTAGGTCACCGTGGAGTCGTTGGGCGCTGCCTTTTTCCGGCTGAATATCTTGCTGATGACGCTCTGCTTCTTCGGCTGCATGATCTGCAATGCCTCGGCAGTCGTCACCGGCACGCCTTCCTTTTTCCGCACGAGCCGGATCTTCCGCTTGTCGGCAAAGTCGCCGACGCCGCCGGCGCGCAAGATCGCCTGGCTGACGGTCACCGTGTCGCCGGGCATGAGTTCCATCACTCCGCCGCTCCGCACCTGCCCGGTGATGAAGATCTTTCCGAGCGGTTTCGTGCTGACGAGATCGAGGCCGATGATCACGGTCGCGGTCTTGAAGTATTCCTTTTCAAAAAGCGGCCTGATCTCGTAGGCCAGCTGCTTGCACGTCTTCCCGCGCGCCATCACGCGGCCGATGAGCGGGACCTCCATCTCGCCGGAATCGGTAACGAAAAGGCGGATCGGCTCGTGCCGGTCCTCGACGATGCGGAAGCTCACATGGTCGCCGATGCCGAGCTTCGTGCTGTCGTTCAAGACTTCCATGGAAGTAGTGAGCGACACGGTGCTCGCTCCGCGCGACTGGCCTGCCACATGAGAACTGTCCAAGATGGATGGCGGCTCTGCGCGGGGTGCGACAGGCGGCGGCGCGGCGAAGAGTGAGGTGAGCGCGGCGCAGAAGACCCACGCGAAGCGCAGGGGCGTGCGGGCAAATTGGGGACGGAATCTCATGGTGGGAATCATAACGTGTCAGAACCGATATCCAAGTGTGAATGTGACGCGGTTCTGAGTGTAGCCCTCCGTCGCACGGACTGCCTGCTTTTTCAAATACTGATATCCGAGCGACAGGCCCACATGTTCGCTGATCTTAAAATCCGTGTTCAGCGAGGCACCGAACCGCCGGAAATCCGACGCGACCCCGCCGCCGCTCAATGCGCTGCCTGCGAGCACGGTGACATCCTCAACGAACATGCTCATCCCGAGGGTCATCTTCCGGTTCACCTGCCAGATGCCGCTGTAACGCACGGAGTTGGCCTGCGTGTGGCCGCTCAGCCCCTCCACGTCGTCGCTGTGCGAAATGTTGAGCTGGTCGGAGTAGAACCGGTTCATGCGGTGGACGAGCGAGAGGTTCGCATAGAAGCCGGTCGGATCGCCGCTCGCCGGCTGCGCGGTTGTCGTCCCCACCGTGACGGATCCCGGCGCATTCGCCCCCGAGTAGTAGCCCTTGAACCCGCCGGACAGGAACATGTGCGTGTACTTCGTGAGCTGCACCTCGGAAAACAGCCCGGCTTGGACGCTCGTGAAATTCGACCCGGACTGCTTAGGATAATCCGAGTACGCCATCGTCCCCTCGATGCCCACGATCACCGTCGATCCGGCCTTCGTCGCGATGGATGCCGAAAACTGATCTGTGGAATGATCCAGCCGGCTGTAGGAAGCCGCCGCCGTGCCCGAACTCGAGTTCGCACCGCCGAGAGTGATGAAGTTAAAGTGGTCGTAGCCGAAGTTCCAGATCACGTCGTTCGTGTCCCACAGCACCGCGAAGCCCGCCGTGTTCGTGAACCGCTCGACCTGCGCCAGCCCGTTCAGCGTGCCCTGGCTCGTCGTCTCCTGCTGGAGCCCGAACTGGTCGTGGAAACTGATCTTCACATCCCCCGCATAGACATTGAAGACCAACGCCGAGTCCGGCGTGATCGTCGTCGTCTGCCGGTTCAGAGTCGGATTGTTGACATAGTACGAGTAGCCGAGTCCCGCACGGAACTGGAGCGTGTTCAGCTTCGTCATCGCCCATGTCGCGCTGATGCCGACCTGCGGCGTGAAAATCAAGTCAGGTTTCCCATTTTGGGTCAGGTCCACATTGTCCACAAACTCGGTCGTCATACTCGCATCCACACGCAGCAGCACCTCGCCGACCTTGAAATTTGCAATCGTCGGCAGCGACTTCTTCTCCACCTGCCGCGCGTACGACGGGCGCGGAACTTCCTGCGCATCCGCCTGCGACGCGAAGCATCCCGCAAACAGCGCCGCCGCCGCGAGCCAGCGACGATCGCCGGCCCGGCCACGGAGAAAATTATCAGTGGCGCGGCGGCGGGGCAGGGTCGCGGGAGTTGCGAGGAATGTCCTTCGGTGCATCGGGGCGTTGAACCGTGCATGCTTGCACGGCCTCCTGCGGGAAGGAAAAACAATTTTGCAGCTTTCGCGCGACAGGGACCGGGACTCGGCAGCGGTCGCCCCGAAGCCGCACGCATCGCGCGGCCAGAGCGCGGACGCTCCGACAGCGGGTTGGACTTGGAACTCTGGACTTGGAACTTGGACCGCCGGAAGGCATCAACACATCCCCTACCCCGCTCATGAAACATCTCATCCTCATCCTCACCGCCGCACTCCTCAGCACCACTTCGTCAAACGCCGCGCCCGCCAGCCTCTTCGACGGCAAGACGCTCGAAGGCTGGAGCGGCGACACCGCAAAAACGTGGCGCGTGCAGGACGGCTGCATCGTCGGCGGCTCGCTCGATGAAAAGGTCCCGCGCAACGAATTCCTCTCCGCAAAAAAGACGTACAAGAATTTCGACCTCACGCTGAAGTTCAAGCTCACCGGCACCGAGGGCTTCGTGAATTCCGGCGTGCAGTTCCGCAGCATCCGCATGGAGAAGCCCGCGCACGAAATGTTCGGCTACCAGGCCGACATCGGCGACCCGACGTGGTGGGGCTGCATCTACGACGAGTCTCGCCGCAAAAAAGTTCTCGCAAAATCCGACATGGACGCCGTGAACAAAGTCCTCCATCGCAACGACTGGAACGACTATCGCATCCGCTGCAACGGCAAGCGCATCCAGATTTGGCTGAACGGCGTGCAGACCGTGGACTACACCGAGGAGGAAAAGGACATCGCCGAGGAAGGGCTCATCGCGCTGCAAATCCACGGCGGGGCAAAGGCAGTGGTGTTCTTCAAGGACATTGTGATCGAGGAACTGCCGTAGCCGCGGGGATGCGCTCACCGATTGGATGGCTGTGACAAATCCGGCGCAGGCTCTGAATGGTGGAGGCCCTGCGAGCGGCCAAACTTCAAACATTCAACGCTCAACTCGAAAGACCGCCGCCTGCCAGCGGACGGCGACACTCGATCAGTTGACCCCAACTTCGGGGAGCGGGAGGGTGACGCGGATGATGCCGGGGCTCTTGTCGGGATGGGGAATCTCGATGCTGCCGCGGTGGCTCTCGATGATCTTGCGCGAGACGGAGAGGCCGAGACCGAGACCGACGCTGCGCGTGCTTTGGAAGGGCTCGCCGATTTTATCCGCGACGTCGCGCGAGAATCCGGTGCCAGTGTCCTGGAATTCGACGGCGATACCCGGCTTGCCGGAACTCGGGGTCTCGGTCATGCGGATGGTGATGGTCGGGTTCTCGGGGTTCGCCTGAAGCGCGTTGATGAGCAGCTCGGAAAATGCGTGGCGGAGGGCCTTCGTGTCGCCCGCGATTTTCCACGGGGACTTCGCCTTGTCCATGTTGAGCGCGACCTTGCCCTTCGATGACTGATAGCTGCTCGCATCGTTGCATGCGCCCTCGATGAGATCCGTTAGCCGGATGGAGTCGCCGGCTTTTCCGTCCCAGTCGCGGCTTAGGAAATTCATCTGCTGGGTGAGTCGCACGATCCGCTTCACACTGCTGCCGAGGACGACGCTGAGCTCCTTGCGGACTTCCGGATCATCGCCCTGGATGTCGAGGAGCTGCTGCATGGTGGAGACGGGCGTGACGGCGTTGCCGATTTCGTGCGCAAGGTGCCAGGACATCTGGCGGACGAGGCGGAGATTGCCGGCTTCGATTTCGAGGCGCGTGGCGCGCTCGTGTTCGGTGATGTCGTCGAGGACGAGGAGCGCGGCATTCGGCCGCTGGCTGATGCCGACGGTGAATGGGTGGATGGTGACGCGGCAGGAGATTTCGGATCTCGCGGGAGGCACCCATTTGAACGGCACGGCGGGCTTGCCGCTCTGGATGACCTGGAAGATGAGGCTGCCGATCTGCTGCGGGATTTCCGCAAAATCCATCCGCCGCGTGGATGCACGATCCGGCGCGATGAGGCGGAGCGCGGCGGGATTTGCATGAAGCACGCCGCAGTTTGAGCCGACGACGATACAGCCGTTGCCGAGGCCGGCGAGGATGTCGTCAATGAGCCCGTGCGTGGCGGCGAGCTGCTCGTGGCGCCAGCCGTTGCGGATGGCGACGCCGAGTTCCTCGAGCCAGTGGAAAAGCTGTGTGAGTTCCTCGTCGGAAAATGTGCCCCCGGTGATGCGTTCGTCCAGAAGGAGCGCGCCGACGATGGCCTCGCGGTCGTTGATCGGGAGCGCGATGGCGCTGCCGAGGGTTTGGAATTCGCGGCTGATCTCGCGGTTGCCACGGACCTCGGCGCTGTCGGCGCGGAGGATACGGCCATGCTGCGTGAGGTGCCGCCCGAGGCCGCTGGAGAGACTGAGCGGGAAGTGCTCCACGAGCGCGGGGTCGTGCCCGATGGTGTGTGCGGGCCGCAGCCACTGGTCGTCGGCCGCGGGCGAGCCGTCCGTGGAGAGCGCGCTGGCCTTGCGGAGAAAGACGGCGGCGCGGTTCACGCCAAGGGCCTCGCGAAGCTGCTGGACGGCGTCGCGGATGAGTTCGCGGACGTTCAGGCTGTGGACGAGGAGCGAGGAAAAATGGCGGAGTGCATCGAGGCCGCGGCGTGGCGCGTACGCGGAGGCGAGGGAGGGTGCGGGAGCCTGTGGGGCGGGCTGCTCTGCTTCGCCG
>Ga0194061_1000843_pt1 | contig 18685 bp, 19 predicted proteins | sample SepL2221m_MetaG_FD_163423 | JGI IMG/M metagenome (GOLD analysis project Ga0194061, IMG submission 163423) | Anoxic zone freshwater microbial communities from boreal shield lake in IISD Experimental Lakes Area, Ontario, Canada - Sep2016-L224-21m | ecosystem: Environmental > Aquatic > Freshwater >... | reverse complement strand
GTCCGAGCGAGTGCCCCGCTGACCTGCGCAGCCAGCCCGGCACCGAGAAGTGCCTCGCGCTCGTCTATCAGGGCGAGGACGCGGTGCGGAAAATCCGCGAGGTCCTCGGGCCGACCGATCCGTCGAAGGCTCCCGTCGGCACGATTCGCAAGGAATTTGGCCAGACCATCATGGTCAATGCCGCGCACGCCTCGGACGCGCCGGAGAATGCACAGCGCGAGATGGGCATCATCCGCATCCAGGAGAATAATTTCCGAACCCTGATCGAGAACTGGCTTGCGCAGTAGCAGGCCGACCAACCTCAAACGAAACCCGACAAACTGAAAACACAAACCATGGAACTCGCCGAACGCGCCACCATCCTCACTCCGTCACTCACGCTGTCCATCGACAGCAAAGCCAAGGCGATGCGCGCCGAGGGCATTGATGTGTGCAGCTTCGGAGCAGGGGAGCCTGACTTCGACACGCCCGATCACATCAAGCAGGCGTGCGCCGCCGCGCTCACCGCAGGCTTCACAAAATACACACCGTCGAGCGGCATCCCCGAACTGCGCCAGGCGATCAGCGAGAAGTTCAAGGCGGACAATCACATCGAATATTCGGCGAACCAGATTGTCGTGAGCAATGGCGCGAAGCACTCGTGCCTGAACGCGATCCTCGCGTGCGTCGGCCCTGGGGATGAAGTGATCATCCCCGCTCCGTATTGGCTGAGCTATCCCGAGATGGTGCGCCTCGCGGGCGGAGAGCCGGTGATCGTCTCCACGAAGGAATCGAACGGCTGGAAGATGACCGCGGAAGAATTCGAGGACGCCATGTCGCCCCGCACGAAGATGGTCATCATCAATTCGCCCGGCAACCCGACCGGCGCGGTGTACACCGAGGACGAACTGCGCGCCATCGGTGACGTCGCGCTCGGCGAAGACATCCTGATCCTCAGCGATGAAATCTACGAGAAACTCACCTACGACGACGTGAAGCACGTCTCCATCGCGTCGCTGAGCAAGGAGCTCTACAACCTCACGATCACGATTAACGGCTTCAGCAAGAGTTACGCGATGACCGGCTGGCGGATCGGCTACCTCGGCGCGCCGGAGCAAATCGCGAAGGCGATTGACGCCATCCAGAGCCACTCGACGAGCGGCTGCACGAGCTTCGCGCAAAAGGGCGCGCTCGCCGCGCTCAAGGGCGACCAGCAGCCCGTGTCGGACATGCGCGACGAATTCGACATCCGCCGCCAGTACATGGTGGACCGTCTCCAGAAGATCAACCGCGTGAGCGTCGTCGTGCCGCAGGGCGCGTTCTACGTGCTCGCGAACATCAGCGGACTCGGCCTCAGCTCGACGAACTTCGCGGATCGCCTGCTCAGCAAGCACCACGTCGCAGTCGTGCCCGGCGTTGCATTCGGCGACGACCGCACCGTGCGCCTGAGCTACGCGACGAGCCTCGACATCATCAAGAAGGGCCTCGACCGTTTCGAGGAGTTCTGCCGCCAGCTCTGATAGCTGCCGACCGGCAAAGTCATTTCAAGCGCCGCTGATCTTTGGATCAGCGGCGCTTTGATTTTCCACCGCTTCGAGCATCCGCAGCGACTGCACGGCGGCGCGCACATTGTGGACGCGGAAAATCTGAGCCCCGCGCAGGAAGCCCGAGGTGATGCACGCGACGGTGCCTGCGTCACGCTCCGCGGGTGGGACGCCGAGCACTTCACCGATCACCGTCTTCCGCGAGACGGGCAGGAGGATCGGGCGCTCGAAGTGGTGAAGGCGATCCAGCTCGCGGAAGATGCGCAGGTTGTCGTCGCGCTGTTTTGCAAAGTCGATCCCTGGGTCGAGCACGATCGCATCGCGCGGGACTCCGGCGCTTTCGGCGAGCGCGATTTTCTCCGCGAAGAAATCGTCGAGGCTGCGCATCACGTCGGCATAGCCGACGTGCGTGTGCGGGACCTTCGGCGTGCCGACGGTGTGCATGATCAGCAGCGCGGCGCCGGTCTCGGCGCAGATGCGTGCGTTCTCATCCGTCGGCAGTCCGCCGATGTCGTTGAGCATGTCCCCGCCCGCTGCGAGCGCGACGCGCGCGACTTCGGGCCGCCAGGTGTTGATCGAGAGGATCGGATTTTGGATTTTGGATTTTGGATTTCGGATCTCATCCCAGCGCTCGATGAACCGCACGAGCTGCGCCGCTTCCTCCTCAGGCGAGATCGCGCTGCGGTTCGTACGCGCGCTCTCCGCGCCGATGTCCACGATGTCTGCGCCCTGGGCGACGAGTTCGCGTGCGTGTGCGAGCGCGGCGTCAATCTCCGTGATGCCGTCGCCGGAAAACGAATCCGCGACGAGATTCACGATGCCCATCACGAGCGCCGGGCGCGGGAACTCGAACGTGAATTTCCGTGCGACGAGCCTCATGAGAGCGGCACGGACGATGGCTTGCGCTTCGCAAACCGCAGCGTGTGCGTGTAGCCGCAATCCTTCGCGAGCGCGGCGGCCTCCTCGAAATTTGCGCCGACATCGCCGGGCGTGTGTGCGTCGGAACTGATCAGCAGCGGCACGCCCGCGGCGTGTGCGAGTTCGACGAAGCCGCGTGCGGGATACATCTCGCGGCAGTCGCGGCGCAGGCCTGCGGTGTTGATCTCGAATGGCGTGCCTGTCTCGGCGAGCGCGACAACCGCGGGATTGTAGTACCGGCGCAGATCGCCCGGCGGCGTGATGCCAAATTTTTTCGGCAAGTCCGGATGCGCGACAAAATCGAAGAGCCCGCTGCGGATGCACTGCACGTAGAGGTCCCAGTAGTCGCGCCAGATTTCCTCCGCGTGGCCCTTGTGCCGCGCGATGTATTGCGGGTGGTCCACCTCCCAGCCCTGCCGCAGGTAATGCACGCTGCCGATGAGGTAGTCCCAGTCCGCCATGCCCGCGAGTTCCTCGATCCACCACTCATGGCCGGGGATGAAATCACATTCGAGCCCGAGCTTGATGTTGAGCTTCGGAAATAGCGCGCGAGCCTCCTCCACGGCCTCGATGTAGCGCGGCAGTTCCTCGCGCAGCATCCGCCAGTCGTCGAACTGCTCCGGCATCGGATTGTGATCCGCGAAGCCGAGTTCGCCGAGCCCGCGCTCCACGGCCACGCGCGCGTAGTCCACGGGCCAGCCTTCCGCGTGGCGGCAGAGCGGCGTGTGCGTGTGGTAGTCGGCGAGCGATGCGAAAATGTTTGCGGGCACTGCGGATGTTGGCGCTCGGCGCGGCAGAAAAAGCCACACAAAATTCACTCGTCACGCTGGGCACCGGGCACGAAAGTCCGCGCCATGTTGCGGCTTATCGAGACGGTTTATGAAAATCTGAGACGACACCCGAAACGGGTCGTTTTCCCCGAGGGTGCGGAGCCTGCGGTCGTGCGGGCCGCGGGCCGGTTTGCGAAGCTCGGCCTCGGCACGCCGGTGCTGCTCGGGCAGCGCGACGTCGTCGAAAAGGTGGCGAAATCGGCCAAGGTGAATCTCGATCATATCGGCATCGTGGATCCCGCGAAGTCTTCGGAAATGGAGGCCTTCATCCCACGGCTCGAAAAGCTGAAGCGCTACCGCGACATGGGATCGAAGCAGGCGCGCGAGATCCTTTCGCAGCCGAACTATTTCGCCGCGATGATGGTGCAGTACAACCTCGTGGACGCCCTCGTGGTCGGCGCGGGGCTCACGCCCGCGAGCACGCTGCGCCCGCTCATTCAGCTCATCCAGCCGCTGCCGGGCATCTCGACGATTTCGAGCTGCCAGATGCTCGACCTGAGCAACAAGCGCTACGGCGAGCGCGGCGTGATTTTCTTCGCGGACTGCGCGGTCATCCCCGAGCCCACTGTGGATCAGCTCGCGAATATCGCGATCGAGACCGGCAAGATCTGCCGGCAGCTCACGGGCAACAAGCCGCGCGTCGCATTCCTCAGCTTCTCGAACAAGGGCGCCTCGCAGATTCCTGCGGTGCAAAAAATGGCCGCCGCCACCGCGCTCGCAAAGCAGCGCGCGCATGAGGCGGGGCTGGAGATGGAGATTGATGGGGAGATGCAGGCGGACACCGCGATCGTGCCCGGCCTCGCCGCGATCAAGGCCCACGACAGCCTCGTCGCAGGCAAGGCGAATGTCCTCATTTTCCCTGACCTCAACAGCGCAAACATTGCATCGAAACTCGTGAAGCACCTCGCGGGCGCGGACGTGTATGGCCAGTTCCTGCTCGGCCTCTCGCGGCCTTGCGTGGATCTTTCGCGCGGAGCGACGGATGACGAAATCCTCGGCGTGGCCGCGACCGCCGGCCTGCTTGCGATTCAATATCGTGAGCTTTATCCCGAGCGCGTCGCGGGCTGAGGAGTCGGACGATGAACCGGATCACCAAGCGGCTCTTCATCGCCGCCACGCAGCAGAACGACGGCAAGACGACGATCTCGCTCGGGATCTTCGGCGCGCTGCGCAAGACGGAAGGCCGCATCGGATTCATCAAGCCCGTCGGCCAGCGTTTCGTGGAAGTGGACGGGCATAAGATTGACGAAGACACGGTGCTCATTGACCAGACCTACGGCATCGGCTCGCCGCTCGACGCCATCAGCCCTATCGCGGTCGAGCCGGACTTCACGCGCAAATTCATTCAGCAGGCGAACACCGACATCCTCGTGCGGCGCATCCAGAACTCGTTCGACCGCGCTGCGTGGGAGAAGGACTTCGTGATCATCGAAGGCACCGGCCATGCGGGAGTCGGCTCCGTCTTCGATCTCTCGAATGCGCGCGTCGCGCATCTGCTCGGCAGCAAGGCGATCCTCGTCACACAGGGCGGCATCGGCCGGCCGATTGATGAGATCGCGCTGAACCGCGCGCTTTTCATGGAGCAGGGCGTCGAGGTGATCGGCGTGATCATGAACAAGGTACACCCCGAAAAATATGATCACGTCGTTGATTTCGCACGTCGCGGATTCGAGCGCCTCGGCATCGAGCTGCTCGGCGCCATTCCCGCCGACCCGCTGCTCGGCCAGCCGACGCTCGGGCAGGTGTGCAAGGCGGTGAAGGGCGAGTTCATCAATGCGCGCACCAGCTCGCGCCGCCTCGTGCGGCACATGCTCATCGGCGACATGGCCACGGGCCACCTGCTCACGCTTTTCCGCACTGGCACGCTGCTCATCACGCCCGGTGATCGCGATGACGTGGTGCTCGCCGCGCTGTCGCACACAGGCAGGCATCCGCGCGGAATCTGCGGCCTTGTGCTGAGTTCCGGCCACCTGCCGCACGAGAGCGTGATGAAGCTGCTTCACGAAAGCGACATCCCCGTCATCACCTCGCCGCTCGACAGCTACAGCATCGCCAGCACGCTGCACTCGATGACCGTGAAGACGCTCCCCGGAGACAACGAAAAAATCCAGCGCATCCAGAGCCTCGTCGAGCAGCACGTGAACGTGGCGCGCATCGTTGAAAAACTCTGAAGCAGCGTTCCATATTTTTAAAACGCAGAGACGCGGAGACGCAGAGGAAGCGTGTGCTGGAATGAATTCCGCAAGCGCTGAGTGCTCATCGCCGTGCAGCAGTTCGGCAAGCCGTCCTTCCTCGGCGAGGTGTGGTATGCGGAGAGCGAGTCGCCGACCGGCCCGTGGAAGCGCGCGGTGAAGATCGTCACGCACAACAGATACTCGTTCTACAATCCCGCACAGCACGCGTTCTTCGACGAGGACGGCGGGCGCACGATCTACTTCGAGGGCACCTACAGCCACACCTTTCCGGCCGCGAATCGCGCACGCTCGGAATTCACCTGCTGCCGGTAGAGTGCGCAGAGAAAGCTTGTGTCCGGGAATGCCTTCACTCGCCGTCCTCATAGTCGCGCATCGCGGCGACCTCGCCCTCACTGAGCACCTGGTCGCCCCAAATCCGCCGCAACCGCTCACGCGCTCCCGTCCACAGATTCGGTGCCACCTGCCGTGGCTCCGCTACGCCCGCAGGCGCAAAAAGGCGCTGCGACAAATGCTGCCACAGCGTCTCCTGTTCGGGACGCGGCAGGGTCTCCACGGCATTTTCGATCTCAGCGAGCGTGCTCATGCCCGCGAAGATGCCGAAACTCCTGCGCTTCGCAAGCACTCCGCCGCTGCAGCGCCATCCGCGAAAAGCGCCTGCCCGCCGTCCCCGGCAGCGACGCCCGCAACGCCGTCGCCGTCATCTGCGCGATCTACGAAGCCGCGAAGACCGGCAGGACGGTGCAGGTGAAGCAGGAGTGTGGACGCGATGCTCCGTCGCGTTCGTCAGTGTGTGACTGCTCACCGGTGTTCGTCCGTCTGCTTCACGGCCCGACTGTCAGTCCCTCCGCCGCCGCGAGTGTGCGTTGACGCCCGTCGAAACTCAGAAAGTCCGTCGCGCCCGATTTCAACGCGGCAGCAACGTGCAGAATGTCCAGCACCCGGTGGCCTTCCTGCGCCGCCCTTGTCCGGCTCAGCCGCATCGCTTCGCGGATCACCCCCGCCCAGTCGCATGCAATCTCCACAATGCGCCCTGTCTCCTCATCCCCGGCGAATGCGGCCAGTGTCGCGGCGGCTTCCACTTACGGCAGCATTCTGCGGAAAGGCAGCAGGCGGATGGCGTTCTCAAACTCCAGCCGGTTCAGCGGCGTGACTCGCACCGGCTCGCCCAATGTCTTCGCATGGGCCGTCGCCACCGGGCTGTTAGAGTCGTTTCCTTCCAGCGAAAGGAGGAAGCTGGTGTCGGCAAAAATCACCGGAAGACACCGTTAATCCCGCACTGCCGCGAGGGCTTCCATCACCACCCCCGCGTCGAGCCGTGTTTCGGCGCGGCGTTGCCGTGTCACCGCATGGCTTCCCGTCCAATCCACACGCGGGGCGGACGCGGCCTTTGGTGCATGGCTTTCCAGCCAACGGCGGATTTCCACCCATTGCTCCGGTGGCAGTTGTTCGATGGCGGCTTCGATCTCGGTGAGCGTGCTCATGCCCGCGAAGATGCCGGAACTCCTGCGCTTCGCAAGCACTCCGCCGCTGCAACACATCCGTGAAAAGCGGCTGTCCAGACACACCTATCAGTCCGCCCTATTTCCCATCACTCCGTTCCAACTGACGATGAACGGCCACGGGGGGCGGTTAATTCATATCAGGCGATTGTGATGACGTTGTTATTGGCACGTCCCGCAGCCAAGAAACCATCAATGAAGAGAATGGGATACATGACTAATGCGCCAACCCCCAAGGTGACCGCTACTACTACGACGGTTACCACAAAGGCGAGGATGCCGAGCAAGACACGCCCGCAATACATGTAGCCAAGGCCAGGTAAAAGCAGGTTCAGCAAAGCTGCAAAGATGCCACTCTTTTGATTTCTGATAACAACGACTCGTGGTCTGGAATGTGCGTATGCCGCTGCGGATGCTGCTCCACCGCCAGCGTTCATATAAACGTTGGGTCGGTTGGACTGCCCTCGCCTCGCTTCTTCAGCGACCCGCATAGTTACATCAAGGGTCTCTCCACAGTGCTTGCACTTCTTGGCTGCCGCAGAAATGTCCTCTGCACAAAAAGGACATCTCTGGATGGCGCGGTCTGCTGCGATAGGTTGCGAAGCCAGTTGAGGCGCTCGGACAACCTGCACCGGAACAGGTGTTCTAGCTGGTGGAGTGCTCACCGGAGCGATGGTGCGGTATGCCTGCCAATCGCTTGTCCCCTCTACGAGGATAAAAGTGTCGAGGTTAATCTCGCCCTTTTGGAAAAATGCATTGAGCTGCTCAACCGTGACGGGGCCGATAGGCTGGTTGCTTGAGTCAGCGTAATAGAAATTCATTGGTTAGTTTGGATCTTGGTTAGTTTGCCTTTACCCGCCCACGGTGATGCCCACCTCATTGCTCCACGCGCCCACCTGTGCATCGCCGACGCGGTAGATGGCGCGGTATTTCCACTTGGCCAGCGTGGCGGGGAGGGGGGCGGTGTCGGTGTAGTTGGGCGTGGTGTCGTAGGTGAGGAAGACGAAGCCTTTGCCGTCGCCGCGGTCCACCTGGAGCTCGAGCATGTCGAGGAAGGCGCTGAAGCCCTGCCAGCCCCAGCCGACGAGGACGGCATTACCCATGAGCGTGAGGGTGAGGATGGCCTGAAGCGTGGTGAGGTCGGGCGCACCTTGCACGGAGCCCTCGATGCCGAGGGCCTGGCCGATGGCGGCGCTGTAGTTCTTCGCGGCCTTCACGCGTTTCACCAGTGCGCGGAAGCGGGTGACGATGCCCGCAGGCACGGCGGCGGGGAATCCGGCGGGCAGCGCGGGGACGACTTGGCCGGCGGGGGCGGTGTCGCCGCCGTCGCGCTCGTAGTTTTTCTCCGCCGTCCAGGACTGCGCGGCGTTCTGCATGTTCCCGCAGAAATCCACGATGCCGCGGAAGCGGGAGGCATCGGCGGCCTGCTGGATAATGTCGGGATCGGCGGCTGGGATGCCGAGTGTGGCGAGCTGTGCGCCGATGTTGTCGCGGAAGAGGACGAAGAGGCTGGCCTTTCCCTCATCCTGATTGGGCATGTAGTCTGATTTTGCCATGGTGATTTGTGGTTCTGGGTTTGTTGGTTCGTTTGGAGAGTTTTCAGCGTAAAATGTCGTGCCGGAGTGTTTTGGGCGCACATTTCCAAGTCCGGGCCGCATCCTGCGGTGGCAAAACGGCACCCGTGGACGTTCCACGGGCACCCTGCGATGACCGACGGATACCCGTGGACCATCCAAGGGTGCGCTGCGAAGACGTGCGGGTGCGGCCCGATGATGCCAGCCTGCGCTGGAATGGCTGACGGACACCCTGCGATCCTTCACGGGTATGCGAGGGAAGCTCCGGCCGTATCCGGCGACGGCCCAAAGGTGCGCTGCGGTGATCGCCGCGTGCCCTGCCGTCATCCCGGCGTGCCCGTGAGTCGCCGCAGGATACGCTGCGATGAATCCAGAAAACGTCCCCGTTGTTCCGCGATGCGACTGCGCTACGTCCGAATCCGTCTCCGCCGAATAGCCGTGGAGCCGTGGAGCCGTGGAGCCGTGGAGCCGTGGAGCCGTGGAGCCGTGGAGTTCATTTGTGGGAGAAGCCTTACCACTGTGCGCGGTGAAATAGAAATGTGAGGCGAAAGGCAAGCGGATTCTTTCCACAGGCGCATTCCGCGCCGGGAGTGAGGATCGAGCCGACGAAGGAGCAACTCGGTCACTTTTGACCTGCTGGATGTGAACGTGTGGCTGGAGGGGACGCGCGGCGCTCCATGTGCGGCGCTCCGCAGTCAGCCTGCGATTTTTTTGTAAGGGCCGCCTTCGTTCAGCGTGGGGCGCTCGGGGCGGCCTTTGTATTTGTACACGAGATCCATGTTATCGAGGCCCATGAGCCAGAGGATCGTGGCGTGGATGTCGTGGACGTGCATGCGCTGCTCGACGGCGTGGAGGCCGACTTCGTCGGTGCTGCCGATGGTCTGGCCGCCGCGCACTCCGCCGCCGGCCATCCACATCGTGAAGCCGGTGGGGTTGTGGTCGCGTCCGTCGCCTTTTTCGCTCTGCGGCGTGCGGCCGAATTCGCCGCCCCAGATGACGAGCGTGGAATCTAGCAGGCCGTGGCTCTTGAGATCTTTGAGCAGGCCGGCGATCGGCTTGTCGGTCGCGTGGCAGAGCTTGCTGTGGTTTGCCTCGATCTTGGTGTGCGCGTCCCACTTGCTGCCTGCGCCGCTGTAGAGCTGCACGAAGCGCACGCCGCGCTCGACGAGGCGGCGCGAGAGGAGGCACATCTTGCCGAACTCGGCGGTCTCCTTTGCATCAATGCCGTAGAGCTTTTTCGTCTCGTCGCTTTCCTTCGTCATGTCCACGGCTTCGGGTGCCTCGGCCTGCATTCGGAATGCGAGTTCGTAGCTGGCGATGCGTGCGTCGAGCTCGGTCTGGAGCTGGCGCGTGGCGGCGTGCTCGCGGTTGAGCGTGTTGAGAAAGTCGAGCTTGCCGCGCTGCTGGGCGTCGCTGATTCCGGCGGGTGTGTTGAGGTTTGGAATGGGCTCGCTGCTCGCGGTGATGCGCGTGCCCTGGTACACGGCGGGCATGAAGCCGCCGCCCCAATTGCGCGGGCCGTTCACGACGGAGGACGCGTTGTCCTGCATGACGACGAATGCGGGGAGGTTCTGATTTTCACTGCCGAGGCCGTAGCTCGTCCACGCGCCGAGCGAAGGCCGGCCTGCGAGGATGGAGCCGGTGTTCATCTGGCAGACGCCGGCGGAATGATTGATGCCGTCGCCCCAGCAGCCGCGGAGGACCGCGATGTCGTCGGCGCAGGTGGCGATGTGGGGGAGCCAGTCGCTGACCCACAGGCCGCCCTTGCCGTGCTGTGCCCACTGGCGTTTCGAGGCGAGGATGGGTGAATCGAATTCACCCATCGCGGTGATCACGCGGCCGAAGCTCGGCGGAATGGGCTTGCCCGCGAGTTCGTGGAGCAGCGGCTTCGGGTCGAACGTGTCCATGTGCGACGGCCCGCCCTCCATGAAGAGGAAAATCACGCTCTTGGCCTTGGGCGCGAAGTGCGGCTTCTTCGGCGCGAGCGGATTGATGGACTGCGGCGCTGCGAGCGCGCTGTCTTTCAGCAAGTCGAGCAGCGCGAGCGCGCCGAAGCCGGCACCGGCACTCTGGAGGAAATCACGACGCGTGAATGCCTGTTCGCGGCGTCCGCAAAATGAGGAGGAATTATCCATGGCTCAGTCGAGGTAGAGAAATTCGTTCGAGTTCAAAAGAATGTGGCAGAAGTCCACTAGCGCGGCAAACCGCGGGTCTTTCACTTTTCCCTTCTGCTTCTCGGCGGTGATGTCGTGGCCGTGGCCGGAGCTGTCGGCGTACGGATTTGGCGCAGCCTCGAATTTCCAATAGCCCATCGTGTGCTCGCCGGGGGAGGGGCTGGTGAAGAGCAGTTCCTCGTTTTTTAGCGCGGTGTCGGAGAGGCGCACGTCGTCCACGAGTCCGTCGAAGAGGCTCGAATTTCCCGTGCCGACTCCGCCGATCACGAGCGGGGATTCGTTCGCGATGCCGCCGGTGACGCTGTGCGCGATCTGCACGGACTGCATGGGCTCGTCGTCGTTCGTGAGATCCTTCGCGTAAAAGGTGATGCCTTTCTCGGTCGCGTTGTCGAGGTCCACGGTGATGGCGACGAAGTAGGGTTTGCCGATGTCAATGTGCAGGCCGGAGAACACGGCTTCGACGGGATCGCCGGTGCGGCTGGGCCTGTCGCCGCAGAGCTGGAGCACGAGGGTCTGCGGCTTGTTGCGCGAGCCCATGCCGGTGACGCCGAGCGACCAGCCGGGGTGTCCCTTGTTGCCGTCCCACTTTGAGACGATCGTGCGCACCGCGCCGGTGGGATAGACGGACTTCACATTCACAAACGCCTCGATGGTGAAATCGCCGCGGGGAAATGCGGTGTCGTGCGGGATGACGAGGCGCTCCTGCCCCGACTCCGGCACGAGCTGCGCGGCGCGGCCTTCGCGTGTCTGCATCTTGTCCGCGATGAAACTTGCGGCATCGGAGTCGCCGAAACCGCCGCCGATTTCCTTCGCCTGCTGGTCGAGGAATTTGAGCGCAGCGCCGAGCGTGGCGGCATTCGGATCGTGGCCGTGGCAGAGGCGGAATGCGTCCGTGAGGATCTCCCTTTCATCCGAGGAGTTTTCCTTTTTCAGCCGCGTGGCAAATGCCTTCGCGCGGTCGAGCGTCCACTTGCTGTTCATCATGAGCAGCGACTGCGTGGGTGTGGTCGTGGTGTTGCGTCGTGACATGCTCAGGAAGCCATCCGGCTCGTCGAAGACTTCGAGCACGGGGTCGCGGTTGTTGCGGCGGAATTTCGTGTAGATGCTGCGGACGTGGCGGTCCGGCTCCGCGCTGGGGCCGCCGTCGGCGGATGTGATCTCGCCGGTGACGGTGAGCGCGGCGTCGCGGATTTGCTCGGCATCGAGCCGGCGCGTGGGGATGTGCCAGAGCAGGCGGTTCTCGGGATCGGCGAGCTTCGCCTGCGCGGCGATGGGATTCGTCGCGGACTGCATGTAGGTCGCGCTGGTGACGATGAGGCGGTTGAGCTTCTTGAGACTCCAGCCATTTTCCACGAACCACTGCGCGAGCCAGTCGAGGAGCTCGGGGTGCGAGGGCTTCTCGCCGAGCGTGCCGAAGTCGCTCGCATTCACCGCGAGGCCGTGGCCGAAGTGAAATTGCCACACGCGGTTCACGATGACGCGCGCGGTGAGCGGATTCTCCGGCTGGGTGAGCCAGCGTGCGAGCGCGCTGCGGCGGCCCGTGCTGTTTTGCAGGGGCTCGATTTTTGCAGGGGCCTCGTCGAGCACGGTGAGGAAGCCGGGCGCGATTTCGCCGAGCGCCTTCTTTTTTGGAATGACTACGGGCGATGCTGTGGGGCCGACGTCCGTGGCGATCGGCGCGCGCGGCAACGGCTCGGGTTTGTCCGCGCGGAATTTGTTCAGCTCGGCGAGGAGCGTGTTGCGGCGGGTTTTCGCGGGCTCCTTTACGCGAGCGTCGAAGCGTTTGTCCTGGTATTCATAACTCACCTGCCGCCACGCGAGATCCACGATTTGCTGCTCGTACGGTGTGCGTTCCGCAGTGGGCTTCGCGATGAGCGCCTGCGTCTCCGGCGGGAATTTTTTCACGGCCTCCTTTTCCGAACGCGCGCGGATCGGATCCTCGATGTGCGCGATTTTTTCGCGGATGTGCGCGGTCTTCGCGGCCCACGCGGAATATTTCTTGTCGTACGACTTGCGCTGCTCCGGCGATGCGACCTCGGCCTCCTGAAACAGGCGCACCGGCGCGAAGAACGCCTGGAGGCGGAAGTAGTCCTTTTGCAAGATGGGATCGAACTTGTGGTCGTGGCAGCGCGCGCATTGCACGCCCATGCCCATGAAGACATCGGCGGTCGTGTCGGTGATGTCGTTGAGCATGTTCATCCACTGGCCGGCGGCATCGCGGTTGTTGTATTCGTAGATGCCGAGCGTGAGGTAGCCGGTGGCGATGCGTGCGTCGGGGGTGTCCGGCCACAGTTCGTCGCCGGCGATCTGCTCCTGCACGAAGCGGTCGTAGGGCTTGTCGGAATTCAGGCTCGCGATGACGTAGTCGCGGTAGCGCCACGCGTTCGGGCGGTAGTCGTCGGCGCGGAAGCCGTCGCTCTCGGCGTAGCGCACGAGGTCGAGCCAGTGCCGCGCCCAGTGCTCGCCGTAGCGCGGGCTGGCGAGGAGCCGGTCCACGAGCTTGCTGTACGCGCCGGGCGACATGTCGGCTGCAAATGCAGCGGCTTCCTCGGGCTTCGGCGGCAGGCCCGTGAGATCGAAATAAACGCGGCGGATGAGTGCGGCGCGCGGCGCTGTCGGCGCGGGCCTGAGCTTCGCGGCGTCGAGCTTTGCGAGGATGAAGCGGTCGATCGGATTCGTGCTCCGAGCCCACTGTTCAACGCCCGACGTGCCGTTTTTCTGAGCACTGAGCACTGAGGACTGGGCACTGATCGCCGGCGGCTCGACTTTTGCGACGGGCCGGAACGCCCACCACTGCCGGTCTGCGTCCGAGATTTTTCCGCGCGGGCGCGACTGCATCTTCTGGCCCGGCATCGCAGGCCACGGTGCGCCGAGCTTCACCCACTGCGTGAGCGTGGCGATCTGCGCGTCCTTCAGCTTCTCACCCTTCGGCGGCATCTGGAGTTCCGTGTTCTTATAGTTGATCGCCTCGATGAGCAGGCTCTTCGCAGGATCACCGGGGACGATGGCCGGCCCAGTGTCGCCGCCCGTGATCAGCGCGTCGCGCGAATCCACGAGGAGATTGCCCTTCATCTTTTCGCCGTGGCTGTGGCACTTGAAGCAGTGCTGCGTGAGGATCGGCTGCACCTTTTCGCGGAAAAAGATGTCGCTCTGGTTCTCGGCTGCACGCGCGGTGGCGACGGCGGTCAGGAAGAAAACGGAAGTGGAAAATCGCATGTGCAGGCTGTCAATTCACACTGTGCCCGCGGTCTTTGTTTTTGCCAGCGTGGTGTTTGTTTGCACGGCGGATTGCTGCGAAAAATTCGCAAGAGCGGGCTTGCAAGATGACAAAATATTTTCTGCCCTCGCGCCGCGCCGCCTTCGCGGGCAGCCGCACATCCTTCACAACGACCAACGACTCCGACCGATATGAAACGATTCCCCATTCTCACCACCACGGCAGCCGTCCTCGCCCTGATGACGACCGGCTCATTCGCCGCACCAAAGAAAAAGACCGCCGGCGACACCGCCAAGGGCATCATTGACGCGCTGCTCGGCGACGACAAACAGCCCGCACCCGCGCAGGGCAAGGCCGGTGCCGGGATCGCGGGAACTGTCGCGCAATTTTCCGGCAAGTGGAACATTGAGGACGGCTCGGGTGCCGTCACCGTGAAGGCCGCGGGCACGGCCGCGCAGGTGCATTGGGATTTTGCAAAAGGCGGTAGTGACGACGGCGTGGGAATCGAGCGCGGCGGGAAATTTTACATCGGCTACGGCGGCGTCGCGGGGCCGGGCATCCTCGTCTTCCAGATGGCGGGCGGGAAGCTCACGGGCGTCGGCGCAGCAAGCAAGGGCGGAGTGCCCGCTGCATTCACGGAGACGCTCACCGGCCCCGCCGGGCTGAACGGACAATACATGTCCTCGCGCGGCGAGAAGGTCGGCATCGCGCCCGCGGCGAACGATTCCTATCTCGTGATCTGGACGAAGACGAAGCGCGCGGGCTTTGGAAAAAAGATCGGCAACGAACTCGTGGTCGCGTTCGACGACCGCGATGTGGCGAAGGCGAATCTCGTCGTGTATTCGCCCGGTGCGAACAAACTTGAGGGCGTCTTTTGGACGACGCTCGGCAAGGAAGGCGGCAACGAAAATCTCCTGCGTCCCACGGGCGTGCCATTTGCGATCGCGGGCAGGCCGCGCGTGGATCGCTTCGGGAACGTCATCCCCGACGGACCGCCGCCCGCGGGCTTGGAGAAGCCGATTGATCTGCCTGTTGCTCCCATTGCGCCCGCCGTGCCGCCGGCTGTGATCGGGAAGCCCGCCGTCGTCGGAAAGCGAGGGCAGCCCGGCAAGCCCGCGCCCGCGCCCGCAGCAGCCCTAGGAGATCAGCAGGCCGCGTTCATGGCTGTCCACAACAACGCGCGCGCCGAGGTCGGCGTCGGCCCGTTGCAGTGGGATCCCACGCTCGCCTCGTACGCGCAGGAGTGGGCGGACCAGCTCGCGCGCTCGGGGAAATTTGATCACCGCCCGAATGGCAAATACGGCGAGAACCTCGCGGGCTTCCATCCGCCGGACGGCCCGGACGCCGGCGCGCGCATGTGGCTCGCGGAGAAAAAGGATTTCCGCGGCGAAAAGATTGACGACCGGAATTTCATGAAGGTCGGCCACTACACCCAGATGGTCTGGCGCGGCACGCAGCGCGTCGGCTACGGCGCGGCGAAAAATGCGAAGGGCATGTGGATCCTCGTCGCGAACTACGAGCCCGCCGGCAACATGATCGGCGAGCATCCGTACGCAGGCGGCCCGAATGTCGCCGTCGCCGCGCCGCCCGCCGGTGCGCCAGCCGCACCTGCGCCTGCGCCCGCTGCGCCCGCTGCGCCCGCTGCGCCGGCCGTCGGAATTCCCGGCCCGGCCGCGCCGGTCGTCGGCGGTATCGGCGTGCAGTTCCCGAAGGAATGGACGAACACGCAGAACGGAAAAACCGTGACCTCCGTGAGCCCGGACGGCAGTGCGCGCGTCATCATCACCACCGTGACCGGCGACGGCGCGGACGGCCCGTGGGACGACGTGCAGTCGAAGATGGCAAAGCATCTCGCCCCGCATTTCCCCGGCCTCACCGACCTCGCCGAAGTGAGCACGGAGCACGATGTGATACGCGACGGCGTGGGCCTGCGCGTCGTCACCTACACCGCGAAATTCAACGGCGCGAACGTGGACATCGTCGTGGATTTCGCACGCGAGAACAACGTGGACGGCAAGGGCCTCGTGCTCATCATCCGCTGCTCCGAGCAGGGCAATGCCGCAAACCAGGCCGCCGCAAAAAAGACGGCCGAGTCGCTGCGGCTGAAAAAGTAGCCGCCCGCCCGGCTGCGACGCCGCGCTCCGGGGTTTCCGGAAAAATGTCACCCGCCGTTTTTCCGACAGCGCTCGCGTTCGTCGCGTGCTGTGGCACTCTCGCATCGTGCAAATCGCGCTTATCAACCGGCAGCGCCGCATCCGCCTCGACATGAGGCGGCTCACGCAGCTCGCGGAGATTTCGCTCGCAGAATGCGTGCGGAACTCCGGCGACGCGCGCTATGCGCTGGCGAAATTCCCGCTCGTGGAAGTGGCCGTGGTGAGCGATGCGGTGATCACGCGCGTCCACCGGCAGTTCATGAATATGCCCGGCGCGACGGACGTAATCACCTTTGATCACGGCGAGATCGTCGTGAGTGCGGACACCGCGAAGCGCTGCGCCGCCGAGCACGGCCACGGCGTGATCGAGGAACTGGCGCTCTACATCATCCACGGCCTGCTGCACCTGAACGGCCACGATGACATCGAGCCGCGTGATCGCGTGAGGATGCACCGAGTGCAGGATCGCATCTGGCGGCGCATTCTCGCCGCGGCAGATTTTCCCCAAAAAAATCTGCCGTGCAAAACGCGCCGGAAGGCTGTGTAGTCCTGCTTCCCACTCCCATGAAACCGGTCCTCATCGCCCTGATCCTCGCCGCGCGCCTGCACCTCGTGTGGCTCGGGCTCACGATCCAGCACGCCGGCGGTGCGGAGACGAAGCAACTGCTCCCCGCGATCATTGATTTCACGCGGCAGATCGAGGCGGACGAGATCGCCATCGGCAACCCCGCCGACCACATTGACAAGCTGAAGGCGGCCAGTGGCCCGAAGAAGCCCACGACGGGGACCGGCAAGGCGCTCGCCGAGGAGACGCACGGGAAAAAGCCGGCCACGCCGGGCACGCGCTGAGACACCGGCCGATTTTTTCACCGACATGCCGCGCATCCGAGGAATGAAGCCCGTGCTCGCTGCCACCGGCGGCGACGTGCTCGTCGAGACGGACACGCGCACCGAGGAGACGCTCGACATCCCGTGGAATGTCATCGTCCACAACGACCCGATCAACCTCATGGACTACGTCACCAAAGTCCTCATGAAGATCTTCGGCTTTCCGCAGAAAAAGGCCGAGGTCCACATGCTCGAAGTCCATCAAAAAGGCCGCTCCATCGTGTGGAGCGGCGCACGCGAGCGGGCGGAATTCTACGTGCAGCAGCTCCACTCCCACCTGCTGCTCGCCACCATCGCCAAGGCCCGCTAGGCCCGCTAAAAGCATGGAAATCCGAAGCAACGACGAAGGATGGGAATTCGCCGAGATCGATCCGGTCGCCCTCGAACTGCTGCGTGTCCTGCCTATGTGCGCCGAGCCCGAAGACGACGCCGCGCGGAAGCGGATCTTCAGCCCGCCCACCATCCAGCCCGACGCCGACGCCGAGGCCGATTTTGAATGGAGCGAATACGTCGAGCCAGGGCTCCGCGAACTTTTCAAAAGCCATACGGACATCGTCGCCGCCGACCTCGCGGCGATGACTGGCGAGAGTGAAACCGCCATCCTCCGTATCCCCTCCGATCACGGCCGCGCATGGATCCACACGCTCAACCAGGCCCGCCTCGCCCTCGGCGCGCGCCATGATGTGACCGAGGAGGACACCGCCGGACGCCGCCAGCACAGCGGCGAAAAGGCATTCGCACTCGTGCAGATAGATTTCTACGCCATGCTCCTCAGCCTGCTCCTCAGCCGCACGGAGTTGTGAACCGTGCGGCGAACCGCATTACAGGCATCCTTCGGCACGGTAATCAGTCGGAGACCTTTCCAAAAAACCGGATCACGCGGATAGGGGAAATGTTCACCACGGATTTCACAGATGACACGGATAGTTTTCAGAGTGGGATTCTTTCATCCGTGCCATCCGTGTCATCCGTGGTTCCTCTCCCTTATCATCCGCGGAATTTCGCAGAGGTCTCAGTCTCTCCCTCATCCCCATGATGGCGCCGCCGTCTGCATGTGTGGTTCATCGTTCACTCTCCCGGTGCCATCTTGGCACCAACTGACTGACTGCAAGGAAATTGCTTTCGCGCCCGCCGCACCGGACACGGTCAGAACGCGGACGGGTGTCGGGGAGTGAGACGCACGGATTTTGGCGGCTGTCGCGCAGCCTCACGCTGCACGGCGTTTCCGGCGGGTCGCCAGAAACAGCACGCGAGTCGCGCGTTCCAACTGGAATACGTGCGTCCCTGCGTCTTACTTTTTCACCGGCGCGGGCGCGGGCGGTGGGGCGATGACGGGCATCGTCGCATCGGTCCATTTGTCGGTGCGGAAGGGTGAGGCCGGCAGTCCAGCGGCATTGGCGAGGTTCGGCTCCGCCGTCTCATGCCAGCCGAAGCGCACAGCGACGGGCTTGCTCACTCCTTCGGCATTCACGATGACGGAGTTCCCGGAAATCTCGGCCTTCGCCTCGATGAACTTCTTGTCCTCACCGGCAATCGTGAACCAAGTCAGCGCCTGGCCGTTTGCGGCCTTCAGCCCGCTTTCCGCATTCTTATACCAGTTCAAGTTAAAAACAGGACGTTATGTTTTTGGAGGAAGCGTTTACTTGGGCATGGACGGCGTTGTCTCCGACCAGGGAACGGACGCGGGCCGGTTCGGTCCACAGCGGAGCCATCT
>Ga0194061_1000842_pt1 | contig 18695 bp, 12 predicted proteins | sample SepL2221m_MetaG_FD_163423 | JGI IMG/M metagenome (GOLD analysis project Ga0194061, IMG submission 163423) | Anoxic zone freshwater microbial communities from boreal shield lake in IISD Experimental Lakes Area, Ontario, Canada - Sep2016-L224-21m | ecosystem: Environmental > Aquatic > Freshwater >... | reverse complement strand
CACGAAAGAGTCGCTGCCGGGAGTGGGTGCTTCGCTTGGACTCGATCGCCTCCTCGCAGCCCTTGAAGAACTCGAACGCATCGAAACGACGACAACTCCGGCAGAAGTATTTATTGTGTACTTCGATTCAAATCGTCTCGAAGATTATATTCGGATCGCCTCAGCCATACGGGCAGCTGGGATGAATGTCGAGCTTTATCCAGAGCCCAAGCGAGTTGGACAACAACTCAAGTATGCCGATCGAAAGGGATTTCGGATTGCCATTGTTGCCGGTGCGAATGAATTTGAAACCGGTACCGTACAAATCAAACATCTTGCATCCCAGTCGAACTCAATCGTTGATTGGCATGGCGATATGCACATTTTGACCGATGCGGTGCATTCGGCTCTTCAGGCTGATCAGCACGGACACCATTTGTGAGACGTCGCTCGAGTCGTGCAGCAATACATCGGTTGCGCGAGGTTCGTCTGGTGCTTTGGAAACAGGCAATGAATCGGATTGCGCCCCTGACGGTTGAACGCTGGCGTTCGAGACGGCCGCCGTGTTTTTAAAGAGGCGAGCCAAGAGAATTCGAGAGATCTTTTGTGCAGAGCCTCTCTCGATAGAGCAAAAGCCCGTGGGCGGCGTGATAAAGGGCACCACATTCCACGTCGAGATCTTGGGTTTGCTCAAGGAGCGTCACCAGTCGGTGTGCGGCTCGATCGACCCAAGGTTCAGTCAGTCGGTTGTTGTCGAGTGTAAGAACGAGAAATTCAAAGATGTGACCGGTAGCACCAAGCTTTGCAAACACGTCGGCTGATGTGCTTGCCCGTTCCAAATAACTCGTTGAAAAACTTCCGTCGGCTTGCTGATAGCGTCTGGCACTTTCGATTGCGTGCTGAATGGTATTTTCAGCCTTGGCCCAGCCCCCGGAAAGATTTTCTGGTTTTTGCTTGGTCTCAGCGAGATAGTGATTTACAGCAGAGACCAGTCCATAGAGGCGATGAGTTCCTCCACAGGGGCTTGCGGCGAGATCGGCCTGCGACTCCATTTCCGCAACTCGCTCCACGGTCCACTCACTGCCGTCGCGAGCAATCCATGAGGTATCGCTTGGAAGATACGCCGAGAGAGCCATGAGCGTCCAAGTAGCTTCCTGCCCAGAAGTGATGTCATGCTTGGCTTGGTCAAGAAGTTTTAGAACCGTGAATGTGTGGCCACCCACCACGAGTGGAGTGTGTGGAGAAATTCCTCCCAGAGCGCACTGAGAGAGATAGCCCAGCCATTGGTCGGGATGTCCCTGGCCCGATTTGCTTCCTCCTTCTAAGACCGCAATCACCCCAACATCTCCCTTGCGCAGTGTCCATCCAGTCAGCGTTCCGCCCCCAAGCAAATAGTCAAGCGCGCAGACAGTCGATCCGTTGTGTTCTATCTGAAAATCATTTCCAAACGCCAGAATGCCATGCACGATTTGCCAAGCGGCATGGTCTGACGAGTTGAGGCGTCTTGCATTTTGTGCGTGATCGAGAACACGATCAATGCGCAAGCACAGTGCCGCTCGATCAATCGGAAGATCTTCCGTCGCATCAACTGTGGACGCAGTGTCTTGCGAACCCATGCATCCTGTGAGTGCGCCGCAGAATGCAGCGGCGAATACCGCCGCACGCAGCGAATGAATCGCACTCCAAAGGAAGTGTGAGCAGCTATCAGTACAACCGGCTCTCATGGGCAGGAAAAGAAGAAGCATTGTCACGAACCGATAGGTGATAGAAAAAGGAGGTGAATAACAGTATTCAGAAAGTGGGCATTGGAGAGTCGTCTTGGTGAACACCGTTAAAACAGAATGAACCGACCGGGAAAGTATCGGTCAAAAAAGGAATGTGTCATTTCATCCGAATTGTGGAATCCCGCAATCGTCTTCACCCCTACAATCCTTTCGTTCTTCGCACCAAACCACGCAGAACAGATTCTCGTCAAAACAAAGTTGAGAATAAAAAGATCAAAGGAACACCAATCACATGCCATTCTTGTTCTTCGATGTGAAATACATGCTTGCCATTCTTCCAGCGATTCTGATCGCAATGTGGGCTCAATGGCGAGTTCGATCTGCTTACGCGCTGGCTTCTCAGCAGTCATCACAACTCAGCGGGGCTGCTGCCGCAAGACACATTCTCGACTCGGCAGGCATGACAACGATTTCAATTGAAGAGATTCCAGGAGAACTTTCAGATCACTACGATCCGCGTGACAAAGTGCTTCGACTTTCGCAGAACGTCTACCACGGAAAATCTTTGGCTGCGGTCGGCATTGCAGCTCACGAAGCGGGGCATGCGATGCAAGATGCCCAAGGCTATGCTGCAATGATTGTTCGCAATGCAGCGATCGGCGCGGCCAACTTCGGCAGTTCCGTCGGGCTGCTGGTCTTCATGGTAGGTCTTGGGCTCGCACTTCAGGGAATTGCGTGGCTGGGCATTGTTTTGTTTGGAGCGACAGTGTTCTTTCAGTTAGTGAATCTTCCGGTGGAATTTGACGCCAGCAACCGCGCGAAGAGTCAGCTTGTGGAGCTTGGAATTGTTCCACCCCATGAGATGACCTTTGTGAATAATGTTTTGAACGCGGCCGCTTGGACGTATGTGGCTGCGACGCTGCAGTCGATTCTCACGCTGCTCTATTATGCAAGCTATCTGACAGGGAAAAACGATTCAGATCGTTGACGCGTGCATTTCGAAACAATCAGTGGTGAAGCGAATAGAGAATCACATTGAGGGCGATCTTCTCGGCATCCTCCCGGCTATACCCAGTGCATTCAAACGAATTCTGTTTTTCAAGAGCGCACGACAGATCGTAGGGTGAAAAAATAACGGCCCATCGATCTCCAATTCGAACACCTTCGAGCTTCGGAGTGATCTGTCTTTTGCCGGCTTTCAGCGGTCCATCGCTACCGGCAGGTTCGCGAAGCGTTACCTGCCGGATATCAAAACCACCATACTCTGCGGCAGTAAAAAGCGGATCATCGGTTGGAATCGGTTCGAGTTTGTGTTCTGGCATCAAAGCAAGCATTTCAGAACGAAATGCCTCGCTAAACGCGCGAGAAGCGCAAACGCTGTCGCACAAAAGCATTCCACCGCGCTTGAGAAATTCAGCTAATTGCGGCCTCTCTTTCGTACTCAGTTCAAACGTCTGTCGGCCATGCATAAAAACCATGTGATAATCAAAGAGGTGTGGATCGCTGATGTCGATTTGACGAGGAGCATCATCGACTCGCACAGAAAGATTACGTGCGGCAGTTCGCAGAATGTTTGCCAGTGCTGCGGGCGCTGCATTGCATAGGCCGCCGTGACGAAGCTTGGCGATCGAGATTCGACCGCGTTCAAAACGATCTTGCGGTTCGTCATTGTGTTCGATTGCGAAGAGCTCATCCTTTCGCTTGAGTTCCCGATTGGTTGCATACGTCAGCACATTGGTCCCGATTGCAAGCGCAGCCAGAACCTCTTTCTTGGCGTTGGCTGGAAGTGTATTGAGCTTTCCGCCACCAAGCTCCCACAGACACGACAGACTCGGACCGGCATCGTCGCCGACGAGTTCTGGCACATAGATAATGCACGTGCGGCATCCATAATCGACGCCAAGAAGTGGCCGTTGAAATTCAGGGCCAACAATTTCTTCTGCATTCCATGCCGGATGTTCCGGAGGAAGTAAGTTCAGGTCGTATTCAGGCTCTGGAAAAATCTCACGCACAAGCCCGCGAAAGCATTCATCAAAATTGCCACTTTTGGAACAGCATGCTTCAGCAAAGATGAATCCACCCTCATCGATGTATTCGCGAAGTCTTGCGCCGGCACGAGGACCCAAGTCAAAAAGAGTTTTCCCCGAAAGCCAAAGCACGGGTGCCTGCAAAAGGTCGTCGAGCTGCGCTCGCGGTGTGTCGACGACATGCCATGAAAGACCTGCGGGGTAGTCTGTTCGCCATCGTTGCTCGACATACTCCACAAGATGAGCAACGTCGTGTCCGTGTCGGTTCCAGTCTGCCTCGGGATCGTGTCGGCTCTTGGCAATAATGACTGGCCGTCGTCCCTTGGCTAAAAATAAGAGGGCAAAGCTGGTGGCGACTGTAGCGTCTTCGATGTTACCACCCGTCCACTTTCCACTCAGGGCATCCTGCGTTGAAACAAACGTTTTCGCTCCTTCGAGATACCAATCTGCTTGGCCGATATAACGGCGTGCGGTAAATCGACCGACGCGTTCAAGACCGTAGAGATAGTAATAGAGCCACTGTGCTCCCCCAGTTCCAGGATTTTTCTGGACGGAAAAATTTCGACCAAGCCAGAGCATTCCCTTTTCGAGAACGTCTGGTGACTTTCCACCACCGCAGCAGCTCACCTGATTATTTCGAAACTGTGCCTCAGGTGTTCCAGTATGTTCCGACGTAATCCACACGCTGGTAATCCCGGCACAAGTCATGCTTCCGGTGCCAGCGTTCGTACCGATGGTGTATCCCCAAGAGCCATCGGCATTGGCACACTTGACCCAATATTGCTGAGATCTCTGCCATGTCTCCTGTTTTACATTCACGCCGGCTTGTGCAGCCTCGTGCAATCCAAGCAACGCAAACTGTGAATTCGAATTGTCTCCAACACCACGGGTCGGGCCGTAGGACCACGAACCCGCCCCAGGCCCTTCTTTACTTTGGCTATTCTCAAGCCATTGAACATTTCGAGTGAGAATGGGGCGATCGATAGCCGGGCTCAGCATTGCGAGAACCATCGTCTGCAATGAAACAGAATATGTTTCCTTTGGTTCCTGTTTGCGAAGCCATGTCAAGGCTTTTTGCATCGAGGGGTTATTCTCTGGAACGCCTCCATTGGCAAGCGCCAGAAGGACCAGCGAGGTAGCCCCGACTCGCGTGTCATCGGTGCGCATGGAGCATTCCCACGATCCGTTGAGCTGTTGTTCCCGCAGCAGATATTCCCGCGCCTTGTCGATGGATCGCTGAATCATCAGTGGCGATAGATCATCGCTCTGTGGCTTGGGTTTGTCCTGTGCCTTTGTTGGGCGGCTCGGACATGCAACCAGAACACAAAGACCGATGAGAAGGCGTGCCAGAAGAAAACAAAATTGTGAATGCATCGGACCTCATCCGCTTTCAGCACAGGACGTTTTCGGGCTTGTGGTGCCACAGAGTCAGCATATCGGTTATAACAAGAGCCTGTCGCGGAAGATGCCATCGGCTCGGCTTGCGGAGAGAGAGCTTTCGGTCGGCAGCGCTCGAAGGGCTGGTTCTCTTTCGTGTGGGAATTCCCTGAAGCGTTTCAACTTCCGCAAGAAAATTCTGAACAGTAGGAATAAAGAACGTGTCGACGGCACCCAAACCAAAAACAATCGATGACATTCTTCAAGAGTTTTCGCAGCATCGTCGGGTGATGAAAGAAGAACTGCAGAAGATCATCATCGGACAAAACGAGGTGATCGAGCAGCTTTTTGCTGCAATTTTCACACGAGGACACTGCCTGCTCGAAGGAGTGCCAGGCTTGGCCAAGACGCTCATGGTATCGACGCTTGCCAAAATTCTTGACGTTGGATTTAAGCGAGTTCAATTCACACCCGATCTCATGCCCTCAGACATTACGGGCACAAATGTTCTGGAAGAGGACGACTCGGGCCGGCGAAATTTTCGTTTTGTAGAAGGTCCAATTTTTACAAATATTTTATTGGCCGACGAAATCAATCGTACGCCCCCAAAGACGCAAGCGGCTCTCCTGCAGGCGATGCAGGAACGCGAAGTCTCGGTTGGACAGGAAACCTACACGCTTCCAGATCCTTTTTTTACGATTGCCACTCAAAATCCAATTGAGCAAGAAGGAACGTATCCGCTTCCGGAAGCGCAGCTCGACCGCTTTATGTTCAACATCAAAGTCGGCTATCCTTCGTCGAGTGAAGAAGAGCAGATTTTGATGGCAACTACCCGCTCTGAAAAACCAGAAGTTCGCAAAGTGCTTTCTGGCCGAGCGATCGTCAATATTCAAAAGTTGGTTGGCAGCGTTGCCGTGAGCGAATACATCGTGAAATATGTCGCTCGGCTGGTGCGTGCGACTCGTCCAAAAGATCCACAGGCACCACCCTATGTTGCCGAACTCGTTGATTGGGGAGCTGGGCCGAGAGCTGGACAATTTCTGATTCAGGGAGGCAAGGCACTGGCTGCGATGGATGGTCGATTTAGCGTTTCGATTGACGATGTTCGCCGAATTGCTGTGCCAGTGTTGCGACATCGAATCGCGACAAACTTTCAGGCGCAAGCAGACGGAATCACGAGCGAAAATATTGTTGAACGGCTTGTCAAGGAGATTCCTGAGCCGGACATTCCAAAACTGGTGAGATAAACAAATCACCATTGATCGTCCGCGTTGTTGAATGGCCTGCTGATGGAGTACGCAACTGCCAGTTTCCTCGGAGTGTGATCACGTGGTTCGACCAGTTGAACAGTATTTAAAGCCTGAAGTCGTACGGCAGATTGCTCGGCTGGACCTGCGAGCGCAGTTCATCGTGCGAGGATTTCTACAAGGGCTGCATGCGAGTCCCTATCAGGGATTTTCAGTCGAATTCAGCGAACATCGGAAATACACAACCGGTGATGAGCCCAAAGACATCGACTGGCTTGTTTATGCAAAGACCGACAAGTATTACGTCAAAAAGTTTGAGGCGGAAACCAACATCACAGGATATCTGGTGATGGATACAAGTCGATCGATGGCCTATACCTATCGCCAGACGCTCACGAAACTCGATTACTCAATCTCTTTGGCTGCGGCGCTGTGCTGGTTGATGGTGCATCAGCAAGATCCGTGCGGACTGATGGTGTTCGATGATCGCTTGCATGCGAGTCTGCCGGCTCGCTCGAAGCGATCACAAATCGGCCATGTGTTATCACTGCTTGCAAAAACAAAATCATCCGGCAGAACAGATATTGCAAAAAGCCTTGGGCAAGTAGCCGCCATGCTCCGACATCGGTCGCTCGTTATGATTTTTAGCGACCTGCTCGGTGATCCTGAACCGATTCGGCAGTCACTGCTGCGGCTGCGGCATCGTGGTCATGATGTGATCGTGTTTCATGTGCTCGACGAGGCGGAAGAAAAATTTCCCTTTGAGGGCATGGTGGAGTTCACCGAACCCGAAGAAGAGCAGCGACTCGTGATTGACGCGGATGCGGTTCGAAAGAGCTACATCGAATCGATTCGAATATTTCGGGATGACTATCGTAAGTCTTGTTCGCACGCAGGAATTGACTACGTTCCCTTTGATACCAGCATGCAATTTGATAGGGCACTGATGGGATACCTGACGAGTCGGCGCACTCGATTCTAGGAGAAAGTGTAATTCGGGATTGCGATTTGTTTGGAAGGGAAGATTCATGGGTCTGTTTTTTGCGACGCCGCTGTTGCTTGCCGGCATCGCCGCTGTTGCGGTACCAATCGCGCTGCACATGATGATGCGACGCAAGCCTGTCAAGCTTGAATTTCCTGCTCTGCGTTTTCTGCAGCAGCGAAATGTTGTGAATCGCCGTCGGCTTCGGCTTCGGCATCTGCTGCTCCTGCTGGCTCGTGTTGCGGCAATTGTTCTGTTTGTCTTGGCGTTGTCTCGGCCAACAATAAAGGGCGCCGGATGGCTTGGCGATGCCGAAGGGCCACTGAGTGCCGTATTTCTTTTTGATACTGCACCTCGAATGGAATACAGGGAAGGAAATCGAACACGACTCGACGAGGCCAAGAGCCTGGCCAGAGAAGTGATTGAAAAACTTCCTGTCGCGAGCAGGGTGGCGATCGTTGACACCTCGGATGGAGTCGCCGTGTTTTCTCCAACGATCACTGCAGCGAAGGCGCATCTTGAACGGCTCGAGACAGGCATGCCCGCGAGATCGCTTGTGGACGGAATGTCGGAAGCATTTCGAATGCTTGAAGCTTCTGAACTGCCCCGGAAGGAAATGTATGTGTTCACCGATCTCACGAACGGGGCTTTTCCAGGAGATTCGTCTCCTCGCAATGTGCAGGCGCAACACCCGTCGATTCCTGTCTTGGTCGTCGATGTTGGTGTGCTTGCGGCAGAAGATTTCGCATTGGGCGCAGTGTACATTCCAAACGATCGCATAGCCGTTGGAATGCCACTACGACTTTCGGTGGCCACAGGCAGGCTCGGCCCCGACGAGGATCGCTCGGTTGCAATTGAATTGGCAACGTCCTCTGGGCAATATACTCGTCGGGCGCAGCAGCGACTTTCTTGGAAGTCTTCGACACCCACAAGTGCACAGTTTGAACTTACGGGACTACCGGTAGGGGTTCAACAAGGGCGAGTGCTCATTGAAGGATCGGACGCACTCGAAGCCGACGATGAGCGCTATTTTACAGTGGAAGTTGGGGCGCCTTGGCGAGTGCTTGTGGCGGCACCTTTCCCCGCTGCGAGAACGGGATTGTTTCTCACCGAAGCCATCGCTCCAACGACGCTTAAAAAAGCAGGAACATCCCGATTTGATGTAAAACTCATCGATCTCAAACAGCTCGTTGAAACAGCGTGGGACGGTTTCGATGCGATAGTGCTCGTTGATCCGCCTGCTTTTCCCGATCGTACATGGGAACTGCTTCGAGATTGGATAGGAACTGGAAAAGGACTCGTGACGTGGCTCGGTCCTCATGCAGGGGATCCGCTTGTATTCAACACACCCGCCTCGCAGACGGTGCTCGGAGCAAAGCTGGTACGTGTGTGGAGGAGTCCCGATGCCTCTAATTTTATGGTGCTCTCATCCCTTGATCATCCCATGGTTTCGGCATTTCGACGAGTTGCCGATTCTGTTGGATGGGAGGATTTTCCAGTCAATCGTCACTGGGAAATCGAGTCCATCGGTCTTCCCTCCGAGTCTGATGTTCAACAGAAAAATCCGCGGGGTGCTCAAAACAATCCTCCTGTGTCATCAACGGTTGTTGCGCAGTGGAGAAATGGTTTTCCTGCAATCATCGAGCATCCACTCGGTAAAGGATGGGCCGTCGTGGTAACGACTCCCGTTTCACAGGCTGCAGACGATCCCCAAGCATGGAACATTCTGGCGACAGGATTTGAGCCGTGGCCGTTTGTTATGCTCGCGAACGAATCAGTGCTTTATTCAATTGATCGTTCTGAACGGCGCAATGTCATCACAGGAAATCCTGCTTCCATTCGAATCGATCGTGAAGGAGTCACAGACGCCTTTGTCAAAACGCCAAAAGGAGATGAATTCCCAGTTCCTGTCGATATTGGCAAGAAGATCATCACCGTCACTGCAACTCAAGAAGCGGGCAACTATTCAATTCGTGCCGGCGCAGAGAACGATGGTATTGCCACCGGATTGAGTGCAAACTTTCCAACCATAGCGACTGATGTAAGCCGCCTGTCGCCAGAACTCATTGTGTCGTCCTTCGCGCCGGAACAGAGATTCGCCCGTTCAGAAAAGGAACTCGTTCGAGATGTGAATCTCGAACGCATCGGCGCTGAGTTATTCGGATGGTTGATTGTGCTCGCTGCTGGTGCGATCGTCTTGGATTGGTGGCTCGCCAATCGCTTTTATGCCGAACGTGACGACACATCACAATCGGCATCCTCTGCAAAGGATCAGTGGTCTGATAAAACGAATGCTTCTCAAGTCGATCAGAACCAACCCAGTTCGTCGAACGGTATTTCCACGGGAAAAGATCTGGAGGGGTTCGGAATTGACGAAAAAGAGCCGGTTGTTTTTGTGGAGGGCTACTCTGATCCTCCGCCAGTTTCTCCGCAATCCGGTTCCGTTGTCAAAAAGCGTCGACGTCGCCGCGAATGAGCCAATCAATACCCCTCCACGAACGTGAGCACTCGCTGTGATCGCCATCACCGATCTTTCATTTGCGATGGATCCCGTTGGCTCCTATGGATTTGTAATTCTTCTTACCGCAGTGTTGGCGGTGGTGCTCATTGGAATTGCCCCGGATCGTTCGCGCATTGATTCAGGAAAACTAAAAATACTTGTGCTTCTCAGGTTGCTTGTGTTTGTCGCAATCGTCATGTGCATGTTGCGGCCGACCATTATTTATTCAGAAAAAACAAGACAACCTGCCGAGATGATTGTGCTTGCTGACGGATCAAAAAGCATGTCGGTTACGGATGGTCCAGGTGGGCAGTCGCGATGGGAGTGGCTTGTTTCGTCGGTGGAGCGAGCGAAAGACGCAGCGAATGCACTTCGACAAAGTGGTGATTTTACTTTTGCCGCGTGGATGTTCGACAAGCAAACCCATTCCGTGTCGGGCACAGATGCCAATCCGTTGCCATTTAAAAATCTCGAAGACAGCCTGACCTCAGAAGAAACAGCGATAGGAGCGGCGATCGACGATGCGGTGCGAGCGAGTGCTGGGAAAAATCTTGCTGGATTGTTGTTGCTCAGCGACGGATCACAGCACGCCTATCCTCCCCGCGATCTTCCTCCGCAATCGGTGGCTCGTCGACTTGCAGATCTCGGTATACCGGTGTGGAGTGTCACGTTTGGCGACCAGCGATCTGGAAGTCAATCACGCGATGCGTCGGTGGTTGGACTGGTGGCAGCAGAGACCGTCTATCAAAAAAACTCGCTCGAAATTGCGGGCCGTATCAAGTTGGATGGTCTGGCAGATCGGGAGTGTGTTGTCAAATTGCTTGCGGAGACCGACTTGGGTGTCATGCAAGAGGTCGCTCGACAGACTGTTCGTGCAGGAAATCGAGGCGAGGAAATCCCTGTGCGACTTCCGTGGGTGCCGGATTCAGTTGGAGAAAGAAAGCTTGTGCTGGCAGTAGAGCTTCAGGAAGGCGAAATCGTTCAAAGCAACAACGAACTCTCGACATTCGTCAATGTTCTCGACGGCGGGCTGCGAGTTTTTTATCTCGAAGGAACGCCTCGGGTTGAACAACGATTCTTGCGACGGGCATTGGCGCTCTCTCCAGATATACAGGTTGATTTTCAGTGGATCAATTCTGACCGTCGCCGCGAATGGCCGATGGATCTTGAGCGACAGCTTGCATCGGAATACTCGGTGTTTCTTCTGGGCGATATTGACTCTGAAGCACTGCGAGCAAAAGACATTCAAACGATTACAGCAAAGGTGCGTGCGGGAGCTGGGATCGGCATGCTCGGCGGCTTTCATTCATTTAACGCTGGAGGGTGGGGAAGTACAGCACTTGCACCGGCGCTTCCGTTCGAGCCAGATCGTCTTGCCCGACAATCTTTTGATCAACCGATTCGGGAGGATCTCCATCTGCGAGGACCGATCAAAATGATCCCGGATCAGAGGTTTGGGGCAATTTCAATTTTGAAGTTTGGAGGAAACGATCAGCAATCACTGCAGGCATGGCAATCGTTGCCTCCCTTTGAAGGAGCCAACCAACTTGGCCGATTGGTTCCCACGACCAAGCCGCTGGCCGCTACGGAGAATGGACAACCAATTCTCGTGGCTCGCGATTATGGAGAAGGACGCGTGTTGGCATTCGCGGCAGACTCAACATGGAGATGGGTCATGGCCGATCATGCTGAGGAGCATCGAAGATTTTGGAGACAGATGATTCTTTGGCTTGCAAAAAAGGATGATTCTGAAAGTGGCAAGGTGTGGTTGCGGCTCTCGCAGCGACGAGCTTCTCCTGGAACTGCGATTCAGTGCGATGCTGGAGTGACGAGCACTCGCGATGAGATTCATGTTGATATGGCGATGGATGGAATTCTTACTTCGCCATCAAAAAAGGTTCGACCCATTCGCATTGCCAAGGATGGAGAGGCTTTTACAGGAACGCTCGGAGAGCTGGTGGAGCCTGGAGATTGGAAACTGAAAGTGAGTGCCCATGGAACCGACGGCGGGGAGATTGGAACAAAAGAGGCTCGTTTCACTATTTACAGACAGGACCTTGAACTGGCCAATCCGATTGCCAATGTCGAACTGATGCGGCAACTTGCCGATGCGACGGCCAATGCTGGTGGTGGGGTTCGGGCACCGGAAGATATTTCCGACATCTTTCGTGCAATCGCCGAGAAACCAGCTGAATTTGTGATTGAAAAACAGGAATCTTTTACACCGTGGGATTCCGGACCATTGTTATTCATAGTTTTATCGCTGATGAGTTTTGAGTGGTTTTTGCGAAAAAAATGGGGATTGGTCTGAACACCCGAGAAAAATGCTTGCGAGTTGGGTCGGGAATCATCTTTGAAATGACAAGTGAACTTGCTACTCTCCGCCGCCCCGCCGGGATTTCTGTGTGAAGTTTTGAAGAGACTTCTTCCGGCGTATTCCGGCAGGGAGGTCGGAGATGTCGAGAGCTTGGCCCATTCGCGACAAACTGCTGCTCGTTGGACTTCTCGTTGCAGTGGTGGTAGGCACGCTGTCGGCAAGTAGTTTTGTCGGAATCTATTCTTATCGGCGACTGGTACGCAGCCTCAGTAGTCGGGCCGCCGAACTTCCGCTGGCAAGTGAAGTCAGTCGAAGTGTCGATCGTTTGCGATTCAACTATGCTCGCCATCAATCATTCTCCTTGTGGTCGCAAGGATTCGAGGGCGTTCTTTTACGATCTCCGGAAAATGAGTTTGCAAAACTGTTAACCGCGACCGAGTGGGCTCTTAGTCGCTACGGCCTTGAACTCGCCGCAGGCGAGTCGGATGGAATGCCATTTGGTGACAGAACTCAAGAACGACACTCAGTGGCCGAGATTAGCGAGAGCCTCAAGACTCTTGAGACTCTCAATGGTCCGGCAATGTTTGGCCATGAACAAGAAGAAAATAAAAAACTTATTGTGCAATGGGAACTTGAGCGCCTCGAGTCTTTGTCGGCTGAGTTGCCGAGTTTTTTGCAGCAGAGGCTGCATGCACTGGCGAGCGAAGTTCGAATTCGATATCGCACCTTGATCGTTGTGACGTGGGTGTCTGTGATTGCTGCTGTGGGATTGCTTGTGACGCTAGGCATCCTCACGTATCACTGGGTGTTTCGTCCTCTGAGAATGCTGGGCCGCGGAAGTCGTCGAGTTGCGCTCGGAGATTTTGACTACCGAATTGAAATGGATACGTTTGATGAGATGGCCGAACTCGCAAACGCGCTCAATGATATGACTGCGCGATTCAAGGCAATTCGGGATGATCTTGACCGTCAGGTACAGTTGCGAACAAAAGAGGTTATTCGCAGCGAACAGTTGGCCAGCGTTGGATTTCTGGCGGCTGGAGTTGCTCACGAGATTAACAATCCTCTCGCTTCGATCGCCATGTGCGCTGAGTCGTTGGAGAGCCGAATAGTCGACGACGGCCGGGACGACGAGGAATCGAAACTGACGAGGCGGTATCTGGAATTAATTCAGACAGAAGCTTTTCGATGCAAAGGAATCACTGAAAAACTGCTCGATTTTTCCCGTTTGGGTGAGGTGCGACGTCAACCCACGGCCTTGCGAAGATTAGCACTCGATGTGGCCGACATGCTTCGTCACGTGGGACGATTTCGAGGAGCCTCTATAGAGATCGTTGAATCGCTGGACCTTCTTGTGATGGCCAATCCACAGGAACTCAAGCAGGTGATATTAAATCTTCTTGTGAATGCACTTGATAGCGTCGAGGAATCTGGGCATGTTCGAATCAGGCTCTTTCGGTCAGACGCAGACGCCGTTCTTGAAATCATCGATAACGGCTGCGGCATGGATCAGGATGTGCTCGAGCATCTGTTTGAACCATTTTTTACTCGCCGCAAACATGGACAAGGAACCGGACTTGGACTCTCGATCGTGCACCGCATTGTTGCGGATCATGGTGGTCGCATTGAGGTCACCAGTGAAGGAGTAGACAGAGGGTCCTGTTTCCAGATTACGTTTCCGCTGGCGGATATCGCTGCGCGAAGTGGTTCTCAAATTTTTAAGGAGGTCGATCATCGTAGTCAAGCAGCGTAAGCCCTTGCGGATATTGTTCGCCGATGACGAGCTTTCGATCCAGGAACTCATGAGGATTGAACTTCCTCGGTTGGGGCACGAAGTGACGATATGCCCTGATGGACGCACCGCCGTTGTAGCACTTGATCAAAGTTCATTTGACTGCATTGTCGTGGATCTCGACATGCCGGGTATCAGCGGCCTCGATGTGATTGCGAAGATGCGGCAAAGTGCCCCTGAGACCGAAGCGGTGATCATTACGGGAAAATCATCGATTGAAAGTGCCGTGACGGCAATGCGTCACGGCGTGTGCGATTATCTGACAAAGCCGTGCAGGCTTGCCGATATTCAAGCGGTCTTGGAAAGGGTGCGACAAAGACGGGAGCTTTCCAAGCGACTTCGGGCCCTTGAAGGACGCATCAGAAGAGCCGAAGGAGTGACAAGCCTCGTAGGCTCTTCAGCAGGACTCGAGCAAGTGCGTCGGGCGATTGCACGTGTGGCTCCGACTGATTCGGCAGTGCTGATACGAGGGGAAACTGGAACGGGAAAAGAAGTGGTCGCGCGTCTGGTGCATGAGTCGAGTAGCCGAGCGAATAAAATGCTCGTTGCAATTAATTGCGGTGCGATGCCGGAGCAACTTGTAGAAAGTGAACTTTTTGGACATCGAAAAGGAGCATTTACGGGAGCCGAGGAACATCGCGCCGGGTTATTCGAAATGGCTGATGGAGGAACAATTTTCCTGGATGAGATCGGAGAGCTTCCAAAATCGCTGCAACCGAGGCTTCTCAGAGTTTTGGAAAATGGTGAAATCAGACGAGTCGGTGAAAATCAGTCCATTACAGTTGACGTGCGAGTGATATGCGCAACCCATCGACCACTGGAAGAAATGGTCGAGTCAGGAAGTTTTCGCGAAGATCTTTTTTTTAGAATCAATACGTTTGAGATACCAATTCCTTCTTTGCGAGATCGTCCGGAAGACATTCCTTTGCTGGTGGATCATTTTGTGCGACGAAATCGACAGGGTATTCCACCTCATGCAGTGGTTACGGTCACTCAATGTATGGAAGTGCTTACAGGTCATCGCTGGCCCGGAAATGTTCGCGAACTGGCGAACGTTGTAGAGCACGCACTCGTACTCTCGGATGAGTTGCCCTTACAGATCAAGGATTTGCCCGAGCGCTACGGCGTGAGAATGATGTCGAAACAAGTATCGAGACCCAACAGGCCGCTGACCCTTCGAGAAATTGAAAATCGTGCGATCCTCGAAGGTCTCGATCGCAACGGAGGCAACAAGGTGAAGACCGCCGAAGATCTCGGGATCAGTTTAAAAACGCTCTACAACAAACTGCATCAAGCAACCGAGGAACCACTCGATCGCACGGCTTGAATATTTGTGGCGGTACGACGCCGTTAAACGGGAGATCGTATTCGTCAATGGCTCCATCACAAAGACATCATAGCCATCATGTTTTTCGAACCACTCCGGCCAAAACCCCCATCACTCGAGCGTTCTTCACATAGATGGGTTTCATTGACGCGTTGGCTGGTTGCAAGCGAATGCGATCGCGTTCTGGAAACCACTGTTTGAGCGTGGCGTCACCATCGTCAGTCTGGGCGATCACGATATCTCCGGCATGAGCGGTTTTGCGTTTGTGAATGATCACCCAGTCGCCGTCTGCAATTTGTGCATCAATCATCGAATCACCCATAACTTTCAGCACAAAATGGTTGTCGCGATTGAAGAGAGTTTCGAAATCAATTCGTTCAGAATTTTCTTCTGCCGGACGCAACGAGCCAGCCGCCACCCAGCCAGCCATTGGCAGACCACGAAGATGCACGGGTTCCCCAATAAGTTCGATGGCTCTCGACATGTTCTTTCCTCGTGTAATCCACCCTTTTCTCTCCAGGGCTTTCAGGTGGCACATCACTCCGTTGGGTGAACGAATGCGAAAAGCAGCCCCGATTTCCCTGACAGTCGGTCCATAACCGCGAGACTGAATCTTTTCTCGAATGAATTCGTAAACGGCGGTTTGTCGCTCGGTGGGAGGGGCTAGTTCAGCGGCGTGTGCAGCGACTTTTCGAATTGTTTTAGGCCTTGGCATCTTTGATCTCGGCGAGAGGGCACCGTCTCCTTTTGAGTATGTATTGAAACGACATCAATCGATGTTCCAGCCTGAATTAGGGGAAGTTATCCAATGACGAAACTGAAAAGGTGAGCGAATCGCACAACAGCGATAACAGGGACGCACAATCGTATGGTATACGCCCGTTCATTGTCAAGAAGTATCGGTCAACGAAGAGGGCTCACATGTCAAAAACATCAAAGTTGATACGGAAATTATCAACTGTTTTGGAACGTGGTATTGGAGAAAGTTGAAGAAAAATGAGCATTTCCGCAAGATACGAGTCTGAGTTGTCGGATGCAAACAACCGTCTAAGGTTTTTCAAATCGCATCGCATCGCAGCGTAAACACGCTCTGGGTCCTACACTTTTTCGGATCGAAAGAAAGTAAACGAATTTCTAAACCTGCTCCCGTGTCACAAAACTAGATAAATATCGAGGAACGAATAAAAATGGATCGCATTCTTAGAACCAACCACGCCAACCATCTTGTGTGTGAAAAAACAAAGTCGGTCTCTTGGAACTCATGTGGCCTTCAGTTCGTGTCGAGCCTGTACCAGCAAACGCTCTTTGCTCGGCGAGAGGCTATCGCCTGGGGGCTTTCAGTGTTGCTTGCGGCGCTTTTTGTATGCGGGAATCAACGATGTTCTCACGCAATACAAACGGATGCTCCTGCTTCGCAGTCCAGGCCCTTTGACGACAATGACGCGACTGCTGATTTGAAAGAAGAACGCAATAAAAAATCAAAAGCAGATTCGGCAAAACCATCTTCTATCAAAGCCGAAAAGGAACCCAAGATTGCGCATATTCGACTTGACGGATCATTTTCAGAAGGCACGGGGCAGGGGGGACTACTCGCTGTATCCTCTCCTTCACTCCAGAAGATCTGCGAGCGTCTCGATAAAGCAGCGTCGGATGATGGTGTCGGCGGAGTGTTGCTCTTGATCGAATCAATTGATGTCGGTCGGGCTCGCGTGGATGAAATCCGGCGTTCAATTGAAAAAATCAAGAAGGCCGGCAAGCCGGTTGTAGCGTATTTGGTGGGCGGAGAATCGATTCAATTCATGCTCGCCGGAGCGTGCGACGCCATCGTCATGCCACCAGCAGCCCCACTCGCTGTGACAGGAGTGCGAGCCGAAATGACATTTTATAAAGACCTTCTCGACAAGGTTGGGGTGGATGCAGAAATTCTTCAGGTGGGCCAGTTTAAAGGGGCCGCGGAGCCGCTCACTCGTTCGTCCATGAGTCCGCAATTGCGAGCCCAGTACGAATTGTTTGTTGAAGATCTCTTTGACCAACTCGTTGACATGGTTGCGGCCGATCGAAATCTTGATCGACAACGAGTGATTGACTTGATTGACGTCGGCGTGCTTACTCCCGACGCCGCAGTCGAAGCAAAGCTCATAGACATGGTGGGATACGAAGACGAGGCCATAAGCAATCTTGCAAGCCGTATGAAGAACAAGAATCCAAAAGTGATCGAAAATTATTTTGAGCAAAAAATAGATGCTCATTTTTCAGGCCTTGGTGGGCTTGTAAAGCTGGTCGAACTTTTTTCTGGAGAGCCGGAAAAAAAATCAAGGTCTCGAAATAAATCGATTGCAATTGTACATCTCGTGGGAGAAATTACGGACGGTTCTTCAGAGGGTTCGTTCCTCAGCGGCGGCGGCCCGAGTACTCGTGGATTGATTGAGGCGCTTCGCGAAGCCTCGAAAGACGAAAAAATTGTTGCCATCGTCATGCGGATCGACTCACCCGGAGGTTCCGCACTTGCAAGTGATCTGATTTGGAGAGAAATCAAGCGAATTGAAAAACCGGTTGTTGCAAGCCTGTCTGATACGGCTGCCAGCGGTGGTTATTACGTTGCTGTGGCGACGGATCTGATTCTCGCAGCCCCGGGAACGCTCACCGGATCGATCGGTGTCGTTGGTGGAAAAATTGCGTTGGGCGGTGCGATGGAACGTGTTGGGGTGAAGACTGACGTTGTAAGCCGAGGGAAAAACTCTGGTTGGCTTTCAACACAAACGCCTTTTAATGCATCGGAACGAAAAGTATTTATGGCAACCATGGAAGATGTCTACAGGCTCTTTACAACAAAGGTAGCCGAAGGAAGAAAAATGGATCTTGAAAGAGTGAAGAGTCTTGCCGAAGGGCGTGTTTTTACAGGGCGTATGGCGCAGAAGATTGGGTTTGTGGATCGGCTTGGAACGCTTGAAGATGCAATTGTAGAGGCAAAACTCCTCGCGGGCTTAAAGGCAGATGAATCTGTAGAGAGAGTCATTCTTCCCGAACCGCGAAACCTTTTTGATGATCTTTTTGGTTCTTCAGAAAAGCATGCTGATTCGATAGCCGGCTTATCGCGAGGGTCTCTCGATAGAAATTCGCTTGCGATGATCCGGGCCTGTGCGCAGGGGATGAGTCTTCCTGGGCTTGAGCTGATTGTTCATCATGCCCGTGCTCTCCTTGAAATCACTTCAGGCCGTCCGCTTGCCATGATGCCGATGCACGTAGAAATTCGCTAAAATAAAACGAAAGCAAGGCTGAGAAAAAACGCCTGCTGATAGAACCAAAAAAGCAGGCAGCGTCGAGGAGGAGACAGGGGTACCCGGTCACATCCGGTTACATCATCGCTTGAGCTACCAGGCAAAATGAGCAAACGCCTTGTTGGCGTCAGCCATACGATGGACG
>Ga0194061_1000841_pt1 | contig 18695 bp, 17 predicted proteins | sample SepL2221m_MetaG_FD_163423 | JGI IMG/M metagenome (GOLD analysis project Ga0194061, IMG submission 163423) | Anoxic zone freshwater microbial communities from boreal shield lake in IISD Experimental Lakes Area, Ontario, Canada - Sep2016-L224-21m | ecosystem: Environmental > Aquatic > Freshwater >... | reverse complement strand
GGCCAGCTTGGCCGATTGCTCGACCAGGACCACGGTGAGGGCTTCTTCACGGATCAGCCGCTGCAGCGCGCCCATCAGCATCTCGACGATGATGGGGGCGAGGCCTTCCATCGGTTCGTCCAGCAGCAGCAGCGCCGGGTCGCCCATCAGCGCGCGGCCGATGGACAGCATTTGTTGCTCGCCGCCGGAGATCTGGTTGCCCATGTGGCTGCGCCGTTCCGCCAGGCGCGGGAAGAGGTCGTAGACGCGCTCCAGCGGCCAGCGGCCGGGGCGGGCGGCGACGCGCAGGTTTTCCTCTATAGTGAGCGACGGGAAAACGTCGCGTGTCTGCGGCACATAGCCGATGCCAAGGCGCGAACGCTCGTGTACCGGCAACTGGCCGATTGACTTGCCGCGATATTCGATGCTGCCGGCATGAAACGTGGTGAGGCCCATGATGGTGGCGAGCAGCGTGGTCTTGCCGACGCCGTTGCGCCCGAGCACGGCGAGCGATCCGCGTTCGGGCACTTCGAAGGCAATGTCCTCGAGTACCACGGTCGCGCCGTAGCCGGCGCGCACGCCCTCCAGTCTGAGCGCCGGGACTGAGGCGGCCTGGTCAGTCGTCATCCTGTTCCCCGAGGTAGACCTGGTGCACGCGCTTGTCGGCGGCGATTTCATCCGGTGTGCCTTCGCACAACACTTCGCCCTGCACCAGCACGGTGATGCGTTTGGCAAAACGAAAGACGAGGTCCATATCATGTTCGATGATCAGGATGGCGATTTCTTTCGGCAGCGCATCGAGCGCCTGCAGGATGCGCTCGGACTCCATCGACGGAACGCCGGCCGCCGGTTCGTCGAGCAGCAGCACCTTGGGACGCAGGCCCAGGGCGATGGCGATCTCGACCAGGCGTTGCTTGCCGTAGGGCAGGTCGGTGACGCGCTGGCCGGCGTCCCCGGCAATGCCGAGTGTTTCGAGCAGGTCGGTGGCCTCTTCGCGCACCGATTTGTGGAAAGCTGCCGGGCGCCACATGCGGCCGGCCACGCCATGGCGCTCTGCGACGCTCAATGCGACGTTGTCCAGCACGCTCATGTTGCGGAACAGGGTGTTGATCTGGAAGGTGCGGCCGAGGCCTTGCTTGACGCGGCCGGACTGCGCCAGGCGTGTTACATCCTTGCCGCCTATCAGCACCTCGCCAGAGGTCGGTGGGAGGCGCCCGGTGAGCATGTTGATAAAGGTGGTTTTGCCGGCGCCATTGGGGCCGATCAGTGCATGGCGTGCGCCGGGCTCGAGCCGGAAGTCGATTTTCTCGGCCACGGTAAGGGCGCCGAAACTCTTGCAAAGCTGGCGTGTTTCGAGGGCTGGGGCGGCGCTCATGTTTGCCTGGCCTTGAAGCGGGTTTTGAACCGGACAACCAGTCCGTCGATGATGCCAAGAATGCCGCCGCGCGCGAACAACACCACGAGCACCAGCATCAGGCCGATGCCGAAGTACCAGTATTCGGGAAATTGCTTGGCGAGGTAATCCTGTGCAATGAGGAACACCAGTGGGCCGACAAAGGCGCCGTAGAGTCTGCCCACGCCACCGAGGATCAGCATCACCAGCAATTCGCCCGAGGGCTCGAAGCCGAGCACGTTGAGGCCGACGAACTGGTTGGTCTGGGTGAGCAGGGCGCCGGCGACACCGGCGATGGCCGCCGAAATGGTGTAGACGACCACCAGGCGCCAGTAGACCGGCGCGCCGATGGCGTGCATGCGTATGCTGTTTTCGCGTATGCCGGTCAGGCTGGCGCCAAAGGGCGAGTAGATCAGGCGGCGGATCAGCCACCAGCCGGCAAACACCAGAGCGAGGCACCACAGGTATGCGGTCTTGCCGTAGAGATCGAATTTGAACATGCCCAGGATGGGTGCGATGACCACGCCGGACAAACCGTCGGCCCCGCCGGTGAGGTCGGTGGCCTTGTTGGCGATTTCCACGCAGACGGCGGCGATGGCCAGGGTCAGCATCAACTGGGTGAGGCCGTGGGTGCGCAGGATGACCGCGCCGGTGGCAAGGCCCAGCAGTCCCGCCGCCACACCGCTTACCAGCAACTGGATGATCGGGTCGGTGATGCCCATCTTCGCCGCCATGATGCCGGTGACGTAGGCGCCAAAGCCGAAAAACGCCGCATGCCCCAGCGTGATGATGCCGGCATAGCCGAGGATCAGATCCAGCGACAGTGCGAACAGGATGTAGGTCAGCACCCGAGCGCCGAGGGAGAGATAGTCGGGCAGCACGAAAAACACCGCGACCGCCGCAATCCACGGCAGCCATTCAGTCCAGCGCAGGCGGGGTGAGGCGCTATAGCCGACGTGCTGGCTCATGCGCGTTTGCCGAACAGGCCGGCCGGCCGCCACAGCAGCAGGCCGATGGTGGCGACATAGATGAAAAAGGCGCCGAACTGCGGTACCCAGTATTTGCAGGCGGTATCGGTTATGCCGATCAGCAGGGCGGCGACAAACGGCCCGCGCAGGCTGCCCAGGCCACCCACGGACACGACGATGAGAAAGTAGACCAGTTGCTCAAACGGATAGGTCGGCTGCACGGCGATGATCTCGGCGCCGAGGGCACCACCGAGGCCGGCGAGGCCGCTGCCGACGGCGAAGGTGATGCTGAACAGGCGTTTGGTGTTGATGCCGACGGACTGGGCCATGGCGCGGTTGTCCACCGCCGCACGCACCATAGCGCCCCAGATGGTGCGCTCCACGCCGAACCACAGGCCGGCGATCATGGCCGAACTGAACAGGATCAGGAACACGCGGTAGGCGGGGAAGTCACGCCCGAACAAGGAGAACTGGCCCTTGAGGTATTCGGGCAGTATCACCGGCTGCTGCAAGGTGCCGAAAATCAGGCGCGCGATGGCCACCGACATGAATATCAGGCCGATGGTGAACAACACCTGCTCGAGTTCGGATGCACCGTAGAGGCGCGAGTAGAGCAGGCGCTCGAGCACGACGCTGCCCGCAGCGACGACGATGAAGGACAGTGCCAGCGCAAGCGGGAAGGGCACGGCGTTTCCCAGCGAGGACACCAGGATGTAGCCCCCGGCCATGGCGAATACGCCGTGTGCCAGGTTGGTGAATCCCATCAGACCCATTGTCACCGACAGGCCGACCGAGATCACGTAAAGAATCATGCCGTAGGCCACGCCGTGAAAGGCGACACTGACCAGGGATGAGAGAAAAGCGTCCATGCGGTTTTATCTGGGCAAAAAAAGCCCCCGCGGCGTGTGGCGGCGGGGGCTTTGATCCGTGCCTATTTCTTCTTGTCGAATTCCTTCAGTGGATCCTTGATGCCTGTGCTGATGGTCTCAATCTCGACGTTGGCGAGCTTGCCGCCGACCCTGCGCACTTCGCGCAGGTATTCCGGATTGATGACGTCACGGGTCTCCGGATCGATGGAGAAGGTGCCGCGCGGGCTGGTCGTGCTCTTGTAGGTCTTGAAAAATTCCATCGCCTTGTCCGCTTCGAGCTTGCCACCTTGCGCCCGGATCGCCGCGAAAATGGCGTCCATCGCGTCCCATGCCGCTACCACCATGAAGCCGGGGTAGAGGTTTTCGCCGTATTCCTTTTTGTAGGCGGCGACAAAAGCCTTGTTGGCGGCGCGATCGGATGAGGCCGAGTAGTGGTGGATGGTGGTCACGCCCAGCGCCACGTCGCCCATGCCCTGCAGTTCCTCGTCCGTGACGATGTCGCCCGTGCCGATGTACTTGATGCCGGCCTTGGGCAGGTCAAGATCGCTGTAGGCCTTCATCATCGCCGTCGCCGCCTTGCCGGCCGGGTTGAAACCGAAAATGGTTTCAGGCTTGGCATCCTTGATGCGTTGCATGAAGGGCACGAAGTCGGGGTTGGCGAGCGGCACGCGCACACTGCCGACGATGGTGCCGCCGGCTTCCTTGAAGCCTTTGCTGAAGCATTCCTCGGCCTCAAAGCCGGGGGCGAAGTCGGACACCGCGGTGTAGGCGGTCTTGTATTTTTTCGCCGCCCACAGGCCCAGCGGATAGGCCGACTGGCAAATAGTGAAGGAGACGCGCGTCATGTAAGGCGATGCCAGCACCAGCTTGGCACCGGCCGCGTTCATGCTGACGAAGGGGATTTTGGCTTCGACGGTGAGCGGAACGATGGCGGCCATGTTGGGCGTCCAGACGAATCCGGTCAGGATGTTCACCTTGTCACGCACGATCAGTTCCTGGGCGACGCGCTTGGCCACGTCGGGGTTGGGCCCGGTGTCGTCGCGGGTGATGACTTCCACCTTGACGCCTGGCGGCAGTTTGTCGCCGTTGAGCTTCATGTACAGCTTCACGCCCTTGTCGAGCTGGTCGCCCTGGGCGGCGGCTGCCCCGCTGTATGAACTGATGAAGCCGATTTTGACTGTCTGGGCCGCAACGGGCAAGGCCAGCAACAGGGCGCTCGCGGCAAGACCGGCGCAAGCCGATGTGGTGATCTTCATGTGTTCTCCTCCTGCGGTGGAATAAATGGCCAGCTTCTTCGGGTGCTTCTGGAGTCTAACAAAAATCGATTATATTGACGACACTAACATACAAAATAGACGCTGCTCAGGCAGGCCTCCCATGCAGAAATTCAATACCCTTATCCGCCTGTCTGGCCTGGTCCTTGTCGTCATGGCCCTGCCGCAGGGACATGCCCAGACCACCTATCCGGGCCGCACCGTGCAGATCGTCGTGCCTTATACCCCGGGTACCGGCGCCGATATCCTGGCGCGTACGCTAGGGCCGAAAATGGCCGAGGCCTGGAAGATTCCGGTCATCACCGACAACCGTGCCGGCGCAACCGGCAATATCGGCGCGGAACTGGTAGCCAAGGCGCAGCCCGACGGCTACACGCTGCTTTGCACCGCCACCTCGTTTGGCACCAATCCGGCGCTGAATAAAAAACTTCCCTTTGATCCGGTCAGGAGTTTCGCCCCGGTCGGCATTCTCGCCACCAGCGGCATGGCCTTGCTCGTTCCTGCCGAGTTGCCGGTAAAAACCGTCCGTGACTTTATCGAGCTGGTGAAAAGCCAGCCTGGCAAACTCTATTACGCCTCCCCGGGCAATGGCGGCCTGCAACACCTTGCCATGGAATTGTTCAAACAGGAGGCGCATATCGACATCGTCCATGTTCCCTACAAGGGGGCGGCGGGGGCGATCGGCGATCTCGTCGGTGGGCACGTACAGGCTAGCGTGGTTGCCATCCAGACGGCCGTGCCGCATGTGCAAAGCGGCCGCCTGCGTGCGCTGGCAGTGATGGGGGCGGAGCGCTCGGCCGCCTTTCCCAACGTACCGACGCTCAGGGAATCGGGATTTACCAATATGGTGGTTGAAACCTGGTATGGCATGTTCGCGCCGGCCGGAACACCGCCTGACATCGTCGCCAAGCTCAATGCCGAATTGAATACCCTGCTCGCACGCACCGATATTCGCGAGCAGTTTGCCAGGCAGGGCCTGAATCCGGCCGGTGGCCCGCCCGGCCGGCTGGCTGACCTGGTAGGACGTGAATTGCCGCGCTGGGCGGCAGTGGTCAGGGTTGCTGGTATCACCGCCGACTGAGCCGGATGCATCACACACGCAACGAATCGAACCCGCAACGAACCGATAAAGGAATGACAATATGAGTTTCAAGGAAGATCTGGTCGCCGCCTACCGCATTCTGGCCGAGCACGGCGTCATCGACGGCTACGGCCATGTCAGTGTCCGCTCGGAAACCAATCCCGAGCGCTATTGGCTGTCGCGCTCGCTGGCGCCGGAACTGGTGACCGAGGACGACCTCATGGAATACGACCTCGACAGCAAGCCTGTGGACGCGCGCGGTCGGGAATCGGTGAGGGAGCGCTTCATCCATGGCGAGGTGTTCAAGGCGCGTCCGGAAATCAACGCGGTGGTGCACAATCATTCGCCCTCGGTTGTTCCGTTCAGCATTACGCAGGTGCCGATACGGCCGATTTTTCACATGGCGGCGTTTGTCGGCGAGGGGCTGCCGAACTTCGAAATACGCGACGCCGAAAAAGGCAGCGACCTGCTGGTGAAAACACCTTATCTCGGCCACGCCCTGGCCAAATCACTTGGCGGGGCGCCGGCGGCCTTGATGCGCGGGCATGGCGCGGTGGTGGTCGGCGAGAACCTGCCGCGTGCGGTCGGCCGCAGTGTTTACCTCGAAATGAGCGCGAAAATGCAGGCGCAGGCGATGATGATTGCCGGACCCGGCGGGAAAATCACCTATTTGGATGATGCCGAGGTGCTCGCCTCGGTGCCGGTGCAGGACTACAAGCGCGCCTGGCCGATGTGGCGGGCGAGGGCGCTGGCCCAGCTCAAGGCGCAACTGGCGGCGGGCTGACCCCTTCTCGGTTCTGCTCGGCCGCTTCTATTCCGCCTTGGCGCCGGACATCTTGACCGCCTTGGAGTAGCGCTCCGCATCGGCCTTGAGCGCAACGGCGAACTCCTCGCCGGTGCCGCCAATGGCAATGATGTCGAGGTTGGCGAAGCGCGCGGCGACGTCCGCTGACTTGATTGCGTCGGCAACATCGCTGCCAATCTTGCTGACGATGTCCCTGGGCAGCCCTGCGGGCGAGAAGAAGCCGAAGGTCGGCGCAAAGTCATAGCCGGGAATCATCTCGGCGATGGCCGGGACATTGGGGGCGGTCGGTGAACGGGTGGGCGAAGTGATGCCCAGTAGTTTGATCCGTCCGTCCTTTACGTGGGCGGCGAGCGAGGTATAGCCGGAGAACGCCATTTGCACCTGGCCGCCGACCAAGGCCGGGACGCTCTGGCCGGTGCCTTTGTAAGGCACGTGCACGATGTCGAGGCCGAGCGTGGCCTTGAGCGACTCCATCGCCAGCTGGTGGGTGCTGCCAATGCCCGAAGAGCCATAGGAATACTTGCCCGGGTTGGCTTTGACGAGGGCGATCATTTCCTGCATGGTGCCGGCGGGAAGCGAGTTGTGCACGGCCAGGTACAGCGGCGCCTTGGCCGTCATCGACACCGGGATCAACTCCTTGTTCGGGTCGAAGGGCATCTTGGCGTAGAGGAAGGGGTGGATGGCGTGGGTGGAATTGTCGGTGACCAGCAGGGTGTAGCCGTCAGGGGCTGACCGTGCGACCGCTTCGGCGCCGACCAGGCCATTGGCACCGGGACGGTTGTCGACAATGACTTGTTGTTTCCAGACCTCGCCGAGCCTTTGCGCGACGACGCGGGCGATAGTGTCGGGCAGGCCGCCGGGCGAGTAACCGACTATGATGCGCACCGGCTTGTCCGGGTAAGTGCGCGCGCCCTGCGCGAAGCCGGAAACGGAATAAGCCAGGCACAGCAGCGTCAATGCTAGCGCTGCGGTGCGGGAAGTGATTTTGTTCATGGCAATGCTCCTTGGTCGGCTGGGCGGTGTCCCCATCAGGCTCTCGCGGCTATTGGCTCGGTTGGGTGGCAATCTGCAGCTTGTGGTGTTGGCGCCTTGCCTATACCGCAGGCCGCCTGAATATCGGCGGGAAGAATTATAATCGGTTTATTTTTTCGCCGAACGCACTGTCCGTGCGCGGCGACCAGGAGGCGGTATGGCAGGAGGAATCATAGCAGCGGCGGTCACCGCCCACGTTCCGCGCATGGGCATAGAAGACAAGGCGCCGGATTTCCAGCGCGGACTGATTGCCGGCTCCAAGGCGATGGGCGAGGTGCTGCGCGCGCTCAAGCCGGACCTGTTTGTGCTGCAATCGGCACACTGGGTGTCCAGTTTCAACTGGTACGTCACCTCGCACGCCCTGCACAAGGGCTATTGCGTTGCCGACGAGGCGCCGGACCTGATTCCCGGGCTGCCCTACGAGCGAAAAGGCGATCCGGAGTTCGCCACGGCGCTGGCGGCGGCGATGAAGGCGAGGGACATGCCGGCGTTCACCACCGACAACGTCCACCGCTCCTGGGACTATGCCTGCTGGGTGCCGATGACGTATCTCGACCCGGAGTCGGGCATTCCGTTGATTGAGTTGCCGACCTGTCTTGCCGCCGACCATGCCGAGAACATGCAGGCGGGGCGGCTGGTGCACGAGGTGGCCAAAAAATCCGGGCGGCGCGTGGTGTTCCTCGCCAGCAGCGCCCTGACGCACAAGATTGTGCGCGGACCGCATCTGTGGCCGACCGATGAGCGCCTCGCCCTTGACCGTGATTTTGTCGCCGGTCTGGTCGCCGGGGATGTGGACCGGCTCAGCCGCGACTTCGCCCAATACAGCCAGGCAACGGCGGCGGAAATGGGCGGCCGTGTCATTGCCTCCCTGCTGGGCAGTCTTGAGGCGATGCGCGCCGACTACGGGCCCTTGTCGGGCAGGCAGTATGGTGATTACGCGCAGTCCTCGGGCAGCGGCAACGTCAACGTCGCGGTGCAACCGACCGCGCACTGAGCGGATTCCGATTAAACCAATGCGCGATGCGCAGTAAAACCATCCAAGGAGCAAAAGCATGAACAAGCCCGCCGAATTGCCTGCCGGCCAGCAGGTGCGCACCACCCTGAATTTCATCAATGGCGAATACGTCACCGCCAAATCGGGCAAGACCTTCGAGAACCGCTCGCCCGCCGATGGCCGTCTGGTCAGCATGGTGTCGGAGGCTGGTGCGGGTGAGGTCGATGCCGCGGTCAAGGCGGCGCGCGCCGCCTTGCTCGGGCCCTGGGGAAAAATGGAAATGGCCGAGCGCACCGAACTGTTGTACGGCGTGGCCAACGAAGTCAACCGACGTTTTGACGAATTTCTCGAAGCCGAGGTGGCCGACACCGGCAAGCCGCACAGCCTGGCCAGGCACATCGACATCCCGCGCGGCGCGGCCAACTTCAAGATTTTTGCCGACGTGGTGAAAAACGTGCCGACCGAGTCTTTCCAGATGGCCACGCCGGACGGCAAGGGCGCGCTCAACTACGCCATACGCGTTCCCAAGGGCGTCATCGCCGTCATCTCGCCGTGGAACCTGCCACTGCTGCTGATGACCTGGAAGGTCGGCCCGGCGCTCGCTTGCGGCAACACGGTGGTGGTCAAGCCATCCGAGGAAACACCCGGCACCGCGGCCTTGCTCGGCGAGGTGATGAACAAGGTTGGCATGCCCAAGGGCGTCTACAACGTCATTCACGGCTTCGGGCCGGGTTCGGCCGGGGAGTTGCTGACGCAACACCCGGGCATTGATGCGGTGACATTTACCGGTGAGACGCGCACCGGCGCGGCCATCATGAAGGCTGTCGCCGACAAGGTGCGGCCGGTGTCGTTTGAAATGGGCGGCAAGAATGCCGGCATTGTCTTTGCCGATTGTGATTTTGACGCCGCCATCGAGGGCATTGGCCGCGCCGTGTTTGCCAACTGCGGTCAGGTCTGCCTTGGCACCGAGCGTTTGTATGTCGAGCGGCCGATTTTTGACAAATTTGTCGCGGCGCTCAAGACCAAGGCGGAGAGCCTCAAGCCGGGGCGACCGGAGGACAAGGCAACCGGCATCGGCCCCTTGATCAGCCAGGAGCATCGCAACAAGGTGCTGTCGTATTACAAGAAGGCCAGGGAGGAGGGGGCGACGGTGGTGACCGGCGGCGGCATTCCCAAACTGGACGGGGATCTTACCGGCGGTTCCTGGGTGGAGCCGACCATCTGGACCGGCCTGCCAGAGACCTCGGCGGTGGTGCGCGAGGAAATTTTCGGACCATGCTGCCACATCCGGCCGTTTGACCATGAGGACGAAGTCATCGGCCTTGCCAATGACACCGAGTACGGCCTGGCAACCACCATCTGGACCACCAATCTGTCACGGGCGCACCGTGTGTCGGCAAAAATAGACGTCGGCATCTGCTGGGTCAACTGCTGGTTTTTGCGCGACCTGCGCACGCCCTTTGGCGGTTCGAAACAGTCGGGCATAGGCCGCGAGGGCGGCGTGCATTCGCTCGAGTTCTACACCGAGCTGCGCAATATCTGCATCAAACTTTGACAGGCTGTTGAGATATGCTGATAAAGATGCCAAGTCTGCAAGCAAAAAGCAAACGGTCGATCCAACAGCCTCTGATTCGGGGGATCAAAGGGGGCGTCGCCCCCTTTGCCCTTCCGGGAGGGCGGGCATGATCAATCTGCGCGACATCCGTTACATCCGTCTCGGCACGCAGGATCTTGACGCTTGCGCGAAATACGCCACAAAAATCCTCGGCCTTGAGCCGGTCGGCCGTGACGGTGATGCGCTGTATTTCCGCGGTGACAGCCGCGACCACACCATTGTCTATTTCAAGGGCGATGCGATGGACCATACGGCGGCTTTTGAGGTGGACGACAAGGTCGAACTCGATGCCGCCGGCGCCGCCCTCGATGCAATCGGACACAAGGTGATCTGGGGTACGTCGGATGGTTGTGCGCAACGCCGGGTCGCCGCCTACATTACATTCAACGACCCCAGCGGCAACAAGATCGACCTTGTCACCAAGGCGCATGCCAGCGGCCGCCGCTATTTCGGCAGTCGCGACGCGGGCATCACCAGTTTTTCGCACATCGGTTTGAAGACCACCGACGCCCCGCGCGACGAAAAATTCTGGACCGGGGTGTGCAGCGCGAAAGTGAGCGACTGGATCGGCGACGCACCGCTGCTGCGCATTGATGAAGTGCACCACAAGATTGCGCTGTTTCCCTCAAAGGTGCGCGGTGTGCAGCACATCAATCACCAGGTGCAGGGCATAGACGACATCATGCGTTCGTATTACTTCCTCAAGGAGCAGGGCGTGCGCATCGTCTTCGGCCCCGGACGCCATCCGACTTCGGGCGCGATGTTCCTGTATTTCGAGGGACCGGACGGGATGGTCTACGAATATTCCACCGGCGTGCGCACCATCACCCTCGAGCAGGAGGCCGATTACCGGCCGCGGCAGTTTCCGTTCAATTTCGAATCCTTTTGCATGTGGGGATCGAAGCCCGACATTCCCGAGTTCCGCAAGTGAGGCGCGGCCCGTGGTGACGGCGTCGCACGAAGCGCAGGTCCTGGTGCGGCGCGCGGCGCGCGCGCTTGGCCGCTCCGGACTGGCACATGCCTACGGGCATTGCAGCAGCCGCCTTGATGCGGCGCATTTTCTCGTATGTGCGGCGCGGCCGATGGGCTTGATTGCACCGGGGGAAGACGGCATTGTGGTGCCGGTTGACGGACCGCTGCCGGAGGGCGTCCTCGGTGAGGTGCGCATACACCAGCAGATCTACCGCCGCCGTCCCGACGTCGGCGGGGTGGCGCGCAGCATGCCGGCCAAGGCCATGTCGCTGTCGACGCTGCGCCTCACGCCCAGGGCGCGGCATGGCACCGGCAGCTATTTCGCGCCATGCGCGCCGCTGTGGGACGACCCGCAGCTCATTCGTACCGAGGAACAGGCGGCGGGGGTCGCCGCGACCCTTGCCGGCAATCGTGCGGTGGTGATGCGCGGCAACGGCGTGGTGACGGCCGGGGCCTCGCTCGAAGAGGCGGTGGTGTTCACCTGGTACCTGGAGGATGCCGCCCGCGTCGAGTTGGATGTGCTCGCTTCCGGCGGTGCCGGCAGCGAAGCCTTGTTTTCCGCCGAAGAGGCGAAATTGCGTGCCGTCGGGAGCGGGCGGATTTACGAGCGCATGTGGGAATACCTCACCCACGGCGACCCCGAGTAAGCGCCGCGTCGACGGCTCGTTTGCGCCGGTGCGCTGCTATAATCGTCGCGGTCCGTTGGTTCACGGTTCACCACTCCTGAAAGAGGTTGCCGCAATGCGGCGCCTGGCATGCGCATCCTGTTGAGCAACGATGATGGTTATTTTTCCCCCGGCCTTGCCGCGCTGGCACGGGCGCTTGCCGCCTTGGGCGAAGTGACCGTGGTGGCTCCCGAGCGCGACCGCAGTGGCGCTTCCAATTCGCTGACCCTGGACCGTCCCTTGAGCGTGCGTACCGCCGCCAACGGCTTTTTCTTCGTCAATGGCACGCCCACCGATTGTGTCCACCTCGCGGTGACCGGCCTGCTCGATCACCTGCCGGACATCGTCGTTTCGGGCATCAACCACGGCGCCAACATGGGCGATGACACCATTTACTCGGGCACCGTCGCCGCGGCAACGGAGGGATACCTGCTGGGTATTCCTTCGATCGCCATTTCGCTTAACAGCCGCGACCCGCACAACTTTGACACCGCCGGGCGGGTGGCCGCCGACCTGGTGCGCCGTTTCGTGCGCCAGCCGGTGGGGCAGCCGGTGCTGATAAACGTCAATGTTCCGGATGTGGCGCATGCCGCCCTTGCCGGCATGGAAGTAACGCGGCTGGGCAAGCGCCACAAGGCCGAGGCGGTGGTCAAGACGACCAATCCGCGCGGCCAGACCGTCTATTGGGTGGGCGCCGCGGGCGGCGCCCAGGATGCCGGGCCGGGAACCGATTTTCATGCGGTGTCGGCCAACAAGGTGTCCATCACGCCGCTGCAGGTCGACCTGACCCATAATCCGCAAATTCCCTTCATCACCGACTGGCTCGCAGCATGACGGTCAAGGTACGCGGCATCGGCATGACCTCGCAGCGCACACGCGACCGCATGCTCGAGCGCCTGCGCGAGCAGGGCATCCACGATGAGCGCGTGCTCGCGGCCATGGGTTTTGTGCCGCGGCACCTGTTTGTCGACGAGGCGCTGGCCACCCGCGCCTACGAAGACACCGCGCTGCCCATCGGTTTTGAACAGACCATTTCACAGCCCTATGTCGTCGCACGCATGATAGAAACGCTTTTGTCGGGGCGCGACATTGGACGGGTGCTCGAAGTGGGCACCGGATGCGGCTACCAGGCGGCGGTGCTGGCACAGTTGTCCAAAGCGGTTTTTTCCATTGAACGCATTGCCGGCATGCTCGAGCGGGCGCGCGCCAATCTTCGTCCGCTGCGCATTTCCAACCTGAGGCTTACGCACGGCGACGGCTACCTCGGGCTGCCCGAGGCGGCGCCGTTCGATTCAATCATCGTCGCGGCAGCCGCGCCCAAGCTGCCTGCCGCGCTCATCGAGCAGTTGGCGCCCGGCGGCAGGATGATCCTGCCCATTGGCTCTGGCGAGCAGTCCTTGTGCCAGATCGATCGCACGACAGGCGGGTACACCGAGACCTGGCTTGATCCGGTGCGTTTTGTTCCGCTCAGGGCCGGCAAGCAATGACGCGTTTGCGCACCCGTTTCCTGACGACGGGGCTGGTAATCCTCCTGGCCGCCTGCGCGTCGCCGCGAGGGCCGGCACCGGTGGTGGATCGTGGTGCCGCGCCGGCATCCCGCCCAGCGGCAATTCCGCCCGGCGCGCCGGCGCCGGCGGCCGCAGCGCCATCGCGTGTCATCGACACGCGTCCGGAGACTTACGTGGTGAAGCGCGGCGAAACCTTGTACAGCATCGCGCTTGACCAGGGCCTCGATTACCGTGAGTTGGCGCAATGGAACAATCTTTCTGATCCCAACCGCATTCAGGTTGGCCAGGCCCTGCGCCTGCGCGCGCCGGTGGGGGCCGCACAGGTGACACCCATTACCGCGCCGGGCAGTGTCGAGTCGCGGGCCCTGGGTACGCAACCCCAGGGTACGCAACCACAAGCGGCGGTCGGTGACGCGCTCAAGACCGAACCCAAGGCGGGCAAGCGGCCTTACTCCGAAGAAAATTTCGCGGCTATGCAGCGTGGCGGCGAAACGCGCGCGCAGCCAGCGCCGCAGAGCGCTGCCAAGCCGGCGCCCCAGGCGCCGCCACAGCCGGCTCCCGCGCAGGATGACGACGACAAGGTCGATTGGGGATGGCCGACTTCTGGCAAGGTCATCGCCGGGTTTTCCGAGGCGACCAACAAGGGCATAGACATCAGCGGGAAATCGGGCGACCCGGTGCTCGCATCAGCCGGCGGGCGTGTGGTCTACAGCGGCCAGGGACTGCGCGGCTACGGCAAGTTGATCATCGTCAAGCACAACAACACCTACTTGTCGGCCTACGCCCACAACAAGGAATTACTGGTGAAAGAAGGGCAGACCGTGGTCAAGGGGCAAAAGATTGCAGAAGTGGGCAATACCGATGCCGACCAGGTGAAGTTGCATTTCGAGATCCGGCGTCTCGGCAAGCCGGTTGACCCGGCAAAATTCCTGCCCGACCGCCCGTCCTGAGCGGCCGGTTTAAACCGGCAGGGTTTCCGCAGGGGTGCGCCGCAGTATGGAGGCTTCCTTTTCATCGACGCCCATGCTGGCGAACTTGATGTTCTTGTCGATTTCTTCCTGGTAAAGCTGCTTGTCGCCGTTTATTTGCGGAAAATATCCAATTTCGTCCCCCGGCAAGGCCGCTAAATGCCATTAGATAAGCTGTCGGACCCTATTACGACGGCGACCCGCGGAAGTCAAATTATGACAATCGCAATGCTTATGATATTGCCCAATAAAGTCAAGGCTTTAGCGTGAATGGATTGAAGTCTGTTTTGACGTCGTAATAGTCCTCATGCTCGGCGCGCTTTAGCGCATTGACGATCTTGTAGGTGAGCGGGGTGAACACTACCTCGACGCCGACCTTGAGCAGAAATTGCGCCAGCATGACCATCGGCAGTTTGTCATCCGGAATGATGCCGGTGCCGTAAAACGCCAGCGGATAAAACAGCGCCGAATCGACTGCTTCACCGAAAATCGTCGAGCCTATGGTGCGCGACCAGAGATGCCTTCCCTTGGTCCAGATTTTCATCTTGGCGAGGATGAAGGAATTGACGAATTCGCCGACGAAATAGGCAAACATCGACGCCAGCGCGATGCGCCAGGTGGTGCCAAAGGCTATTTCGTAGGCCGCCTGGTTTTTCCAGAACGGTGCCGGGGGCAGGGCCACCACGATGGTCGCCATGAAGGACGCGAACGCCAGCGCGGCAAAGCCCGCCCAGATGACCCGGCGCGCCCGCGCGTACCCATAAACTTCGGTGAGAATGTCGCCGAAGACATAGGAGATCGGGAAAAACAGCACCCCCGCGCCAAAAGTCACCAGGCCGATGACCGGCAACTCCATCTGGGATATCTTGGCCGGCCCGATGAGGTTGGAGCAAATCAGGATGGTGACGAATGCCGCCATTACGAATTCGTAATAGCGGTACTGCCGTTGCGGCTGGTTCATGGCAAGACCTTTTTAGGATGCGGGTAAGGGAACCGCAGTGATGCAAAACCCGGCCGGAGCATGCGCCAAGCCTCAGGTACGCGATGATAGTTGAAAGCGCCGCTGAGTACGACTACTTCCCGTTGGCGATTCGTTCCGTCTTGAGCGCCGCCGCCAGTTCGATTACCGAGGCGGCGTAGAAGCTCGAACGGTTATAGCGCGTAATCACCCAGAAATTCTGCAAGCCGGCAAGGTATTGCATCGGTTGATTGGGGGTTTCCAACTCTATCAGCGCGTAAAGCGTCTCGGGTTCAAGCGGCGTGGCGATGCTGACCCCGAGTGCCGCGCTGTCGGCTGCGCGCGCACTGGGCTTGAGGCCGGCGTCGGCAAGTTCACGGTGGGATTGTCCCAGCACTGTCGCAGCGGCCGCGATCGGGTTGCCGCTGTCCCAGCCATGCGCCTTGAGAAAGTTGGCCACACTGCCGATGGCATCGACCGGACTGCCGCGCAGGTCGGTGCTGCCCGACCCGTCAAAGTCCACGGCGTAGCGCCGGTAGCTGCTGGGCATGAACTGGGGAATGCCGATGGCGCCGGCGTAGGAGCCCTTGACGCTGAACACGTCGCGCTCGGACTCACGCGCCAGCAGCAAAAAGCTCTCCAGTTCGCCGCGGAAAAAATCCGCGCGTTTGGGATAGTCAAAGGCCAGGGTGGCAAGCGCGTCTATGACGCGGAAGTTGCCCATGTTGCGTCCGTAGACGGTTTCAACGCCGATGATGGCGACGATAATTTCGGCCGGCACGCCAAACTGCCGTTCGGCGCGGCTGAGGGCCTCTTCGTGCCGTTGCCAGAATTCGTTGCCCGCCTGGATGCGCACCGGATTGACGAAGCGCGCGCGATACGATTGCCACGAGCGCACGCCCGGCGCACCCGGCAGGATCGCCTTGACCACGGCACTCTGGTGGCGGGTGCGGCTGAACAGGTATTCCAGTTCGCTTTGCTCGAAGCCGTGCTTTTGCGTCATTTCGGTGATAAAGGCCTTGACCTCGGCCCGTTTCGGATAAGCCGGCGGGGCGGCCTGCACCGACGCCAAGGCGGCGGACAACAGTAGCGCGGCCGCGAGAAGGCGCATCACAGCTTGAACTGCCTTACCAAGCGGCCCAGGCGCTGCGTCGCGGTCCGGTCGGCCGGCACGCCATAGCGCAGGTCGATATACAAGGCGCCGATGCCGCCGACCAGTGCGGCGTGCTGCGGGAAATGCGCCGCGGCGCGACTGGCAAAATCGAGCGGGCCTTCGCTGGGTGCGCGTGGCAGTCCGGCGCGTTCGAGTTTGGCGCAAAAGCGCTGCCAGTGACGCTGCACCGGATCCTCAAGGCGCATGCGCCGTAACAACCACAGGGCAAGCACCGCAACCACGCCGCCCACACCCCAGAACAAGGCCATCGCCAGCGCCTGCCAGGAGGCTGCGTCCATGCCGATGAAGGACAGCATTTCGCGCTGCCGTTCCGGGTTGTAGCCGAGCACCCAGATGTTCCATTTATGCGCCATGGCTTCGATGTTGTAGCGGATCTGCAGCAGCCAAAGACGGTCGGTGCGGGCCATGAAGGGAAGCGGCTGGCCGGCGGGCACCGCCTGTGCCATGCCCGATTCCACGCGCACCGGCACCACCACGGCGGTGGGATCGACGCGTCTCCAGCCGCTTCCGTCCATCCATATTTCGGTCCAGGCGTGGGCATCTGACTGGCGCACGATCAATTGCTCGTCAATCGGGTTGACGTCGCCGCCCTGGTAGCCGGTGACGATGCGCGCAGGAACGCCGGCCGAGCGCATGAGGATGGCGAAGGCGCCGGAAAAATGTTCGCAAAAGCCCAGTTTGGAATTGAAGATGAACTCGTCGACGGTGTCGGACGAGGTCAGCAACGGCGGTTCGAGGGTGTACTGGAATCCGCCGTTGCGAAACAAATCCAGTCCGCGATTGACGATCACCTCGGTCGGATTGCCCTGGCTGCGCGCCTCCGCCGCCCAGCGCTGGCCCAGTTGCAGCGTTCGCGGATTGAGCCCCTTGGGCAGGGCGAGCGCTGCTGTGAGGTCCTCATTGCCGTCGGCCTCGACCGCCTTGAAATCCGGATAGGAACGCATTTCGTAGCGAATGCGGCTCTGCACCGGCGGCAGTGACAACAACTGGTAGTCGGCGGTGACACGCGCCCGGGGCGGAATGGTGGCCGCGAGTTCGAGCGCGAAAAGCCAGTTGCGGTTGTGCGGTTCGAGCGTCACGGAATAGTCGTAGGGCTGCCCGAAGCCCTCGAACTTGTAGGTGCCGCCACGCAGGCGCATGTCACCCGGCCGCCAGGTTCGCCCGTCGTAATTCCAGAACACCGGGCCGCGCCAATACAGCTGCCTCCTCGGCGGCATGGCGCCGTCGAACTTGGCGCGAAAGGCCACCGCATCGGACAGCGACAACTGGCTGATATTGCCCGGGGTCATCGAATCGGACAGCCCGGAGATGCCGCTATAGGCGTCTTGCGGCAGGCCCCACAACGGGCCTTGCACGCGCGGAAACAAAAAGAACAGCAGCAGCATCAGCGGCGCCGCCTGCGCCAGCAGCATGCCGCCGGTCTTGAGGTTGTCGAGGTGGCGGCGAGCGGGTGCCTGGAAGCTCACCAGGCTGGCGGTGATCATCAGCACGGTGAGCATCATCAGGCTGGCGGTGGGGATGGACTGCGAGTAGAAAAAATTGGTGAGTGCGATGAAGTAGGCAAGGAACATCACCACATAGACGTCACGGTAGGATTTCATCTCCATCAGCTTGAGGCCGAGCAGCACAATCAGCATGGAAACACCGGCGTCACGCCCGAATATGGTGTTGAAGCTGATGTAGATTCCGAGCACGCAGGTGAGCATGAAGACGAGTAACAGCCACTTGCGTGGCAGCGCACTGCGCTTCCAGGCGATATAGGCGCGCCAACCGAGGGTGACCAGCGCGATGGTGGTGATCCAGGCCGGCAGTCGCGCGGTGTGAGGCGCGGCGGCGAGCGCGAGGCCGGCCAACAGCCAGGCGAGGTTGCTGAAACGCAGTTCCACAGCGGGCGGGGCGCTCATGGGCGGGACTTCCCCGGATCAGCGTGTGGCGCGGCGTCACCCGGTGTTTTAAACAGCGCGAGTTCCCTGAGGCAGGCGAGGCAGTGCGCATCGCCCAGGCCCATGGGCATTTCCAGTCCGGGAAGGCGCAGTCCAAAGGCGATGCCGCGGCTGTTGGCCAGCAGGACCCAGCGTGCAAGGCGCGACAGCCGTGCCTCGATCTCCATTCCGGATGGCAGGCTTTTCCAGTCGAACCACATCTGTGCTGCGGCGCGGCCGCTGAATTGCTTGGTCAGCAGCGGACCTTCGCGCATCGAGGCCTTCCAGGCGATGTGCCGCGGTGAATCGCTCGCCTGGTAGGGGCGCAGGCCGAAAAAATCGTCGGTGCCTGTGCCAAGTGCGATGGTGTCGCCGCTGTCGGCCTGCGGCTGTGGCGGCGGTAGCCGCGACGAATCGGGCCTGGGGTAGACCAGGCAGGCAAGGTCGGGCGTGACATAACTCCATGCGCGCAACAGGCCCAGCGGGTAACGCGTGTCGAGGGTGACGCGGCCCAGAGC
>Ga0194061_1000840_pt1 | contig 18697 bp, 12 predicted proteins | sample SepL2221m_MetaG_FD_163423 | JGI IMG/M metagenome (GOLD analysis project Ga0194061, IMG submission 163423) | Anoxic zone freshwater microbial communities from boreal shield lake in IISD Experimental Lakes Area, Ontario, Canada - Sep2016-L224-21m | ecosystem: Environmental > Aquatic > Freshwater >... | reverse complement strand
TGAGATCTGCGACCGACAAATCACCAGCGACTTTCAACGCTGCTCCCATGGCCGATACCCCGCAATCTCCCCCCGTTAATTGGTATCGGCTATTGCTTCGGAATTAATTAATAAAGATCGGTATAATCCGTCCAAATATGAAAGCGCCATTGCTCCGAATCCTAGGGCAATGGCGCTTTTTATTGTGTCGTTTCTTCCGCCGTTCTTTGCGAGAGAATTACGCAAACAACGCCGTGACCGCTTTCGCTTTCACCAACTCGCGCGGCTGGTTGAGATGATTGAACACAATCGTCTCCGGATCGATTCCGAACGCGTGATAAATCGTCGCGAGCAACTCCGTCGGATGGACCGGATCTTCGAGCGGGCTCGACGCAGTCTTGTCCGACTTTCCGTGAACGTAGCCGCGCTTGATTCCGGCACCCGCGATGCAAGCTGTGTAACAGTAGGGCCAATGATCGCGCCCGTCCGCGCTGTTTCCATTTCCAGACGTACTCACGCCGCGTTCCGGGCTGCGACCAAATTCACCGACAGCAATCACCAGTGTTTCGGCCAGCAATCCTTTTTCATCCATGTCATCAATCAGCGCTGCCAAACCAGTGTCGAGCATCGGACCGGATTGGTTCTTCATGCGCTGCGTCAAGCCGACGTGATGATCCCAGGAATGGTTGTCTGAATTCGCAACTTTCGGCCAGACGAGTTCGACGACTTTCGTCCCAGCCTCAACGAGTCGCCGCGCCAGCAAACAGCTCTGTCCGAACGTGTTCAACCCATAGCGCTCGCGCATCTGCGGGGTTTCGCGTTCAATCGCAAACGCTTCGCGCGCGCGCCCGGAGACGACGAGATTCAACGCGCGTTCGTAGTATTCACTGAGATGATATTGCTCGACCGCTTTGTCGATCTCCGGCATCGCGGCTTCGAGTTCCTGCCGCAGACGCGCTCGGCGCTGCAATCGGACCGCAAACACATCCGGCCGCAATTTCAGATCCTCGATCTTGATGCGGCTCATCTTCTGCATGTCCATGTCGTCGCCCTCGGGATAGAGCGTGTAGGGATCAAAGCCCTTTCCGAGGAATCCGGCGGTCCCGCCTTTGCCGACAACATTACTTTCCTGCAGCGGACGCGGCAGCGTCACGAACGGCAGCATCGGCTCCGTCTGCGGCTGCATACGGATGATTTGCGAACCAAAATTCGGATAGTCCTTCGCGTTCGGCGGTTCGAGCTGACCCGATGGGCTGACCTTGTCGGTCGTGTAGCCGGTCATCATTTGATAGATCGCGGCGGTATGGTTGAAGAGGCCGTTGGGTGTGTAGCTCATCGACCGGATCATCGTCATCTTATCGTTGACTTTGGCCAGCTTCGGCAGAATCTCGGTGAAATTGATGCCGGGAATTTTTGTAGGGATGTTGCCGAACGCGCTGCGGATTTTCTCCGGCACGTTCTCCTTCGGGTCCCACAAATCGATGTGGCTCGGACCGCCTTGAAGGTAAACCAAAATGACGCTCTTGGCCTTGCCCCAACCCGGTCCGCGCGAAATTGTTTTTTCGTCCGCGCGAGCCTTCAATTGAAACATCTGTCCGAGCGACATGGCCAGCAGACCTGAGCCGCCGATTCGCAATATGTCGCGCCGCGTCGGCGCGAGGTGCGAGTCGCACAGATCCTTGCCCGCCTGTCCGGGAATCCTGAGCATGGCTGATCCTTTCTTAGTGGTTGAACAAAAACGCCGGATTGTTGATCAACGCCCAAACGAGATCCTGCGCGCCCGTCAAGCGTTTGTCGTTCAATTGCTTCACACTCATCGCCGCGTCCTGGCGCAATTGCACCAGCTTCGGATCGATGACAATCGGTTCTTCCGCCTTCGCCAACGCCGTACGCAACTCCAAAACTTTCGGGTCCGTCGGCAATGGCATTTTGTCCTTCGCAAGCGCCGCCTTCAGCTTGAACAACTTTGAATCCACTGAACTGTAATACGCCGCAAGCACATCGTTTTGCTCTTTCGTTCGCTTTTCTTTTTCAGTTTTCAAAATCGCTACAACCATAGTCGGCAGTCCGAAATCCAACGGCTTCGCACTCGTCGTGGCCCACAGTCTGAACTTTCCGATGCTGTATGTGTCGCGGAATTTTTGGACCATGTCAATCTTCAGCGTCGCACCCTTCGCATCACCAATCGGCGTTTCGAGTGCGAACATCGCGTGGTGCGGTTGTCCCTGTGGTGTCCCCGAAATCGCCCACCCTTTATTCGTTTCAAACTTGTCGGCAATCGTGGCCTTCACATCAAAATCTTTCTGTGTGAAGTCTGCTTTCGCATCTTTGAATTTGGCCTTCGTCATCTTCTTCTCGCCGCCCTTCGCGGACCACTCCAGCTTGAATTCGTTCAAGACGAAGTTCGCATCTTTCGCGCGCCCCGGCCCAAAATTCGGGAGGCTTTCGTCGGGCAGGACTTCGAGCATGATTCCGGTGATCTTCTCAACTTTCGTGTCAATCGTGATGATGTAATCCGTATTGGCTGTATCACCGGAGGCCAAAACCGATCCATCTTTTTGCTTTTCAAGTTTCGCTTTGGCCGTGGCCTTAACGGTCTTTAGATCGAGCGCAATCCACTCCGTCCCCATCTGATCAGGCGTCACCTTCTTTTCAAACACTTCAATGTCTTTCGCCAATCCAGTCTCGTAATCCTTCAGCGCTTTTTCATCTGCCGCGACACGTTCGATACGCTTGCGTTCGTCCTCGGCAATCTTGGGCGCGATGGCTTTTTCGTGAGCGGCTAATTCTGTTTTTACTTTCTCAATCCCGGCGAGGCGCACGCGTTCCTGTTCCGCGATGACGGGCTTAAACTTCGCTTCGAGTGTGTCTAAGTCAGTCGCGAGTTTTGTGTTTTCGCCGGCAATCGTGCCGTTCATTTTCAAAGCAGTCGCAATCTCTGCATCCGTCGCGGATCGGTTGATGACTCGCATGTAAATGTCGTTCACAAGTTTTCGATCATCTGGTTGCGCGGCGACGAGTTTGGCGATGGCGTTGTTCGGATCATCAATCGCATCGCTGACCGTCGGGCCGCTCAATAACGACATGACGGAACCGAGGCGAATATCGTTGCTGCGCTCACATTCGCACGCGCTTTCACGAACGGGACGGCCCAGCGTTGCGAGCAGTCCGCTTGGCAAATCAACGCCGACATCAGGCAACTGCGCAGCACGCATGCCAGGCTTCACACCCGGAAAATTCTGCGCCGAACCGGTGACTCTGAAGACCGCGTCGCACAGAACTTCGGCAGGCAAGCGTCTAGCGGTTGCGTGCGAATAATTCGTTTTGTCGTCCGCGTTCCACGTGTTCGGAACAATCGTCAATTGATAGGTTCGCGATTTGCAAATGAGCTTCATAACGTGCCTGACATCGAAATTGTGCTGCGTAAATTCCTTCGTCAAATAGTCGAGCAATTCCGGGTTCGTAGGCGGATTGCCTGCTCGAATATCGTCGAGCGGTTCGATGATGCCGACGCCCATTAAGTAACCCCACAAGCGGTTCACGTAGCTCATCGCAAAATAACGGTTGTCCGCTGTTGTGATCCACGCGGCGAGCCGTTCGCGCCGGGAGGCTTTATCTTCGTCTTTCAACTCGTATTTCGCCGGATAAGGGAACGTCGGTGGCGCGACTTTTTGAGTGCGAAGATGCGTCACGTCGCCGGCCTTTTTGTCGCCAACAATTTCATACAATGGCTTCGCGCCTTCGACTGCCGTCCCGCCGATTTTGCGGTCGCCGCTTGATGTGTCAGCTTTCAATTCGACCTGCGCGAAGAACGCGGCGGTTTGATAATACTGATCCTGCGTCCAACGTTCGAACGGATGGTCGTGGCATTTGTTGCAGTTGAAACGCGTCGCGAGAAAGAGGTGCGTCGTGTTCTCCATCGTCTCGGCGGGATCGCGCAGGACTTTGAAATATGACGACGGCGGATTGTCTTTGTTCGATCCTGTCGCGGTCAAAATGGAGCGCGCGAATTGATCGTACGGAACATTTGCTTCGATCTGTTTGTAAATCCATTCGCGGAACGCAGTCGATCCTTCAGTGCCGAGGAATTTACGATTCACTTGAAGCAGGTCCGCCCACTTATTGGACACGTGTTCGATAAACTCCGGGCAACCGACCAATTTATCGACGACATCCTCGCGCTTGACGCGTGACTCGCGCGCATCGGCGAGAAACGCAGTGACGTTTTCGGCGGACGGCGGGAGACCCGTAAGATCGAGATACACGCGGCGCAAATACTCTGAATCGTTGCATTGCGCAGACGGAAGAATCTTCATGCGCTTCCATTTATCGGCAACAAGTTCGTCGATGCGGCCATAAGTAGGGGGCGCTTGCCACTCGAAGCCGCTGCGGTCGCCCATGACCGTCACGGTCGTCGCGGCGTAGTTGCCTTCGTATCGTGCGAGCATCGGAGCCTCGCCCCGGCGCAAGGTGCTGATCAGTCCGGCGGAATCGACGCTTGCCACATCGCCGTTGCCGCTATCGATGAACGCTTCCGCAGTCACGTCGCGCGATTCACCGCTGGCGTATTTCGCCACCACGCGAACTTGCTGCTTCGATCCGATCATCTGAATGACCGGGTCCTTCGGAAAGATTTCGATTTTCTCGACGCGCGGCGATTGCAGATCAAGCGTCGCACCCGCTGCAATCCAGTCGCGCAAAATGCGATAATTCTTGTCGTCAAGTTTGAACTTCTGTCCACCTTCATGCGGCACCGCACCCGTCGGTTTCAACAGCATAAGACTGTCGTCCGGAGACGCGGCGTTGATGCGGCGACACGCCAGATCATCGCTGAATGCGCGGACATCAAAGATCGGATCGTAGCCGCGCAGTGACAGCTTGAAGCCGTTCTTGCCATCTTTCGAACCATGGCACGTACCGGTGTTGCAACCGACTTTTGAGAGCACCGGATTGACGTCGTGGATGAAGTCCATTTTGTAAGCCGCGTTCAGACCGGCTATTTCCACAGGCACTTTCGCACTCGCTTTTCCAACTGTAATTTCAACGTCTCCACTACCATTCTTCATCGGGCACAACAGACCTTTATCGGTGACTTGCGCGATTCCGCCGTGGACTTTGAAGGTCGCTGATCGTGTCGCGTCGAACGTTTCGCCGGTGGCCAAACGCGCGAGGACGAGCACTTGAATGCTGTCGGTCGGTCGCGCAATTTGAATCGCGTTCGGCAGCACGTCAATGCTGGCAATCTGCGCTCCGTCTGGCAGCGCTTCAGGTTCAGACGTTTTGACTTTGTACGTCGGCAATGCAGCGGCCAGTGTGGACGCCGCGCCACTCATCGAATCCTTCGCCAGCGGTGCGACCGGGAACTGCTTCGCGACTTTGCCGTCGGCGCACGTGATGAATCGAACGACTCCATCTTGCCCGGCAGCCGCGACTGATTTTCCGTCCGGATTAAATGCCAGCGCATAAATGCTGGCACCTGGAAAATCAGATTTGGCGATTTGTTTGTCCCCTTCGTGAAGGAACGTGTCGAGTTCAATTTTTTCGTCGGGCGAGCGCTGCGCGTCATTTTTCTTCAAAATCGCTTTGATCTTGTCTGACTGCTTTTCATTCGGAAGCATCGCGTAGACGACGACCTGCCCGCTGTTGTCGAGCGAACTGGCGGCGGCGAATTGACTGCCATCCTTGCTGAAACAAACGGAGTAAATGCGTCCCGTCATTTCCGGATATTTTTTTATGAGGTTCGCGTTGTCGCCAATTTTGCGAGCGGTCAAGCGGTGAACGCGATAGAGCTGCGGCGCACCATCGGCTCCGCCAATGAGGACTTGCTCTTCAGTCGGGAACGACGCGACCGCGTGCAATCCACCGCGCAACGCGCCCGGCGTAATCGACGTGATGTTGTCAACGAATCGCTGCGTCGCAACTTCAGTCAGCTTCGCACTCATGTCGCGACCCACCGAAATGATGTGATCTCCTTTTGACGAAAACACCGTGTCAAGAATCCAGTCGTTGTGCGAACCTTGTTGTAGGACTTGCTTGCCTGTCGCGACGTTAATCGCGCGGACAATATTGTCGGCTCCACCAAACGCGACCAGCTTGCCATCAGGCGACCAACTCGCTCCATAAACGGTGTCATACGTGACTGGGACCGAGACTTTCAGTTTTCGACTTTCGACGTCCCACACTTGCACTTCACCCATGCGTCCCGGCAACCCGCCCGCAACGGCCAGCAGTTTTCCGTCGGGCGAAAATCGGACGGATTCAATGCGTTCAGACATGCCGATCAAACGCGCTGCGAGCCCTGATCCGTCGGCTTTGTGCAGCAGCACTTCATTGAATCCAGAGACGGCGAGCCACTGGCCGTCCGGCGAAAAATCGAGCGCCGTGATCACTGGCGGCAGCGTGTAGATCGGCGGATGTTCGGAATCATATTTTCGCACCGCGTTTTCAGGCGTGTCGTCGAGCGCACCTTCATGAATCCAGCGCGTCACGAGCGCGATTTCAGGATCGGTCAAGGCAGGCAGGCCCTTCGGCATTTCAGCTTCGCGCTTCTCACCTTTTACAGGTGTGATCTGTTGAAGGAGGTGACTTGCGCCGGGATTTTTGGGAACGATGGCCACTTGCTTATCTTTTGAATCGCCGCCCGCGAGCATCCGGGCGTGAATCGTCATGACATATCCGCCCTTGGCCTTCGCTGGCTGATGGCATCCCTGGCAACTGGCTTGGAAGATTGGACGAATTTGCTTGTAGTAACTGACCGGCCCAGCGGCAACGGCATCTTTTTTCGCCATGTCCGCTGCGTAAACAACAGCGTGAAGCGATAGAAAAGCGGCGACAAAAACGAGCGGCAGAACAGTTGACTTCATGCGTTTATTCCCACGGCAGAATGCGAATGATTGATCGACGGGGAGCGCAATTGAACGAACTCAAATCGCGCGTAAACCTTCAGACTTCTTCTACACCGTTCGACCTGAGGTTTGTCACGGCAAAATCCGCGAAATAAAAAAAGATTTAGCGTGGTCGCAAGGCTCATTTATTTCAATGCATCGAGCACTTTAAAGGATCGACGTCACGTCTCTACTTCGTGTTCAATTCAGACCGCAGAATCTCCGCGACCCACTTCGTACTTTTCATGGTACCCGACAAAACCATGTGACAGTAGTCCTCATAGTCCGTGTCCACGAGCCCGATCTCCTCCGGGTATTTTCGATACTCGAATCGCGCGCCGACGCGCTTGGCCAAGTCCTGGGTCACACTCAGATGCTTCGCGTATTCGTTCGGAAATAATTTATCCACTTCGTTCTGATACGAACGCCGGTTCGGCAGATGCACGATCACCAACCGCCCGCCATCCTCTTTAATCAAGCGCGCGAGTTCTTCGATGTGTCGGAAATAGATTGGGTGCGGATTGAAATTCTTGTAAAAGTTTCGAATGCGTTCGTGAAAATTCTTCGGATCCAGTGTCTCTTTACCACTCTCTGCGCTAGTGGAGCGTACCATGTGATACTGGTCGAAAATCGGATCGCGTTTCTTTCCAAGTTTCAACGACTTCGCGATCGCCTGCGGCACGTATCCGAGTTTCAAGCGCATACTGAACACCCAGTCCGCGAGCAGATAATTGCGCTTCAATTGTGTGCTTTCAATGATCTCACGTTGCTTCTCTTTCTCATGTGGCGAGACCTCGCGCAGTCGTTCAAAATGTGGAATTGCATAGTTCCAACGATCCGCAAGCGGTGCGTCCAAACTAAATTGATCATCGTTTCCGACGCCAGAATTAAATGTCCACTCATCAACGGTCACGACGAACAATTTACAGTGCGATAGCTTCGCGCGGTTGCGTTGATACAGGTCCAGCCAGTCACTCGTTCGGCTGCCGAAGATGCTCAAATTGACTGTCGAGAATTCAGGCAATCCCAGCGCTTCGTCCAATGCTTTCGGATTAAACGCATCCGCTGCGCGCGACGTTCCGACGATGGCGATCTTCGGTTCTTTGAATTTCGGCAGCACTTCATGCTCCATAAATCCGCGAAAGCCCAAGCGCGAATAGTACGGAAAAAGCCACGTGTCCGGCGCTACGCGGACGCCCAATTCGACACAGCACACCAACGCCACTGCGCACAACAGCCCATTGGGAACGCGCGGACCGAATCCTTCGAATGACTCAAAATTGAAAATAGATGAACGGAACATTTTCCAACCCTCGCATCATGACGATCCAAATAAAGAGCGTCGCGTACACCAGCGCGCGCACGGGAAGGTTCCACTTCAATATCGCGCAATGATCGCGTTTCACATACTGCGGCAGGTCGATGATGAGGATCATGACCAGAACGGCAGCGGCGGCTCCGCTCAGGTCTCCCATGTCGAGTTTAATGGCCTTCCCGGCCACCACTTTTGTATGGGAGAAAATGCCTTTAATAAATGCCAGCGCGTCCGTCATCGTCTCAGCGGTGAAGAAAATCCACGTCAACGCGACGAGGTGAAACGTCACAGCAGTCTTGACGACCCGCACCGGCCATGAATCCTTAGAACGCGCGACGTTCTTCGGTGCTGCGTAGTCTCGCGCCGCTTCACCCCCAACAGCAGCCATCTGTTCGGAATGTTCGGATGGAATCGCCGCACGCGGCTTCAGCTCGGCTTCGTTGTCGCCCATCATGAATTTGTGTGCGGCCAAATAGATCCCGTGCATCGATCCCCACACCGCGAATTTCCACGAGGCACCGTGCCACAGCCCGCCGAGAAACATCGTCAAAAATAGATTGCGGTACGTGTTGAATTTTCCGCCCCGGTTTCCGCCCAGTGGTATGTACAGATAGTCGCGCAGCCACGTCGAGAGGCTGATGTGCCAGCGCCGCCAGAAATCCGTGATGTTCGTCGCGAAGTAAGGCTGGTTGAAATTCTCGATCAAGTCAAATCCCATCAGCCGCGCCAGTCCGCGCGCGATGTCTGTGTAACCCGAGAAATCGGCGTAGATTTGGATCGAAAAACAATACAGTCCAATCAATAATTGCGAGCGTGAACACACATGCGGATTACTGAATACCTTTGCGGCAAACGGTGCCATTGCGTCGGCGACGGCCATTTTTTTAAAGAAGCCAAAGAGCATCAACAGCGCACCTTCGCACCATCCCTGCCACGTCATCCGGCGCGGCTTCTCAAACTGCGGCATCTGCCACGACGCGCGCCCGATCGGTCCGGCGACGAGCTGCGGAAAAAAAGAAATGAAGACCGCGAAGTCTTCGAATTTACGCGCGGGACGGATGTGCTTTCGATACACGTCCACCGTGTAACTAATCTCGTGAAACGTATAGAAACTGATCCCCGCCGGAACGCCGACTTTGATCAGCAATGGGTTGAGTGTGATGCCGATGCGCCCGAGATTTTCAGCGATGCTGAGCGCGAAGAAATCGTAGTATTTAAAGACTCCAAGAATCGCCAGATTCATGACGATACTGGCGACCGTCCAGCGTTTCCGAGTCGTCTCGGCTTCCGCATCGCCAATACGGATTCCGATAAAAAAATCAATGATCGTGGTCAGTGCCATCAGGCACAAAAAACGCGGCTCTACCCAGCCGTAGAACAGATAGCTTGCGGCCAGTAGCATACGGTTCTGCCAACGAAAATTCAGCACACAATACAGTGGAAAAACCACTGCAAAAAAAGCCAGGAACGCAAACGAGTTGAATTGCATGAACGAATCGATTTCTCCGAACTGGCCTCGCGTGAATCAGCCGAAACAATAAGCGCTAACCGAGTCACTATCTTTTGAATGTTGAACCCGGATTGTATCCGGATATACACATCGGACAATATGCCGTTTAAAAGTTCCTTCAAACCTTTCTCGTTGCTGGTGACTGGTGCGCCCGGGTGGCTGTGCGATGCGATGCTGTCGCGACTCGGACGCGCACTGCCTGCCCTCACCCGTGTGCGCTGTTTGATCCAGCGAGGAACGCCCAAGGATCTCGTCGCTACGTGGTGCGCCACACAGTCCAGTGTGACAGAAATCATCGATGGCGATCTGCTTGACACCGCGTCGCTCGAAGCAGCAGTCGAGTCGATGAGCGGTGGCGTCGTGTTTCACGCGGCGGCTACATTTCAGCCGAAAAAGATCAGCGACTTTAACGCCGTGAATCGCGACGGTACGCTTGCACTCGCGGGCCTCGCCAAGAAAGCGGGAGTGCGGCGCTTTATTTTTATCAGCAGCACGGCGGCCCAGGGCGCGTCGCAAGTGGCAGGACATATTCTGACGGAAGCCATGCCGTGCCGTCCGGACTCGCATTATGGAAAAAGCAAACATGCTGCGGAGACCGGCTTGATGCTTTTGCACGAGCCTGGAAAATTTGATGTCGTCATTTTGCGCCCGGGTCCGATCTATGGTCTGCCGGTCCCAGCACATCACGTCGAATTGTTCCGGCGTATCAAACAAGGTCGGGCTAGTTTAATGGGAGGCGGAAAATTCGCGCGGAGTTGGAGCTACATCAACGATGTCGCCGCCATCGCAGTTACGAGCCTCACGCATCCGGACGCGGCGGGCGAGATTTTCAATGTGTGCGATTCGTTGCATTATACCCAGCGCTATATTTACGAAGCGGCGGCGGCAGCGTTGAACGTCGAACTCGAATTCCGCCGCGTCCCCCATTTCGCGGCATCGCTTGCTCGATTTACAGAAAAGATGCACGCGAAATTTGACCGCTATACTTCATGGATTGAAGTCATGGGCGATCAAAACCGGCACACCGGAATGTCATCCGAAAAAGCACAGCGAGTACTCGGTTTTTCACCGCAAGAAACACCTCTCGAAGGATTGAAGAGCGCTGTCGAGTGGTGCTACAACAACGATCTGCTTGACGATTAATTTTTAATTCTGACGCAATGTCGTGACGGGCCGAACCACCGACACGCGTTGAACAAACGGTGCGCTGGGACGTTGCGGCAGCACTGGCACATGAGGCGCAGGCGGAGGTAACGATGCGGCCGGCCCGAGCGCGCCTGAATCCGCGAATGGCAAAATCGGTGCGCGAATATTCGTGAACCCGCTCGGCACGGATTGCTGCGGATGCGGGATTTGCGGAACGCGTGGACGCGGCAGAACCGGAGTCGGCGCGGCCTGGCGAGGAAGCGTCCGGATCCCGGACGGGTTCGTCCCAGCACTCGCGAACGCGTTGCGTGATTTTAAAAATTTATCGACATCCAGAACCTCGCCCGGCTCAAGCCATCCGAGACGCTTTCGCGTCGCACGTTCCCATGCCAGCGCGTCGCCTTTTTGCAAACTCGCGATGCCCTGCCGCAGTCGGCCCAGTTCCTTTTTTTCCGTCTCCAACGATAGCGTGAGCACTTGCTGTCGTCCGGCCAACTTTTCATAGCGCCGGCATTGCGGCATGTAGCCGAACAAATACCACGCGCTGATCGCGAGTAAAAAGCCAATCCAATAAATAAGATCGTGCCCACCGATGCGGTCGGCAGTCGGCGAAATCATCTGCAAGCCGTGGCAGCGAAAAATGGTCGTCACGCTGCCAATGGCGCGCGTCAGCCGCGTTATACGTGTTTCGTTCGCCGCCATGTCGCCTCCCACATCACACCGCATCCGATCCGCGCGTCACATGACGCCGCGCCATCGCATACGGGTTCTCCGAGGTTTAATCGGCGGCTCGGCTGTTAAGATTTAAGATAATCTATTTCGGACGTTGAAACGCCTCTAATTCCAAAGGCCGGTTTGCTCGGAACTGGTCGGGACGTGCTCGACCGGTTTAACGCGGTGTTTGATTCCGTCAGCGATCTTAATCGTACCGCAGCGTTTGCACGTGTGCGCACTCCCAGCAACACCATGGGAGGTCGTCATCCGGCAGCGATTGCAATACAGAAATGTGGCGTCTTTGCGCGTCATAAATACGTCCTCCTTCCTATTAATAGAACGAATGAGATCGAAAAATAGTTTCATTAAAAAGTGAATTCGCGTGCTTTAAATTTCGCGCGGAGCCATCGGCAGAACCCACGGGCGGGGCGCACCATCAATCGTCTCTGCAAAATAACCGTGCGCCACACCAATATCATAGACGCTTTCCAAACATTCTTTCGTCAACGTTTCTTGCGCATTTCCAGAGGCGGCGACGCTTCCGGATTTTAGCAAATACAAGCGGTCGGCGAACTGGCTGGCCAAATTCAAATCGTGAGTCGCGGCGACGACCGTCTTGCCTTCTCGCTCACAGAACTTTCGAATCAGCGCACTCGTCAAAATTTGATGTCGGGCGTCGAGTGCACTGGTCGGTTCGTCGAGCAATAAAATCGGCGACTCTTGAGCCAACGCTCGGGCGAGCATCACGCGTTGGCGTTCTCCACTCGATAATTCGGTCATAAAGCGGTCCGCGAAATCAAGCGCACCTGCTCGATGCAACGCGTCTGTCGCGATGTCGCGGTCCTGTTTAGAAAAGAGCCGCCAGCCGGTCAAATGCGCGTACCGCCCGAGCAACGTGAACTCACGCGCGGTCATGAATTCCGGCGTGTCGCTCAGCGCCTGGACGTACGCCACGCGCCGCGCGCGATCAAGCGGGCTTAGTGCTTGCGCTTCAATACCATCAATGCTGACGCTACCGAACGTAGGTTGCATCAGCCCGGCAAGACAGCGCAGCAGCGTGCTTTTTCCAGATCCGTTCGGGCCGATCAACGCGACGAATTGTCCGCGCGATACGTCAACACTGACACCTGTGAGCGCTCGGATTTCGCCCGGATACGTGACGCTGACGTCTCGTGCTCGAAGCACGAATGGATCGGGAGTTGATTCAATCATGTCGCTCACCACCGCTTCTTTTGGCGCAATAAGATGAGGAGGAAAAACGGCGCGCCGACGAGCGACGTAGTCACTCCAGGCTGCAACGTGGCCAGCCGCCGCGCGACTTTTGAGAGCTGCGAAAAACCACTGTCGCGAAGCAACTCGGAACATGCAGGCATCACGCCGTTTTGAAGCACGACTATTCCGAGCAACAGTGCCGCTCCGGTCAGAAACGAAAGGACCATCAACGAGCGATGACGCGGTCGAGCGATGCGTCGGACCAGATGCGGGACGAGCAGCCCGACGAACGCAATTTGCCCACAGACGGACACGGCGGTCGCGGTCGAAAGCGCAATGCAGGCGAGCGTCAGAATTTTGATTTTACGCGTGTCCGCTCCCAACGACGCTGCATCGCTTTCGCCATTGGCCAGCATATCCAATTCAAGCCCCACGAATGGAATGACCGCGAGCGAAAACGCCGCGCCGATCCAGACGACGATGGCGTGATACGCACCGCGATCATCGAGCGTCCCGAAGCCCCACGCGATGATGGCACGCGTGATTTGAAGATCGTCGAGGAACAGAGTTTGAAGCGCCGCCATCGCTGCGCCCGCAAGTGAATTCAACGCGAGACCCGCGAGTAAAATCATCGAGATCGATAGCTGGCCTTGCTTCACCGACCAATGATACACAATGAACGCGGCAGAAATCGCACCGATCATCGCCAACGCCGGAATTGCGAAAAGGCCGAGCGCGTTCATAAACATAAATACGCCGGTTTTAGCACCCACCGTGCTGAAGAGAATTCCATGCCCTCCGAGCAACGCGATAGCGATCATAGCGCCAAATCCGGCCCCTCCGCTGACGCCCAGCAATCCGGGATCAGCGAGCGGATTTCGGAAAAGGCCTTGTGCCATCGCTCCGCCCAACGCGAGCGAACCGCCGACACCCGCCGCGCAGAGCGCACGATACAGACGCAGTTTTACGACAAACCCATCCACGCCTTCGTGACTCAGCGCGGAGAGCGGATCGATGAATCCGGTCTCGGCCCATGCGGCAGCGAGCAGCGTCAGCACGGGCAGCGCGAGCAGCAGCAGACCTCCGATGAATCGAGTGCGTTTGTCCGTGTCCACGCTACAGTTTTGCCCCAGGATGCAGCTGCCGCGCAATGTCGAAAACCGCCTGCGTCGCATACTGCGACAACGCGTCGAAGAAGCGCTGTTTGACGACGACCAGTTTGCGATTCTTCACCGCGCGCAATTCTTTCAAGCTCGGCTCATTCAAGACCAGTTTCGCCTGCGGACTGTCCAAGCCATCGTCGCCTGTCACAAGAATATAATCGGGATCGAGGCGCAAGAGTTGTTCAAAAGAGATCTGAGCGTTGCCCTTCATACCACTCTTCGCCGCGAGATTAATTCCACCCGCACGCGTGACAATATCGTCCTGACCCACGCCGCTTCCGACGGTGTAGCCGACACCGAAATTCGAGTAGATCACGACGGTGACAGGCGGTGTGTCTTTCAATGCTGCTGCAACTTCACTGAGCGTGGCATCGAATCGCCTGGTCATCATTTTCGCCTGATCCTGAGCGCCCACAGCTTCGCCGACAAGCGCAATCGATTCGCGAATTCCGTTGAGCGTTTCGAAATCGTTGAGATTCAAAATCGGAACGTGTTGTTGCTCGATAAGCGTAGCCGCAGTACCGTCTTGAAACGCGCTCGAAATCACGAGGTCTGGACGAAATCCGAGAATGCGTTCAGCATTGAATTTTTCAAAGCGCGGAATGCCGGGATGATCGTGCCAGAATTTTGGGTCAGCCGCGTAGTCCTCCACTTGGTACGGAATTGCAGCGAGGCGCTTGATGTCGATCATCTCCGATAGCATATCCGCCGCGCCGCAATTTGCGGCAACGATTCGAATAGGAAAAGTGGGAATGGTGACGGTTTTTCCGTCAATAGGTGTGAGTGTTTTTGGGAATCCTACAGTAGATGAAACGTTTCGGTGAGAGTCATTTCGGAAACGAGGACCCGCAAGGATGTCTTGAATTCCAATACATACCGCCAAGCCACCCATTAACGCAACAAAGAGTACGATGCCTCGTAGTCCCATTTCAAAGATTGTGTCGAATGCGCTTTTCGATGAATTCTTAGAATCGTCCATTTTAACTGAACCTGTTTGTCACGAGTGAAGCGAGCCTCATATTAAGCCCCAAAGGGGCGGCATAATGTAGCCCAGGGCGTAAGCCCTGGGTACGAATGTTGGAATTTATTGAGCCCTGAAAGGGCGACATAAAATCGGGCGTGAATCGCGCGAATTTTTATGCCGCCCTTTCAGGGCTTTTTCGCTTCACCGACGCGTATCCAGGGCTTACGCCCTTCGCTACATTATGCCGCCCCTTCGGGGCTAACTGCTGGCACTACGTCCAACTCGAAACACGCAACACTCCGTCCTCACACCATCCCGATTTCGACGTTCGCGCCGTAGACTTCCGCGAACGCCGCGACGACTGCGTTCTCGGCGTCGGTGATGTCAACGTTTCGTCCTAAAATTTCAGCCAGCGACGTGACGCCCTTCCCAGCGAGGCCACACGCGACGACTTCACTGAACGGGCGCAGGTCCATATCGACGTTCAAACTCAATCCGTGATACGTCACCCAACGGCGAGCACTCACGCCGATCGCGCAGATTTTCTTGTCCTCTTCGACGCCGTTTGAAGTTGTCCTGCACCACACGCCCGTCATCCCAGGTACGCGGTGGCCGTCTGCTCCAAATTTTTTCAGCGCGGTGATGCCGCATTCTTCGAGCATTTCAAGATGGCGATGCAGATTCAAATTCCACATCTGAAGATTGAGCAGCAGATACGCGGTGACTTGCCCGGGCGCGTGATACGTGACCGATCCGGCGCGATCCGTTTTGACGACTTCGGCACCTGTCCGCGCGACTAAATCATCTTCGCTGATCGGCATGTGCGACGCGTCAGTACGGCGCCCCAGCGTGAAGACGGGATTGTGTTGCAGGATCATCAGCTTCGCAATCGGCTCATCGCAGGCTTCCAATTCCGCGCCGTGGACGCGTTGCAACTCGAAGGCGTCGGTGTAGCGCATCGGTGCGCGGATGCGAATCAGTTGGATCACTTTTTGTTGGGAGTTCGACACTACGCCATCCATTCGTATGCGTCCGCGTTGGCGGGTGGGACTGTAAATTGCAACGGGCTGGAACGCGGAAAGCGTTCGGCCTGACGTCCGGTTTGGACGACTTCAATATAGAACGAAAGTTCCTGGCCACTCACAGCGCCGACGCAGTCGAACGGAATTTTGATTTCAAACAACTCGTGCCACGCGGATTCCACGCGTTCCGAACGAATCCAATTTCCGGAGACAAGAGGAGCTCCACCATTCACTGTCACGTTGTAATCGTTCGGATCGGTGAAGCGGACTGCGACGCTTTCGATGGGCCGCACGTCTTTGCCCGGGCGAATCTGCAAGTCCTCATGGAAATCGACGCGGACGTACAGATTGCCTTTTCCGTATCCGAACAAGACTTGTTGGATCGGCGCGCGACCGGCGGCAGTCATCGCTCCGCCGTCTTTGTCAGGGCGATAGCGTCCGGCTCCGAGCCAATCGAAATAGCCACCACCGGTGCCACTGATGGTGACGTTAAGACTCGCGGTGGGATTTGAGAAACGCCCCGCCCTGCCCCGGCCTTTAACCGGCTCGCTCAAAAAAAACGGCGCGGGTTGACCAATGAATTTGTAAACGTTTTGCAAATGCGTTCGGAAGAGCGTGTCGAAGGCTTCATCGTTTCCGGAATTGTGATCGTCGCCGTACCACCAGAACCAGTCGGACCCTTCGGCGATGTACAATTCCTCCCACGCGCGTTCGAACGCCAAGCCGTCCGTAGCGCCCTGATTTTTCTGCGCCTGGACGAGGTCCTCACGCGTTCGATACACATACTCCCACGCGCGGCGATCTTCGGAATGTCCGATCCAAATGTAAAAATCGTGATTGATCCACGAGCCTGAAAACAGGTGCTCGATGCGGCGCGTCGGTGGGTTCGCTTGGATGAATTCACCGGGCAAAACAGTCCGAATGCCGCGCTCACGCTTCTCCAATTTCGCATACAACGCGCGGAGAAATACAATGCCCTGATCGAGGTAGTGCTCCCAGCAATTTTCGCCGTCGAGAATGACCGTGACGACAGTTTCGTCACCCGCTGGCCGATCGCGTCCGGACTCCTGGATTTGGATCAGAAAATCAGCGGCGGCGGCTTCGCCTTCCCAATTCTGATAGTGAAATCCGACGAGGTCCGAGAGGTGGTGGTCGCGGAACAGCATCGCGGCCTTCGCACCGTTTGTATCGACGAGCCACGGGCGGTAGAGCGTTTCGGGAGCAATCAGTTTTCCAAATTCGCCGCGAATGCGCTGCTTCAACGATGCGGCTAAAATCTCTTCGTCCGTCGCGAACCATTGGATGCCATGCGACGCAAGAATCGGGACGATCTCCGGGCTGACCGACCCTTCGCCGGGCCACATGCCCTGGGGCGCGGAGCCGAACAATTCGCGGTGAAAATCGATTGCCTTTTTGACGTGCGCCTCTGCATCTTCGCGCAAGGAGACATGACCACTCGGCAGCGGGTTGTCGGGCATCGCTTCGAGACACGAATGCATGTCGCAGAGCAACGGCAAAATCGGATGATAATACGGCGTCGTCGTCAGCTCGACTTGTCCGCGCGCGGCGAGTTCCTTGTGCAGCGGAATCACGCGCGCCAGAATCGAGCGTTGTTCGGCGAGCATCGCCTGCTTGTCTTCTTCTGTGAAATCGTGGCCCTTCTCGAGCAAGTAGCGGAGGACGGCAGATTCTTCAAAACTGACCGGATGAAACCACGCGAGATTGAACCAGACTTGAAGATCGCGGAGGTCGTTTGTTTTGAAATCGTCGAGCGCCTGCCGCGCACCGCATTTGCCGACGCGGCGCATGTCAAGCAGTTGCTTATAGCGCGGATGAACGCGGATCATGCGATCCCATTGCGCCATGAAAAAATGGTCGAGAATAAAACACGCGTCGTCGGCAGTCAATTCATCAGCGGGGATTTCTGTGCTGCTCAGAAAACGATCAGTGGCTTTGCCATCGACATAATCCTGCAACTGGGCGAGCATCGATGGGACGAGATTGATCGTGCATTTAACGCCGGGAAATTCAGCAAGAAGCCGCGCCATTCCATAGTAATCTTTGACACCGTGCAAGCGGACCCACGGAAGAACCATTTCGCCCGAAACAAGGTCTTTGTAATAGGGCTGGTGCTGGTGCCAGACGATCGCCAATGGAATCATAAATTAAAAAGTCGCTCCTCTTAGAGTCGTCCCAGCGATGATTGCGAAATGCCGATGTGAACGGCACTCAAGCTACCCACTGGCGGCGGGGCGATCCATTGATCAATCACGAACGACATGGCTTGCGTCGCCAGGATGCTGACTGGAAGACCGTCTGAAATTTTAAAGACGAGACGCAACGTCAGCTCGATCACGCCAAAGAAAATCCCGGCGAAGATTTTGCCCTTCGCTGAACGCGGCGTCGTCGCGGGATCGCACGCGAAATAGAAGATCGCCAGCAGTGTCCCGCCGCTGAGAAGATGAATCGGAATGTTGCCGGCGACAACTCGCGCATTTGCAGCTCCTCCTCCGAGCCACGCGGTAAACGCCAGACCGGCCAGCATCGTCGCGAGAGCTGAAAGCGAAATCAGCGGCGACGTCGAGCGGCTGAAGAACATGAGGAGTGCGCCGAAGAGCAAGGCCATTCCCTGCGATCCGCCGATGACAGCGGGCAGATAGCCGAGCAGCATTTTCAACCAATCGTACGATTTGTTCGCGTCGCCTGTCGCTGCGGTTTGATTACTGAGATCGCGCGACGGAGCAGCGGCGACGAGGTCCTGTGGACGTGCACTGTAAGTGGCTTCGGC
>Ga0194061_1000839_pt1 | contig 18697 bp, 12 predicted proteins | sample SepL2221m_MetaG_FD_163423 | JGI IMG/M metagenome (GOLD analysis project Ga0194061, IMG submission 163423) | Anoxic zone freshwater microbial communities from boreal shield lake in IISD Experimental Lakes Area, Ontario, Canada - Sep2016-L224-21m | ecosystem: Environmental > Aquatic > Freshwater >... | reverse complement strand
ATTCATTAAATCAAATGCAGATTCAATCCCAATGACATGAAAACGGTAAGGTAATAATTGTACAAATACATCTCCTGTAACATTTTCCTGACTATGAGTTAAAAATGCTTCAATATCTCGCATCACTGGGTCTAGTATTTGCCCTTCGTGTAGCCAGTTCCCATAAAATTGTGCTAATTGGTCTTTCCAACCTAATTGCCATTTAGTTAAAACATGCTTTTCTAAAGCATGGTGGGCTTTTAAAATTACCATTGGGGCTGCTGCTTCAAAACCTACGCGTCCTTTAATGCCAATGATGGTATCACCTACATGAATGTCTCTACCCACACCATATGCGCCAGCAATGCTTTGTAAATATTGAATAGCTTTTGTAGGCTCCAGGAAGTTTTGATCGTCAATACCTTTTAGTTCTCCTTTTTCGAAATGCAATTTTACTTCTCTGCTTTCAGTAGCAGTAACCTGCGTAGGCCAGGCTTCTTCAGGTAAAATTCCTTTTGAATTCAAAGTTTCTTTTCCACCTACACTGGTACCCCACAAACCTTTATTGATTGAATACATTGATTTTTCGAAATTCATTTGTACACCCTTTTCTTTGAGGTAAGTGATTTCAGCTTCTCTACTTAACTTCAAATCGCGAATCGGAGTAATGATCTCTACTCCTGGGATCATGATATGAAAAATCATATCAAACCGTACCTGGTCATTTCCTGCACCAGTACTTCCATGAGCCACTGCATCAGCATTTAATTTTTTAGCGTGTTCTGCGATATGCAAAGCCTGACTCAATCTTTCAGCACTTACACTCAGTGGGTAAGTATTATTCTTCAATACATTGCCAAAAATTAAAAACTTGATAATGCTATCGTAATAAGATTTCACAGCATTTACTGAAGTATGAGACTTAACTCCCAGTTTATAAGCGTGTTGTTCTATAGTAATAAGTTCTTCCTCTGTAAAACCGCCAGTATTTACAATAATCGAATGCACTTCATATCCTTTGTCTTCACTAAGATATTTAACACAATAAGTAGTGTCTAATCCGCCACTGAATCCTAATACAACTTTCTTTGCCTCGCTCATTTTTATAAATTAAAAAGTAAAAATTAAAAAGTAAAAAGATTGTGGAAGAATGACTTTTGCTTCATTCCGCTTCCTCCTCCAGTTCCTGTTTCTTTTTTTCTGAAAATGCCTAATAATTTACTTTGTTTTATTTTCATAAAACGTTCGTAAAGTTTTGATTTCTGTTTGAATTCTTCAGCAGTTTCTTCTGGTTTAAAATGGTCTGCAGGATCATATAACATTGCAGTACACATACAGTTTTTTCTATCCTTACTTACTAGGATGTCGAAGTTGACGCAACTTTTACAACCCGCCCAGAATTCTTCATCATCCGTTAATTCACTATAGGTTACTGGTTCATAACCTAAGTCGCTATTGATTTTCATCACAGCAAGGCCAGTTGTTAATCCAAATATTTTAGATTCCGGATACATTACCCTGGATAGATCAAAGATTTTTTTCTTAATGGTCTTTGCAACACCACTCTTTCGATATTCCGGAGAAACAATTAAACCGCTATTGGCTACAAACTTTCCATGGCCCCATGCTTCAATGTAACAAAAGCCAACCCATTGCCCCAATTTTGTAACGGCAATGACGGCTTTCCCATCCAGCATTTTTGCGGCCACGTATTCAGGTGATCTTTTAGCAATACCGGTACCTCTCGCTTTGGCTGATGATTCCATTTCATCAGTGATGCGTTGTGCAAAATGTGTATCAAGGTGCGTGGCTACCTTGACAATGATTTCCTTGGTTTCCAACTTTAATGATGTTATAAGTGTAAACAGAAAACACGTATCGTGTAGATTATGTTTTTGGGGATTTTCCACTGATAGGGGCAAGTGCCAATTGCTCGTCCTATCAGAAACCGCGTCGAGGTCGCGGTGAACAATTGATAGCAGCCTTCGTTGAAAGCATCGGTAAAGATGCAGACAATTGAAAAGGTTTTAAAAATGTAAATAACTGCTTCAATGATTACTGATTTTTCTTTGAGGGCTCAAAAGTATAAAAATTTAAGAGAATACCGTTCAATTATTTGTGAAAACTTACATATTATACCCTAACACCTGTTAGCAAAAAAGCCGTCTAAATGAATAGAACGGCTTATTAACAACACTAATAATCATCTATTCTCCTCGTTCAGCTTTGAATATGCGCATTTCACCAGGACCTCTGTCACCACCCATTCGCATCATATTATTCATCGGATTATTTCCTCTCTGCATTTGGCCAGCAGCCCCAAATCTTCTGAGATTATAAGTGAAACTGATCATAAAGTATCTTTTCAAAACCTCAGTCTGAACATCTTGTATCATATTTCCTGAAACTGTTCTACGGATACTTACATTTTGATTTAAGAGATCGAATAAATAGAATTTGATCTCACCTTCTTTTTTCTTGAATAATTGTTTTGAAAGACTTGCATTCCAAAGTGGGATATTGGTATTATATCCTGCGCTTTGACCCGTATTGATAATGTAATCGAAATCAGAAGTTAATATCCACCCGCTCTTGGTATAGTAAGTTGCTTCGGTTGTGAATGTTTGAGTGAAGTAATCTGCGTTTTGTTGTTGTTGTAAAGTATATCGTGCAAAATTGAAAGAAGAATTAGAAGAGAAATTCATATCGAAATTATCCTTCAAATTAGTGGTCCATTTTACCATGCCTCCAGCTACTGTATTTTTTGTGTAGTTACTTTTTAAATTGATCAAATTTTGAGATTGGTTATAAGATAGATTACCCGTAAAACTCATATTACTTTTAGGTTTCTTAATAGGGAAACCATAGTTAAAATAACCCGATGCACTATAAGTTCCATCTAAGTTTACGGGTTGTGTAACCTGAGCACCATTGGGCTGAATTATTACTGAGTTTTGAATATCATTTTGAGTGGCACTGGCATTGATGGTTGCAAAGAATACTCTTTGCGTAAATACATCAAAGGAGGAATACATCATGCGCATATTTTGTGTAAACTGCTGTTTAAGGGTTGGGTTGCCTAAAACAATGTTCAAGGGATTTGTGTTATCTGCGATTGGTTGTAATTGAGTAGCACTAGGTTGAGCCGTACGACCTGAATAATTGATTCGAAGATTTTTTGTTTTTGTAAAATCGTATCTAAAGGTAGCAGTAGGGTAAAAGTTTACATAATGCTGTTTGATGGCACTATCTTTTGTTAGGTTATTGCTTGATAGATCGCCTACTTGAATTCCTGAACTTATACTCAAATTCATCATTTTGTTTTGAATTCGATAACTCATCGTTCCTCTATTGGAACGATAGATATTTTCAAATGTATTGCTCAGATTTGGAACAATTAGATCATATTGATTGGTGAGTTTATTATAACCATAAGTACTTTTCCCATTTGTATTATCGCTATAGGAATAGGTATAGTTCAGCTCAATCAACTGCCCCTTTCCAACTGGCTCAGTGTAGGATAATGTGGTATTCATATTTTTCCCGTCTGCATTACTATTGTTCATCTGATTAATTGTATCTACTCTGTTTTGAGTATAGTATTGATTAATGGAATTGTTGGTTCCCTTTCCTTCATTAGTGGAACCCCCAAATACAACACCAATGGAATATGTACGGCCTTTTTTTGCAAAGCGATGGCGGTAAGTTGCATCCAATGATCCGTTATATCCATCATTCGTAGTGGTGCTATGTGCAACCGAATTATTTAAGTTTACTTTCCCTTTAGTGCTAGCAGATTGCGTATTGTTATCATTATCTGTATGTTGGAAACTAATATTGGGACGTAGGATCATACTATTACTACTGTCGAACTGGGTTTCAATATTAAAATTGACGCGGTTATTTTGATTATGCTTAATTCCTGAAACAATATTATTGCTCAAATTGGAGGAGTCTGGATTTCCGCTCACTAAAGTTTCCGTGTAACTTTTTTGATTGGTATAGGTATGCTGATCGTTAAAGAAATAACTTCCGGAAGCTTGTGTTTTTTTACCCCAGTTATCACGATAGTTTAAACCTGCAGCCCAGGTATTAATGATACCACTGCTACCCGTTGTTGCACTACTGTTGTTTCCGCTTCCTCTATTACCGCCGCCACCAAATAAATTCTGACCAGTAAAATTTTGTTTGTTTACATTATTACCCTGCCCAATGAAAGTGATCTGTCTATCTCCATCATATTTGCTAATATTTAGATTATTATCATAAACACCCTCATCACCTGTACTTCCCCCACCTATAGATATTTTACCAAAATAGCCTTTGCGTTTGTCTTTCCTTGTGGTAATATTAATGGTCTTGACCCTATTGCCATCATCAAATCCAGTAAATGTACTTTGATCGCTTAGGGCATCATATACTTGGATTTTATCAATTACATCGGGAGGTAAATTTTTAGTTGCCAGTTTTGGATCGTCTCCAAAGAATCTTTTACCATCTACTAACACGCGCTGAACTGTTTCACCCTGTGCTTTTATACCTCCATCCTTATCTACTTCAAGTCCTGGTAATTTTTTTAAAAGGTCTTCTGCTACAGCATTTGGCTTTGTCTTAAAACTGGAAGCATTAAATTCAATAGTATCCTTTTTAATAATGATGGGTGATTGAGTAACAGTTACATTACCAAGGTCATGCGATTTAGCAAGCAAAAAAATGGTTCCTACATTGATGTCTGGGTTTGATTTCGTTGGGAAAATAGCTTTACTATAGGGTTCATAGCTTTGGAAACTAATCTGAAGTATCAAAGGCTTTAAAGCCAGATTCTTTAATTCAAAAAAACCATCGGTTTTTGCTAATCCAAAAATTTCAAGTGTCGAATCTTTAGCATCTATAACAGTAACAGTAGCATCTTTTAATATTTGTTTTGACAAGGAGTCAACTAATTTACCTCTTACCGATCCTGCTGTTTGAGCATAGGCTGATAATGAGAAGAATGTAAAAAGTAGGGTAGTGAAAAAATTTCGGGTTGCCATTTTGTTCAAGAATAAAATATAAACCAATTCAATACTATTAGAATTATATAATTTAATGCAAGCTAGTAGGTCATAATGTAGAGATTTAATTAAATCGGTGAACAGTTGTAAAGTATAGGCAGGGCAGACAAACAAATGTGCTCTAAAAAAGGATGGGTGGTAAATAGAGCTATTTTAAATATTTCAAAAGCTTTAAATTTTAGTTATTTTTGATTTCAATTGTTTTACGCAAATCATTGATTATGTCTGCAAATTTCAAATTTTTATTAATTAGTATCGCATTTTTTACTGCTTGTAATTCTGATTCAAGTAAAGAAAATACGCCTGCACCTGCACCTGCCCCTGCAGCTACTGCAATAATGCCTGCAGATTCAACAAAAACTTACGAACAGGCTTTAGTGGATAATAAAAAAGACCCTTCTTGCGGAATGCCTGTTACTGCAGGGGTATCGGACACCTTGCATTTTAAGAATAAAGTGTTAGGATTTTGTTCTACAGAATGTAAAGAATCTTTCTTGAAAGATGCAGATAAGAGTTTTGCTGCAGTGGAGTTTAAAAAATAATTTGTTCATACTACATTTAAAAAGCCGTCTTAAAATCGAATATTCGATGAGACGGCTTTTTAGTTTGAAGATATTAACTGAATAAATATTCTACATCTTCTTTTGTGAGTGTTTTTACAAATCCTTCATCATCCGTAATAAGATCTTTGGCAAGATTGCGTTTGCGTTCTTGCAATTTTAAAATTTTATCTTCTACGGTATCTGTACAAATCATCCTGTAGGCAAATATGTTTTTTGTTTGCCCAATTCTATGAGTTCGGTCAATTGCCTGTTGTTCTACAGCTGGATTCCACCATGGGTCAACAATGTAAACATAATCGGCTGCCGTTAAGTTTAAACCCACACCACCGGCTTTTAATGATATCAGGAATACCCTGCAAGAATCATCGTTTTGAAACCTTTGAATAGCAGCCTCTCTTTCATTAATGGTACTGCTGCCATCGAAGTACTCAAAGTCAACTTCCAATTCTCTCATTTTATCTTTAATCAGGGAAAGCATTCCTAAAAACTGGGAAAAAATCAAGGCTTTATGGTTACTGATGTTTTCTGTAATCTCTCTACCAATTTCTTCTAATTTAACAGACACATTTGGGAATCGTTCTGCTTCTTTTACAATCGCTGGGCTATCACAAATCTGTCGCAATTTCATTAAGCCTTGAAGTATGGTTAACTGTGATTTTTGAATACCTTGATTTTCAACAACGCCTAAAATTTTATCACGATAATCATTTCGATAAGCATCATAAATCTTGCGTTGTTCGTCTCCCATTTCACAGAACAAAACCATTTCTTGTTTTTCAGGAAGGTCTTTTGCTACTTGCTCCTTGGTTCTTCTTAATATAAAAGGATATAGTAATTTTCTTAAGTGGTCTTTTTGTTCTTTCTCCCCAAATTTATCAATGGGCATGGAGAATTCATGCTTAAAAAATTCCATAGATCCCAACATCCCGGGGTTTAAGAAATTCATTTGTGCAAATATGTCGAAAGTGTTATTCTGTAATGGAGTACCACTTAAGCATAATCGATTCTTTGCACGTAAAAGGCCAGCAGCTTTGGTTACTTTGCTGGAAGGGTTTTTGATTGCCTGACTTTCATCAAGGATCACGTAATCGAAATTCACTTCTACGAACTGTTTGATATCACTTCTTAGCGTACCATAAGTGGTGATGATAACATCAATATTTGCATCACTCAAACTTCCCCTTGAACGAGTGCCACCATGGTGCATATAAAAACTGAGTTCAGGGGTAAACTTTTTTATTTCATTCTGCCAGTTAAACATTAAAGTGGTAGGGCAAACAACCAGTGCTTTTATATTTCCAGCCTCTTTTTTCAAATGGTGAAGGAAGCTGAGTGCCTGAATGGTTTTACCAAGTCCCATATCATCTGCTAAGATTCCGCCCCATTGAACCTCACGTAAATAGTTTAACCATTGAAAACCACTTTCCTGATAGGGTCTTAGAATGTTTCTTAGGTGTTCAGGTGCAGGTATAGGTTTGATAGAATGATTCTCTTTTAAGCGTTCATATTTTTCTTCTAATTGAAAGAATAGTTCTTGCTCATCTCTTTGTAAATAAAGCTCTTCAATTACACTGAAGTGGTATTTGCTTAATTTAATATTTCCTTGTTTGCCTTCTCCTACTCTAAATAAAAGAGAATATTTTTTTATCCATTCTTCTGGTAGAATTCCGAGAGTGCCATCCCCTAATTGAACAAATTGCTGTTTATTGGTGAGTGCTTTTTTTACATCTTCGATTGTAACTTTTTGCTCGCCAAAATTGATTTGAATTTTAGCATCAAACCAATCTGTATTACTACTTATGAAAATTTGTGTTGATGGTTTTGCAGTATTAAAACGGAAGTTTTTCAATGCCTCAAAACCGAGAACAGGAATATTCATTTCTTTAGTAGCGTCTATGAAAAGAAAAAACCAGTTATTTTTTAATACATCTGATCCTTTTAATGCAAGAGAATTGCTATCAGTTGGATGGATGAATTGTGAGTGTAAAGATTCAATACGAAGCATCATTTCTTTTTCTGCTTCGAGATTCCTTTGAATAATCAGAATTTTGTCTTCTACCGGAAGAATTATTTTTTCCTTATCTGTCGGTCTAACTTCATATCCTCTATAAATAAATATCGGTTGAAAAAGAAGGTAGTCACCTTTCTCTTTTAGCTGAATTTTCCAATCAGGCTTTATGTCTTTTATTTCTTCTTTCTGAACATTGGTAAAATGAACATAATATTCTTTTGAAAGAGGCATTAGGTATCCTAGTAACGCTGCATTCCAATCTTCAGCAGGGATAACTATTTTACCTGTTGGTAAAAACTTCTCCACCTGCATTATATCTTCCGGCTTCTGCCAAGTATAAAATTGATTGTGGTATTGAAATAACAAAGCTGAATCAGTTTCATTATCAGAAATATTCAAATCAGCTAAAGGAAGTTTTATTCTACAGTCAATGGTATAAAAACCATTTGCATAGCTTACTTCAAATTCAGGGCTGATAAATTGTGCACTGAACTCAGCTTCTAATAAATTCTGTGTAGTAAATATTTTTTTTGGTGGAAGGTAAAATACAAACTTACTTTCTGTCAACTCAGCAAAAAGCTTCTTTATTTTTGGATGTAAATATTCATTAATCAAGTGTCTGGTTTCTTCCGGTAACTCATCATTATGTGGCTGTATAATATTTTCCCAGATGCCACTAAAAGGAGAATTACGGTTTAAATAACGATTCACTTCACCTGACATTAGTTTTCTTAACTGCTGTAACAACATTTTGTCGTCTTCACTAAAAACTTCAGTATTTACAAATTTGGTTAAATCAATTTTTGAAGTTTTGGACACATATTTTGTTCCTGTTTCATCAGCTTCCCCTTGAATTGCTTCTATTGAAACATATGGATAGCCCAATTCGTTGCTGGTAACAACCACCCCAAGTTTGAGAATCGTATTTTGATCTGGATCTGATTTAAATTCAAACTGATTAATTGTAGCCTCAACGGTCCTTGGTCTTAATTCAGCTCCAGCATTTGATGTAACTCGTTTTATACTCGTATCCAATAACCTTAGAAAGGGTTTGTTATCTGTATAAGTAAATTCAAATTTGTCTTTTAAATCATCCGTTAATGAATAGCCATATAATGCTAGCAGTTTATTTTTCTCTTTATCCCAATTGCGAATACTATCAAAATAGTTCGATCCATAGTTTTGAAGTAATTGAAGTAAAACAACACTTTTGTGAACACAAAGAGGATGTTCTGTATCACTCTGGCAATTACAACTGGTATCGAAATTCCTTTCTTCGTTTTTTTGAATTTGAATTTTAAAAATTTCTCCTTCGTAATCAAGTGTAGCCAATACCCTTTCATCTTTTGCTTCTTGAATAGTGGCACGAGTACTTCTTAAATAATTTTCTGCTGCATCGAAACTCTCTTTTCTTGTTAAAAGCCTGATTAATTTAAGATCAAGCTGCTTCATTTTCACAACCGTATGTCGTTGGTCGTATATCGTTTCTTTATCGCCTAATAAATTTTTATCAAGAAGGTCCTGCAAGTGAAATAAGGCTCCAGCTTTATGTCTACAAATCTCAGAAAGGTTATAGGGGCAGGTGCAGCGAAGAGATAAAGTTTTTGGATCTTTAAATTGCGTGATATGTACTTTGTAATAAGTAGAATATCCATCATCTTTTACCCGAAATACAACTGCGCCCATCAGGTCATCATATTCTAATAATTCCACATTCCCGAGGGCATGAATTTTTTTGCCTCTGCGAATAACTTCCTCGGTTCCGCTATTGTATATATGTTTAACTAAATAAGGTAACGCCATAATTATTTATTACTTCATTCAGCTACCATCAGTTTTGGCGACGGTTTGAAATGGGCAATTTGCAAAAGTAAAGGAAAGGAGATTGTTTTTGGATGCTAAATGAGAAAATTATGTATGAAATGTTTGTTATTTCATTAATTAGGCTACTACCAGATCACCCTTTCGATAAATCGGAAGGATATTAGCAAGATTAGGGCTGACACAATATTCAAGGTCTTTTTCTAGTCCATATGCAGCAAGTCGATGCCAATGTGTCGTTTTTCTGATGAATTCGAACATATGATCCTGTTTACTAGCATAAAGTTCAGAAGCCATTAAACTACTATCACAATGAATAGTAAAGGCTGATTTAATGTCATTGATAACTGCACCAGCAAATAAAGCATCTTCTATATTAACTCTATCTTTCCAGGCAGAACAGCCCAGTACTACATTTTTTTTGGATTTAATTAAGAACTCGCAAACTGCATTTAAGTTTGGGAACGACCCTGTAATTATTTCGGAAGCCCCATTATTATGTGCCAAATGCAACAGTTTGGTTCCATTGGTAGTAGTAAGAACCAAAGTTTTGCCTTCTATAAAAGAACGAGGGTATTCTGCGGGTGAGTTTCCATGCGATAAGCCTTCAATTACTTTTCCATCTCTTTCCCCTGCTGTAATGCCTCCAATACGTTGGCCAATTTCAATACAGGTATTCACTTCTGCCACAGGTATAACTTTTGTAGCTCCGTTATATAATGCAGTTGCAATGGTTGATGTAGCTCTAAAAACATCGATTACTACTACAATACTGTTTTTAACATCGTAGTTATCCAAAAGTTTGGGAGAAAGTACGGTGTGAAGGGTAGGTTTTTCAAACATAGTTACAAAGATAAATAAACCCGTTTATTTATCTTTCAAGAATTGAGAAATGAATTAAAAAGAGGATCTTCTTTCAATTCGGCAATATGTCTGTGCTCGAGAGGCTTAGTAATATATTTAAAGATCAAAGGATGTTCTATTGCTTTTATTTCAGTTTCAGGATCAACTCCTGATGTGAGCACAATTATTTTAGTACGGTTGTGAAACTTTTTAAAATCTTTATCATATTGGTTTAAAAAATCCCAACCATTAAATACAGGCATATTGATATCTAGAAAAACCAATTCAGGGATTTTTTGTTTTTCTAGTGGGAGCTTAGATTGCTCTTCAAAATATTCTAATGCCAATTTTCCATCTTCTAATTTCACAATTGAATCGCAGAAATCTTCATCACTCATAATAATTTCACTGATCATCTGAACCATAGAATCATCATCAACGCTCATTACCATTTCAAGCATTTTCTTAATTTTTAAATGAAACTTTAAATGTTGTTCCTTTTTCGATTTTACTATCTACACTAATCGTTCCGCCTAATGACGTGATTTGTGAATGAATTAAATATAATCCAATTCCCCGACTTTCGGGATGGTGGTGAAACTTTTGGTGTAACCCAAAAATTTTATCTTTTACTTGATTATAATCAAACCCAATACCATTGTCGGTATAAGTTAAAATGGTATGCTCTCCTTGAATTTCTGAACGGATTGAAATTTCAGGTTTTCGATCTGCACTTCTATACCTGATTGAATTTGTAATTAGATTTTGAAAAATACTTTCTAGATAAGGCTCATTAAATTTTACAAACTCTGCGGAAGAAAAATCGGATGAAATAACCGTGTTTGTTTCTGCAAAGAGTAATTTAATAGATTTTATTATTTTGTTTAAAGATTTTTCAAAGTTGATATTTTCAGTCTGGATATTGGTATTGTCTTTTATAACAAGAATTTCAATTAATTCATTCAGTGTATCATTCAAGTGTAAAGTAGTGGATTTAAATCCATTTAATAATTTCAAGGAACGATCAGTAGAAACAGTACTAAAGTCTAACAGTTTGATCATTGATGTTAGGTTGGTGAGTGGGGCTCTTAAGTTATGGGATACGATATAGGAAAATTGCTTTAAGTCGGCATTGTTTTTTGTAAGTTCCTGAATCAAAATTTTCCTTTCTTCTTCTGCTTTTTTTCTAATAGAGATATCTCGTGAATTCACTACTATACCTTTAATATAGGGATTATTTAATTGGTTGGTAGCCTGGGCTTCTATATAAAAATAAATGCCATTTTTATCTAACAATCTAAATTCGATCAGTTCACTCAGGCCACCTTTTTCAATTAGTTTTTGAAATGACTGCATTAGGGTTGGAAAATCGGCTGGATGTACTATTTCAGCGAAATTTCTTTTCCTTAATTCATTTTCTTCATAACCCATAAGTTGCCTAGCTGAAGCACTTTGGTAGATTATTTCGCCATTTACAGAAATAATGGTGATGATATCTGAAATATGATGAATTAAAGAACGAAATTTTTCTTCACTTGATTTGATGGCATCTTCGATTTTTCTTTTTTCAGTAATATCTCTAGAAATCAAAATTATCGAATGAAAAGCTGGGTTATTTAGTTGGATATTTCCTACACTTTCAATGAGTAGGTATTTCCCGGATTTAGAAAGAAATCTAAATTCTATTAATTCGTCGATTCCTTCTTTTTTTAAAACTTCTGTAAATCTATTTCCAACTTTTTCCTGATCATCAGGATGAACTAATTCAAGTATACTTATGCCATTTAGTTCTTCTGGCTCATAACCTAATATGCGGGTTACTGCATCGTTATTGTAAACGATAACCCCTTGTTTGTTTATAAGAGTCACTATATCCGAAATATTCTGTACAATCAGTTTAACTCGGTCATCTGAATAATTTTTTTCTCGAATCTCATCCACATTTTCGGAATATTCATCTTGTATTTCTTTCACTAACTGAAATCTGGCTTTTATTCTTAGAAAGGTATCGTGGAATATTTTGTTTACGCTTTTCATATAATAGCAGCTTAAAAACTAAACAGAATGTAAAAAATATTTTAAATATAGATATAAAAAATGACTATATAACTGATTGGTATCATATTATTTCTATATTCTTGAGAGCCTCTTAGTTCTTACAAAAAATCAACCAGAAAAGCTTTTTAAGCTTTATTTTGTATGAAAATTTACCAATGACTATCCTGTATATTTTGATTTTGCTTATAGGGATGCTTCTAATTGTTGCTTTTTTTATGAAGTCAGGGTATCACATAGAAAAAGTTATTATCATAGATCAACCAATTGGAAGGGTGTTTGACTATATCCGTTATATGAATCATCAGCACAAGTTCAATAAATGGTGGATGGCAGACCCACATGTGAAAACAGAGATGATTGGTGAAGATGGACTTATCGGCTGTGTAATATCTTGGGATAGTTCCAATAAACAACTTGGTAAAGGGGAACAGGAAATTAAATCTATTGAAGTAAATCATCGAATTGATTTTGAAATTAGGTTCATTAAACCATTCAACAATATTGCACAGGTTTACATGATTACAGAACCAATAACTGACGATATCACTAGATTTAAATGGGGGTTTGTAGGGAAAAATAAATACCCTCTAACACTTATGAATCCTTTAATGGACAAACTTCTAGGAAAAGATCTGGAAACAAGTTCCATGATTCTAAAAGGAATATTAGAATTAGAAATAGCTTCTCATTAAATGAAATTTTAACATGGCAAGCCTTCAAGCGTTTAAAAAATTTACTGATAGTTTTCCGGAACAAGAAACATTGATGCCGGTTTTATTTGTGGGACATGGGTCTCCGATGAATGGAATTGAAATAAATGAGTTTAGCACAAAGTGGACGCAATTGGCGAAGCAAATAAATAAGCCAAGTGCAGTTTTGGTTATTTCGGCTCATTGGTTTATTAAAGGCACAAGAATTACTGCGATGGATTCCCCTTCCACTATACATGATTTTGGAGGGTTTCCCCAAGAGCTTTTTCAGGTACAATATCCAGCACCTGGAAGTTTGGTTTTAGCCGAAGAAACAAAACGGATTATTCATTCTACCAATGTGGAATTAGATCATGATTGGGGGTTAGATCATGGTACCTGGACAATCGTGAGGCATATGTATCCCGAAGCAGATATTCCCGTTTTGCAATTAAGTATCGATTATACAAAACCTGCATCATATCACTATGAATTGGCAAAAGAGCTATTTGCATTACGCAAAAAGGGTGTACTGATTATTGGGAGTGGTAATATGGTTCATAACCTAAGAATGGTTGCATGGGATAAATTGGACGAGCCCGGATTTGGGTTTGATTGGGCATTGGAAATGAACAATACTTTTAAGCATCTAATTAATGAAGGCAAGCATGAATCTTTGGTTCAGTATGATAAATTAGGGAAAGCTGCTTTGTTATCTATTCCAACTGCAGAACATTATTTGCCACTTATTTATAGTCTGGGGTTATCTTCAAAGCAGGATTCTATTCATTTTTTCAATGATAAAGCAGTTGGCGGTTCATTAACTATGACATCAGTGCAATTCGGATAAATTTTATAAAATCAAAGATAAATAATGAAAGCTTTTTGGAAACAGATAATTGTTAATAATATCCTGAGAGAAAAAAACTTTGAGGATCAATCACAACCTTTGAATCATTTTCAGGTAGCAAAGAGCTATCGAGAATTAAGAATCACTATCATTCATTATTGCAAGGATTTTTTATTCATTATGATAGGAATATTCTCTGCTTCTTTTGGATTGAAAGGATTTTTAATAAATAACCAATTTATTGATGGAGGAGCAACTGGAATTTCATTGCTCATTTCATCCCTGACTAGAATTCCTTTATACCTGTTGATAATAACCATCAATATTCCATTCATGTTTTTGGGGTACAAAATAATGGGGAAAATATTTGCAATTAAGACGGTACTTGCTATTGCCGGCCTTGCTCTTTGTGTGGCATTTATAAATTTTCCATTTGTTACACACGATAAATTGTTAGTTGCCATATTTGGTGGAATGTTTCTAGGAGGAGGTATTGGATTTGCAGTGAGAGGCGGTGCTGTGATTGATGGCACTGAAGTGCTTGCTATTTTTCTCAGTAAGAAATTGGGAACAACTTTAGGAGATGTAATTATCATTATCAACGTCATGATTTTTTCATTGGCTGCTTATTTGTTATCAGTTGAAATCGCGCTTTATAGCATGATCACTTATTTATCAGCTTCCAAAACACTTGATTTTATCATTGAAGGAATTGAAGAATATACAGGGGTAACCATCATCTCCTCCCACTTTGTAGAAATCAGACAAATGATTATCAATAAGATGGGAAGGGGTGTTACATTGTATAGTGGTAGACAAGGTTATGGTAAAAAAGGGCCAACAAAGGAAAACGATATTGTTTATACTGTAGTTACTCGTTTAGAATTAAATAAACTTAAAGCGGAGTTGGAAAAAATTGATCCACATGCATTTGTGGTGATGAGTAGTGTAAAAGATACAAAAGGGGGGATGATTAAAAAAAGACCACTTTCTCACGGCTAAAATAATATTGAAATGAGACAACAGATTGCACATATCGCGTTAGTTGTAAAGGATTATGATGAGGCTATTGCTTTTTATACAGAGAAACTAAAGTTTACTTTAGTTGAAGACACAGTGCTTTCTGAAACAAAGCGTTGGGTTATGGTGGCTCCTCCCGGAAACTCTAATACTTGTTTACTCTTAGCAAAAGCAGCAACACCTGAACAAGAATCAAGAATTGGAAACCAAACGGGTGGTAGAGTATTCCTTTTTCTGTACACCAATGATATTTGGCGTGATTATGAAAGAATGCAAAAAGAAGATATTCGTTTTGTACGACTACCTGCAGTTGAAGAATATGGAATTGTTACGGTTTTCGAAGACCTGTATGGAAATTTATGGGATTTAATACAACCTACTAACCCAAATTGGGCTTTTTAGTTTTTCTCAAAATTCACTAACTTGTTTACGGGTAACTGCTGAAAAATAGTTTTACGATTGTTAACTCCAAATCTTGCTTATGAAAGGATTAATGATGGATTTCCCATTAACTACCCATGCCATTTTGGAATATGGGAATCGGGTTTTTCCTTACAAAGAAATTGTAACAAAATTGCCCAATGGAAGTTGGCACCGCTATCACTTTTCGGACTTATATCATAGAGCAAAAAAATTATCATATGCTTTGGTGCATCATCTTGGAGTTCAACCAGGTGATCGGGTGGCCACATTTGCATGGAACCATTATCAGCATGTAGAATTATATTATGGGATACCAGGTGCTGGAGCTATTTGCCATACATTAAATGTGCGACTTAGTATAGAGCAAATCATATTTATCGTAAATCATGCAGAAGCTAAAATTGTTTTTATTGATGCCACACTTGTGCCCCTTTTTGAAAAAGTTGCGCCCTATACTACCGGCGTAAAAAAATATGTTTTATTAAATGCACCAGAAAATTTTATTACAAGCCTTCCTGAAACCATTTTATATGAAGACTTATTAACTGAAAGTACATCAGATTATCATTGGTATCCCTCTGAAGAAAATGATGCTTGTGGTCTTTGTTATACGAGTGGCACTACAGGCAACCCTAAAGGAGCTTTGTATTCCCATAGATCAACTTATTTACACGCATTGGCCTTACTCATGCCCAATGCGGCTAATCTATCTGTACGGGATAGAGTATTATTGATTGTACCTCAGTTTCATGTGATGGCATGGGGATTTCCTTATGTATGTATTCTTTCTGGCTCGGATATGATTTTGCCAAGTTTACACTTACAACCAGATGCTATCATTCAAATTCTGGAACAAGAAAAAGTTACCGTAGCAAATGGGGTTCCCACAATCTGGTTGGGTGTTTATGATGCTATGAAAAAAAATCCCCCTAAAGAAAAATTAGCCTTACGTGAATATGTAGTGGGCGGATCAGCTTTACCCCCAAGTTTGATTGCAGCATTTGAAAAAGATTTTGGAATTAAAGGTGTACATGCATGGGGTATGACTGAAACTTCTCCGATAGGAACTGCAAGTAGACTTCAAAATATACACGACTCTTTGACTGATGAAAAGAAATTAACTATTAGGGCGAAGCAGGGTATTGAATTGCCAGGAGTTGAAATTCGAGCAGTATTAGAAGATGGAACTATTGCTCCAAGAGATGGAGAAACAGTAGGAGAATTTGAAATTAGAGGCGCTTGGATTATAAAGAGTTATTACAAATATCACGATAATCATCTTTCATTTTCAGAAGATGGATGGTTTAAAACAGGTGATGTTGGTACCTTAGATGCACAAGGGTATATGAATATCAGTGACAGAAGCAAAGACCTTATCAAAAGCGGAGGCGAATGGATATCGAGTGTGGCCCTTGAAATAGCATTGATGGCTCATCCTGAGATAAAAGAGGCTTGTGTAATTGCTATACCCGATGAAAAATGGGTAGAACGCCCTTTAGCTTGTGTGGTGTTTAGAAATGAATCTACTATTTCTAAAGATGCTCTAAATGCATTTTTGTCGGATCATTTTGCATCTTATCAATTGCCAGATCAATATATTGGAATGACTGAAATTCCTAAAACCAGTGTTGGAAAACTCAATAAAAAGGAATTAAGAAGAAGATGGGCTGAGGGCGAATTATAAATCATTAACCCTAATTAACCTTGTACACAGCTGCTTTAACTGAATACTAAATAATGTTGGCATAATTTCGGCAGATAAAACTATCCGCATGAGGTTAATGTTACTTTTATTATTTACTGTGGTCCTTTCATTGTTTTCGGAAGCTCAGAATAAACCTTCAAATATTCGTGGAATTGTTTTTGATACTGCAAGTAAAAAAGGACTGGCTTATTCTACTGTTTCAATTGTAAATTCAAATGATTCTTCTTTGATCAGTTTTACCAGAGCCGACTCTTCGGGTAACTTTCATCTAAAAAATATTAATAAAGGCTTTTATTTATTATCTGCTTCATATGTAGGATTTGTTCCGATTTGGCAACAGATTCAAGTTAAAGATGGGGAGTCATTAAATTTGGGATTTATTAATTTAACTGATATCAAGAATGCAAGTTCGGTAACAGTTACAGCTAAAAGAGCTCCAGTTGTAATGAATAACGACACACTTGAATTCAATACCGAAAATTTTAAAACACAGCCCAATGCAGTAGTAGAAGATTTATTAAAAAAACTTCCAGGTATTACATTGGATGCAGATGGAACTGTAAGAGTAAACGGACAGAAAATAAATCGAGTGCTTGTGAATGGGAAAGAATTTTTTACTGGTGATCCAAAACTAGCCACTAAAAATCTTGATGCAGATGCAGTTGATAAAGTACAGGTTTTTGATAAAAAATCTGACAGAGCTGAATTTACTGGTGTGGATGATGGACAATCAGAAAAAGCAATTAATCTTAAGCTAAAAAAAGACCGAAACAAATCACTTTTTGGGAAAGTTTCAGCTGGTGTAGGAAATGATGGAAAATATGATGCACAAACCAGTATCAATAAATTCAATGGCGATCAGCAAATATCTGCTTTGGCAATGGCCAATAATACAAATCGACAAGGTTTTTCGATTAATGACGTGTTGAATTTCACGGGTGAATTATCGAGAGGAATGAAATCGGGAGGCAATATCACCATTCGAACAAGTGGTAGTGATGACAATGCTTTACCTATTTCTGGTATGGGGCAGAATCAACAGGGTGTTGCTAATACTTTAGCAGGAGGAGTAAATTTTAATGATATATGGAATAAAAAAACTGACTTTAATGGAAGTGTTGTTGGAAGTGATGTAGACTTGCTAACTGACCGTTCTACAATACGACAAAATATTTTACCGGGTAATAATTTTGATTATTATGCAAATTCAACTTCTAGGAAAGAGGTGAAACAGCAAAAAGCGAATTTCAGTATTGATCAAAAAATTGATAGTGTCACTTCTTTTAAAATTGTTCCGCAATTAACCTTACAACAAAATGATACAAGATCTGGCAATCAATATCAATCAATCACTGCAGCAAATGCTTTATTGAATAGTGGTAATAGCTTAACAACTGCACATTCGGATGCAACCAATATGGTTACCACTGCGCAGTTCAGGAAAAAATTAGCAAAAAAAGGAAGAACCATTTCATCCAATCTTAATTGGAACTATAATAATAGTACTCAAAACGGCACTTTGAAGACCAATACAACTTATTATACGAGTGGACTGCCTACAAAAGATAGTGTGATTGATCAAGTTAATAATCGGGCATCCAATGCAAATAGTTTTGGAGGCAACTTGATTTATACAGAACCATTTGGAAAAAGGTCTTTAATGGAATTTAGTGTTTTTTAC
>Ga0194061_1000838_pt1 | contig 18704 bp, 17 predicted proteins | sample SepL2221m_MetaG_FD_163423 | JGI IMG/M metagenome (GOLD analysis project Ga0194061, IMG submission 163423) | Anoxic zone freshwater microbial communities from boreal shield lake in IISD Experimental Lakes Area, Ontario, Canada - Sep2016-L224-21m | ecosystem: Environmental > Aquatic > Freshwater >... | reverse complement strand
CCGCAGTAAAACATCCAACGACCCCCGGAAAGTGAATTTCGGGGGTTTTTGTGTTTTTGCGGGCGGGGGGGGATTAGGGCTTGATTTCCTCGGTGTTGATGTGGGTGGTTTCGGGTCGCTGCGGGGTGGATGGTAATAAGATGAATGTCTTGGTTAGTCGCATTTTTCGAGTTACAATGGCCTTTGTCTTCATGTCTCGCATTACTGGTAATCGTTCAGAAGGGATTTTAAAATGGCACGCCGACGCGAGGAGCCCCTGCTCGATGTTATTTTTGAGATGTTAAAATACTTCCCGTTTTGGGTCGGGCCGATTTTAGCGTTGGTGGTGTTTCTGCTGTTACGATTATTGGTGCCCAGTTTTATCACGACAGATAAAAACTCTGGCGAATTGCTCCGGTCGGTCTGTGGGTTGTTATCGTGGTTGATGGGGGGAGCGATTCTGCTGGCGTGGGGTATGGCGGAGTTATGGAAATTCAAAAATCGTTATTTACTCGCCAGTCAGACGGGACTGGGTTCGATTCGGGCGATGGCTTGGCAGGATTTTGAGCGCCTGATTTGTGAAGCTTATCGCTGTCAGGGTTATAGTGCTGAGGTAGTGGGGAATCGTGGTGGCGACGGTGGTGTGGATGTGGTTTTACATGGTCATGGTCAAAAGGTGATGGTGCAATGCAAGCAATGGCGGACGTATAAAGTGGGGGTTACGACAGTACGCGAGTTATTGGGTGTAGTTGTAAGTGCCCATGCGGATAAAGGGATTTTGGTGACTTCCGGTCGCTTGACGACTGAGGCTCACCGCTTTGTCCGTGAGAGCCCACAGTTGGAAGTGATTGATGGTCCTCGGTTGGTAGCATTGATACAAAGTGCCCAACAAGGTAAGGTGGTCAATCGCTCGCAACCAGAGGCAAGAACCACAACACCAGTTCCATGTTGCCCATTGTGTAACAGCGAAATGATCTTACGAACAGCACGCCAGGGCATACGGGCCGGTACCCAATTCTGGGGGTGTCCGCGCTATCCGACGTGTAAAGGAACGAGGGCTTATGTTGCCTCTGATAGTAGATGAGTGATGGTGGAGTACGCATTTGCCGTCATTCGATCACTGATAGGCACGTCGATGGAACTGACAAAGGCGAGGGCTGTATTAACTTGCATAATGGATAAGCAGCTCCGGCATTGATTTAGGCGGTGGGGCTAATTGTTGGGTTCAGGGCTTGGCTTGGGCGCGGCGGTACTGGCCGGGGGAGGTGCCGGTGGCGCGTTTGAAGGCGTTGCTGAAGGCGGATTCGTTGGAATAACCCACTTTAATGGCGATGGCTTTGATGCCCAGACTGCTATTACGCAGCAGGGAGCGGGCTTTGCGCATCCGGCATTCGGTCAGATAGTGCAGCGGGGGGCTGCCGATGGTGGCGGTGAAACGGGCGGAGAAGGCGCTACGGCTGATGCAGGCCTGGGCGGCCAGACTGGCGACGGTCCAAGGGGCTTCCGGGCGCGAGTGCATGTGGCCCAGCACGGGGGCGAGTTCGGAATCGAAAATAGCCTGAAAACCCGAGCGCGGCGCGGGGCCGGGGCGGGTGGCGGCATAGGCGCGGACGGCTTGAACGAACAGGACATGCACCAGATGGTTGACGATGCTCTGGGCGCCGGGCAGGTGGGTGGTCAGTTCGCTGGTGAGGAACTTTAGCGTACTTTCCAGCCATGGGGTCGTGTTTAAATCGGTACTGCGCACGTGGATGACCGGGGGCAGGGAGGCCAGCAGGGGATGGCGCTCTTCATCGGCGAAATGAAATGCTCCGCCCAGAAACGTGGTGCGGGCACCGCCGTGGCCCCAGCGCAAGCCGCGCTGCTGTTCGATATCCTCGCGGCGGATCAATTCGTGGACTTCCCGGACGGGGGAGGTCCAGGTGTCGCGGAGAATAAACGGGTCTTTGCGGGTGATCAGGACGACGTCGCCGGTGGTGAGTGCGAGTTTGATGCGATGTTTTTCCACGGTGAGGCAGCAGTTGCCATCGAGCACTGCCACCAGAGCGCCCTGCATGGCGGGGGGATCATGCGCGGGCAGGGGCAGGCCTAGTGTTTCCAGTTGACGGCGAAAATCCTGCGCGTTGCCAGCGCCGAAACGCACACCCCACGGCGCGGTCATTTCATGAGCCCCGGGGACCATGCACCGCAGATGAATGTCGTCGAGGATTTGCGTCAGGGGGTCCAGATGGGGGAATGCGGGGGCACCGGGCGCATGGGTGGCGTCGGGCTTGCGGCGACCAGCAGGAGTGATGGGGGTGCGGTGGGGCATGCCGTCATTATACCCTGAAGCAGTGGTAATTGGACGATGGCAACAAAAATACGGACAAATAAACATAGTTAGTCCACGATAAAGGCCGTATAATCGTGCGGGTCAGGTATGCTGAGGATCGTTGCCTTGGGCACATCAGCGTCCTGAAGTCGTAATGTGAGTTGGTCCCATGACTACTACACCGCTTCCGCCTGCAACCCCGAACCGACCTGCCAAACGGCGTGTCCGGCGGCGCTGGCCCTATTATCTGCTGGTCTTGGTGCTTCTGGGTGTGGGCGGATGGTGGGGCTGGCAGCGGTACTATGCCACACCGGCTACGGTGGCGATCAACCCGGCGGAACTGGTGACGGTCGGCCGGGGGCGGGTGGAGAAAGCCGTCAATTCTTCCTGCCGGGTGGTATCGAATCTTGAGGTGGATATCAAGTGTCGGGCCAGCGGTGAGGTGATCGAACTGCCGTACGATATCAGTCAAACCGTCAAAAAAGGCGCGTTGCTGTGTCAGTTGGACCAGAGTGATGCGAAGTTGTCGGTGAGTTTGGCGGAGGCCACGGTGGCTCAGACCACGGCCAAACTGGCCCAAGCCAAGCAGGACCTGCTGCTGGCGGAAGCGGTGCTGGTCACCACGCGCCAAAAAAATACCGCCGCGCTGGTATCCACCGAAGTGAAGGCGGTGAATTTGCGGGCCAAAGCGGAACGGCAGAAAAAATTGTTGGCGGAACAATTGGGCATGCGGGAAGAACTGGAGGCAGCGGAGACCGAAGCCAGCGCCGCGGAGACGGCCCTGAGTGCCGCCCGAACCGCGATGGAGGAACTTAAGCAGCAGGAAATCCAGATCGCCTACAAGCAAGAAGCGGTCAAGATGGTTGAGGCGCAATTGCAGTCCGATCAGATCACGCTGAAAACCCAGATGAATCAGTTGGGCTATACCACGGTGACCGCCCCGGTGGATGGGGTGGTATCGGCGCTGAATGTGCAGAAGGGGACGATTGTGGCGTCCGGGATGAGCGGATTTTCCGGCGGCACCACGATCATGACGGTTTCGGACCTGTCGCGGGTGTTTGTGATTGCCACGGTGGATGAAAGCGATATTGGTGCGGTACGGCTGGATCAATTGGTCCGGATTACCGTGGCCAGTTTTCAGGGCCGTACGTTTGCCGGCAAAGTTATGCGGATCGCCACCAAAGGGGTGAATGCCTCGAATGTGGTGACCTTTGAAGTGAAGGTGGAGGTGCTCGATGAACAGAAGGCACTTTTGCGGCCCGAGATGACCGGGAATGTGACCATCGTGCAGGATGAGCGCGCCGAGGTGCTGACGCTACCTGCTTCGGCCATCTTGTGGCGTGGGAAAGAGGCGGTGGTCACCACTGCCGAGGGCGAAGGCCGGGTGGTTACGGTGGGCTTGCAGGGCAGCGATACAGTGGAAATCGTATCCGGGCTCAGTGCGGGTGAATCCGTGCGGATTGTCACCACCGAACTGCCCACGCGCTGGAAAAGTCAGACGGTCGGTCCGGGCGGAGGCCCGCCACCGCACTGAGGTAGGGGTAGTTTAGGGACGAAACGCAGATATTTTCTTACGGGACCAAGCACGTGATTCATACCGAGCATCTATACAAGAGCTACGAACTGGGCGGCCAGACCGTCTATGCGCTCGATAATGTGAGTGTGCAGATTGCCGCCGGGGAGATGGTGGCGATCCGGGGTCCCAGTGGTTCGGGCAAGAGTACCCTGATGAATGTGCTGGGGTGCCTGGATCGGCCGGACAGCGGGACGTATATCCTCAACGGCGAAGATGTGTCCACGCTGAATGATGATGAACTGGCGAGTCTGCGCAGCCAGCGGATCGGTTTTGTGTTTCAGAATTTCAATCTGTTGCCACGGATGAGCGCGCTGAGGAACGTAGAATTGCCGGTGCATTATCTGGGTGGTAAAGACGCGCGGGCCAAAGCGGCAAGGGCACTGGAAACCGTGGGGCTGGGTGATCGAATGCACCACGAACCCAACCAACTCAGCGGCGGACAACGCCAGCGGGTCGCTATTGCCCGGGCACTGGTCAACAATCCGGATATTATTCTGGCCGATGAACCCACCGGGGCACTGGATACCAAGACCGGCGAGGAAGTGCTGGCGCTGTTCAAAGCGCTCAATTCCCAGGGGCATACGATTCTGGTGGTGACACATGATTTAAGTGTGGCCCGGCATTGCCCGAGCGAGATTTACATCTGTGACGGCCAGATTGTTCCCTCACCCACTGTGGGCGTAGGAGGTGGGCTATGATTTTCTGGACCATTGCCGCGGTGGCACTCCGCAGTCTGGTGGCCAACAAGCTCCGGTCGTTTCTGGCCATGCTGGGGATTATCATCGGCGTGTGGTCGGTGATTTCGGCGCTGGCGCTGGCCTCGGGGGCGCAAAAGAAAGTATTTGATCAGATGTCGGCACTGGGGACCAATGTGCTGATGGTCACGCCCGGCCAGCGCGGCACCGGCGGGGTAATCACGGGCACGCAGAAAAATCTCAAGGTGGAAGATGCGCTGGCGCTGCGGAATATTCCGGAAGTGGCCCGGGTCGCGCCGATCGTGCGCGGCGGGGTGCAGGCCAAACATGCCAACAAAAATACCCGGCCGAACCTGCTGGGGACGGCGCCCACGTACTTTACCATCCGGAATTTCCAGGTCCAGTGGGGACGGCCTTTGTCCGATGCGGATTGCGATTCCTCGGCCCGGGTGGCGGTGCTGGGACCAACCACGGCCACGAATCTGTTTGGTGAGGCCAGCGCTGCCGTGGTGGGCCAGATGATCGAAATCAAAGGCGTGCAGTACCGGGTGATCGGGCTGCTGGTGGCCAAAGGCGATCAGGGTTTCTTCAATCCCGACGACCAGATCATCATCCCCTTTACCACGGCCATGCGGCAGGTGCTGGGCGTGGATTATCTCAGCGAAGTGGACCTGAGTGCCAAGGACGAAACCCAACTGACCGCCATCCAGACCAAAGCCACGCTGCTACTACGTAAACAGCACCGGCTGGCCGATGATGTGGACAATGATTTCAATGTCCGCAATCAGGCGGATGTGCTCAGCGCCACCTCGACCATCAATACGGTGTTGTCGCTGCTGCTGGGTGGAATTGCGGGGATTTCGCTGCTGGTCGGCGGCATTGGCGTCATGAATGTCATGCTGGTGACGGTGGCGGAACGCACGCGCGAAATCGGCGTGCGCAAAGCCATCGGTGCCCGACAACGCGATATCCTGCGGCAGTTCCTGATTGAATCGGTGGTGATGAGCGCCACCGGCGGGGTGCTGGGCGTGCTGGGGGGGATGCTGACGGCGAAGGTGATCTCCGCCATGCAAACCACGATCACATTACAGGTCAAAGGGCCCGCGGTATTACTAGCGCTGGGCTTCTCGGCCGGAGTGGGTATTTTCTTCGGCTATTATCCCGCCCGACGGGCGGCTAAACTGGACCCCATCGAGGCATTGCGTTATGAGTAACCAACGAATCAGATTTATGCGACCGACCCCGGCATGTGTGGCCGGCATGGCGGTGCTGTTGTTATTGACCGGTTGCGGTAATTGGTCCGACGATGTGGTGCGGTATCGTCAGGTGCTCGACGGAACAGAACCGGCCACGCGGCCTGCGTACGATGGGACCGAGGCGTTGCCGCTGGTGCGGGCGCTGCAACTGGCGAATGCGGATAACGAAGCGATTGCCACACAGGGGGAAAATTACGTACAAGCGCTGGCGGAAAAAATGCGTCAGGCGGGCACGTTTTTACCGACACTGAGTTTGGGGCCGACTTATTCGTTGAGCGGTACGAGCGGAGGGACGGCGCATAGATTAACGGTGCCGGTGAGTGCTTCGGCCACGGGCTCGCTGGCCAATGTCGCCAACTTGGAGGCGGCGGGGCAGAATGCCCAGCAACGCGCCCAGGTGCTGCTTAACGAGCGCGAAACCATTCTGCTGCAGGTGGTGCAGGCCTATTACACGGTGATCAAAGCCGAACGTCAGGCAGAAGTGTACGAGAACAGCCTCAAGCTGAAAGCCGAACGGTTGCGCGATCAGGAAGCGCGGCTGAAACTGGAGAATGCCAAACCGCTGGATGTGGCACAGAGCCAGGCCGATCTGGCCGGGACGCGGGTGGCCCTGACCCAGGCGCGGACGGATGCGGCCAATGCCCGCAGTGCGCTGGCCCGGCTGATGGGGACAGCGACGGTGGCGGGACCGTTGACGGATGCGTATGTTCTGCCGACGGAGATTCCCGCACTGGACCAGTGGCAGCAACAAGCAGAGACTGGGCGGCAGGACCTGCAGGCCGCCACGCTGACCGTGGAGGCGACCCGCTCGGGGCTGGATGCGGCGATCCGGCAATATTACCCCTCGGTCACGATCAACTTCGACTACTATTTGCACAGCGATCCGGCCAGTATCCAGAACTGGACCGGGGGCGTATCCGCCCATCTCCCGATATTTTCCGCGTTGGCAATCGAGGCCGACATCCGCAAGGCGTGGAGTGTCTATCGGCAGGCCGGGTTGAGCGTCAGCCAGACCCGCCGGCAGGTGGTGGATGATGTGAATCAGGGGTACCAAAACCTGCAGAACAGCCGGCAGAAAATCGCCGATTTGCAGACCCAGGTGGACGCGGCCCAACGGGCCTTGGCGCTGGCCGAACGGGCATATGAACTGGGGGCCACCAGTAATCTGGACCGGCTGACCCAGCAGGATGCGGCCCTGACGGCGCAATTAAATCTGGTCAGCGAACAGCTTAGCGCGAAAACCAATCATTTGGTGTTGTTACGGGCGACAGGGCAGTTGGGGCGGGTGATTCAGAACCAGCCGTAATATGGTGGTGCGGCTGGTTTTGGTGGGGTTTGGCAGCGGATTATTGGCATAAAGATGCTTGGCTCGGGCGGTTTTGGGGTTACAATGGTTGAGCATTGTCTCGGGCACTTTTCAGGAGCTACCCTATGCGGACGTTGACGACTTTGGCGTTACTGGCGGCGTTGTTACTTGCGCTTCCGCTCTTGGGGCAGGCCCCGGCGAGTGGGCCGGCCACGCAGCCGGTGGTGAAAGAGGCGTTGACGGCGACGCTGGTGGCGAAGAAAGATACCTACACGCTGACCGCGGATTATGCGGGTAAGGAATTCCGGGATCGGGTGGCGCAGGCCCAGCCTGAGGGCAAGGAACTGCCGGCGGTCCAGAAGGTAGACTTTGTCCTGCGGATCACCAATAACACCGATGCCTCCATCGTTCTGATGATCGGCGGGGATCAGTCGCGGATTGAATTGACGCTGGCCGGGGAAGGGGCGCTGAATGTGGATAATCCGGTAATGATGACGATGGATTACCGCATGGGTGCGCCCACAAAAATCGCGCCCGGCAAGGCGCTGGAGTTGCCGATTACCTCACTGGCCTCGGGGGCGCGCGGGGTTTCGAATCATGCCTACTTTACCGAAGCTGGCGAACATACGCTGGCGGCCAAACTGACTACGCAGCGGGAAGGTGATGATCAGCAGACTGAACTGAAGACCGAGCCGGTGAAGTTCAAGGTGGTGAAACAATAAAGGGATTGTGGACTGACGGGGCTGCTCGGATTGCGAGACTGCTTCCACGGCACGCGCCCTTTGGGGTGGGTGGTAATATGGAAGAACTTGAATATTTTACATTGGGTTATGGTTCGATACTCGGCCACTTTCCACTACAGGAGGCCGCTTTATCGCGGGCTCCTGGAATGATTTGGATCGGTGCACCAGAACGGCAAGAGGTTATGGTGCGCGAAGGTAAGGTCTATAAAATTGGCATCATAGATGTGATTCGGAACCCGGACCCCGAGCTTTGTCGTTTACCATCAACGAAGTTCCCAACATTCAATATTGTTTTGTTGTCAGACTATCAATCTGTCCGAGAATGTGAACGGGTTGTTTTATCCTCAAGCAGAGTCGAAGTGCCGTTGATCAACAAAATCGGCAAGCCATCCGGTACGCTTGATATTGGCGGATTATCAGATGACGGAGAACCCGCATATATGCGTAGGTTCCTTTATGAATCGCTTGCCATGGCGGGTATATTACCGAATCGGGTCTATGCCGTGGAACGTTGGATCAGGCCGGGCAAGATTGTGAAGTTTAAAGATGTTAAGGGTTATTGGTACCCGCATCCTAGTCTGTTTGTTCCAGTGGCCTAATCGGTGCTGCAGTATTTGTTAAGTCCAGGATAACGCACGGCGGGGGCGGGACACTCGTACCCATGGCGTTGCCATGGGCTATATAAACACCGCCCCCTTGGGGCGAATACAGGTCGTTTCTTGGATACGTCGGACGATCGAAATATGGGGTAATATATTGGCCGTAAATGCTGTAAAACGCTATTAATGGGTAATATATTGTCTTTAGTGTTGATTGTTTCTATAATCCATTCATGAGCCAAATCACCGCATTCATGACCTTGGTAACCCCCCATGAAATGGGGATACAACTCGCCCAGCGAGTGCAGCAGTTGCGTCTGCAGCAGGGGTGGACACGCGCCACGCTGGCCGCGCGGGCGGGGGTTACGGTGGCTTCATTGAAACGGTTTGAAACCACCGGCAAGGCCTCGTTAGATTTAGTGTTACGCGTGGTTCAGGCCTTGGGACGGACGGGGGAGTTTGAGCCGTTATTGCGTCTCCCAACGGCCCGGAGTCTGGCGGAATTGGAACAGCAGGCCACGCGGGCGGAGCGAAAGCGTGGGCGACTGTGAAGAAACTCAACGTAAACTTTATGGCCAACTCGAATTGCATTTTCATTGGTCCCGAAGGATTACACATGAAGATCACACGCTGGTTGGGAGGCATCGGATTGCTGCTGGTGGCGGGCCTTCTGGCCGGGGCCATGGCGCAGGGGCAGCCAGCGACTACGACGGCGCCGGCGCAGCAGGTGCGGTTGACGCTGGTGCATATCAATGACCCGCATGGGCAATTGCTGGGGCGCACGGATCAGGGGAAAACGTATGGCGGGTATGCCCGGCTGGCCACGTATGTGGATGCCCTGCGGCAGGCAGGGACGGCGGAGCGGGTGATGCTGATCCATGCGGGGGATGAGTTTTCCAAGGCGGATGACTTGACCCGGGCGACCCAGGGGCGGGTGAATGTGGCGGTGATGAATCTACTGAAGTTTGATTTATGGGTGCCGGGGAATGGGGAGTATTACGGCGGCGTGGAGGTTTTGAAGGCGCGGATGGCAGAGGCGAAATGCAAGGTGTTGAGTGCGAATGTAGCGGAGAAGAGTGGTAAGTTGCTCGCCGAACCGTATGTGATTGAGCCGGTGGGTGGGGCGAAAGTGGCATTTTTCGGGTTGGGCTATATGCATGCGCCGCAGGTGCAGCAAACGGGATTGGTGCTGACGGATCCGATCGCGGTGGCGCGTAAGTTGGTGCCGGAATTACGCCAGCAGGCGGATATCGTGGTGGCGGTGACGCACATCGGGCTGGATCAGGATGTGAAGCTGGCCGGGGCAGTCAGTGGGTTGGATGTGATTATCGGCGGCCACAGTCATTCGCTGCTACCCAAGGGGCGGTTGGTGAAAGACCCGGACGGGAAGAGTGTGTTGATCTGTCAGACGGGGGAATTTCTGCACAATGCGGGACGGGTGGATATGCAACTGACCAAAACGGGAACACGCTGGCAGGTTACCGAAGCCACGGCGCGACTGGATGCGTTGGATGACAAGGTCAAGCAAGACCCGGCGGTCACGGCGCTACTGGCCCGGGCAGCGGAGGCGGCGCCCCAGCCGGCGCAACGGCAAGTTCCCGCGACCATGCCCGCATGGTGAGTGGGGAATACCGATAGCTGGAATTGCTGCGGTGATTGTGTATTGACTGGAGTGGTTGCGGTATGCGGCTTTGGGAGAGGCGGTATCGGTGGGGTTGTAATCTAGGGTGAGGCGCAAGGGTACAAATGAATTGAGCCCGGTGCATGCCAGGCTCAATTCGCAGATTTGGACGAATACCGAGGGTGAGTTATTTATTGGCAGGCCGGGTGGTCGGGGCCTTGGTGGAAGCGTTGATTTCCTGGGCGATGGTGGATTCGTCGAGGGTGGCGAGAACATAAAGATCAACCTTGAGGTCGTCCTTGGTTTTCTTTACTTTATCGATGCGGACCAAGGTGTTCGCAGTGACGGTGGCAATGGTTTCCTTGGCATCCTTATTCTTGCTTGCAGGGGTGGTTATGGTGATGTTGTCGCCATCGATCTTGGTGATTTTGCCACGAATCTGTACCAGTTTCGCAGTCACTTCGGAGGTGGCGCCGGAGGGTTTGACCTTGCAGGCGTTTGCCACGCTGATGCTGAGACCGCCAATGATGGCGACGAGGGCGAGTATGCCAAGTAGAGACTTCATATCGTTTCTCCTTTACGCCGTTGTATTTGGCGTGAGTGCTACCGCCGGCCCCCGCGAACACCGCGCGAGCGCGACGAATAAATATTCTTCGGACTAAGGACAGGCCCATTTCAGTAAATTTCGTAGCCGTAAAGACCTGTTGGCTGAAATCTGGCGACGGCAACTGAGCACAATTTTGCACCGCAATGCGTTGCCTGTGTCAAAAAGTCAAACGAAGCAGGCGAATGAAAGTAACACAGGCTGGCGAAATATACGTGAAAATGAAATACATGGCGATGCGTTGGCATCGGAATAATGCACGCCTTTACCGCCTCAAGAGAGGCAGGAATGAAATAATAGCGACTGGTGTTGGTGGGCTTTGATGATCCGGCGGTGATCGACATATGCTGGATGGCAAAGGCGGAGCTGGAGAAATTACAGGTCAGTTCCAAGCGAGTTCATTATATGGACGGGTGAGTCCGGAGTGGCAGTAGTGCCCAAGCGGGGCAAGCTGGCCCCGATGGCCCCAACGGGGGCGATGGAACGCCGGGGGCTGCAGGCCAGCCGGGGGCGCCCGGCAGTGTGGATTATCGGAGCCAATAAGGCTGGGCTATTTCAGTGCGTTATTTCAGTTCAAATTGTAAAACTGTGCCCGTTTTTTTGAGGGCAGTTTTGGCTTCCATTTTGGCTTCTGTGTTGCCCTGAGCGACATTAACTTGCACGCGATAATCCCCGAGGAAGCCGCGGATGCGGTAGGTGCCGGTGGCATCGGTGGTGCCGGTGGTATTGGTCCACCAGCGTTTCAATACGAGGTTTTCGTATTCCTGCAGGCTGGGGCGCGGGGTCCAGTCTTTACGATACATGGCCGCATCGGGCAGCCAGTGATCGCCGGCCCAGAAGCCCCACATGCTAAAGCCGGTTACCGCAGGACTGCTGAATGCGGCAGTGAGTAAATCGCGGGTGTAATCGGCTTGCAGGCGTTCATCGGTCACGTTCATATCGAATTCGGTAATCTGGATGGGTAGTTTGGATTCGCGGTGGAGCCGATCGAGAATATCCAGCACTTTGACGGGGCCGGTGGCGCTGTAGCCGAAGTGGCATTGCAGGCCTAGAGCGTCAATCGGGCCACCGGCCTTACGAATTTCATTGATCCAGCCCAGGACGCGCTGCTCCCGGACAGCGTTGGCGCCATCACCTTCGAGGACATCATATTCATTGAGCACCAGCGTGGCCTTGGGATCGGCCTGCCGGGCGGCGCTGAAACAGGCGCCAACCAGTTCCGGCCCGAGTAGCTTCATCAGGTCGTCGTTATCCATAGCTTCATTGACGACATCCCAATCGGCCACCTTGCCCTGGCAGGCGGTGGCTTCATCGCGGATGTGGTTCATGACCTCGGTGCGCAGCCAGGCTTTGGCTTTCACTTCACCTTCCTTGGGATCGGCCAGACGTTCTTCATAACCAAGTTTCAATCGGGCGGGCAGGTAGCGCCAGCGCGGCCAGACCAGATTGTGACCGCGTACCGCCAGTCCCTGAGCGCGGAGGAAATCCAGTAGTTCCAGAGACTGAGTCCGGTTCTTTTCCCACCCGTCCCACTTCAGTTCCAGGCCGGGTGAGGAGGAATTGAACAACCGTGCCATTTCCTTGCGGTAGCGCTGGGAGTCCTCACTTTTGCCCATAAATTGCCCCGCCGTCACGCTAGCTCCGAATCGGAAGGCATGACGCTGCATCTCCACGGTAACGGTGGCATTGGGCAGCGGTTGGCCGGTGGCGTCCACCACACGAATTTCCAAATCACCTTTGCGGAGTTGTTCGATACGGGCGTCGGCGGCAGCGCGCCAGGCGGCAGAGAGTTCGCGCCCATCGTAGGTGTGGTCGGTGTGGGGCAGGTCTGCAATTTGCACTTGGGTGCCATAGTTCCGCAGTTGTAGGTCTTTGATTTCCACGGTTTGGGGCAGATAACCAAAACGCAAGTTGAGCTGGGCTCCGCCGGGAGGGTAATCATTGGGGCAAACCAGCGGCAGTTTGATGGTACGCCATTCCCGCGTCAGGGTCAGATTCACAGGCGCAGTTTTTTCGTACTTTCTGCCCGGACTGGTTTCAAAGACAATTTCACTGAACGCTTCCGGACGGTCGGGACCCCAGCCCCGGGCGGTTATTTCGGCGTAAAGAATATCCCCTTTTTTAACGGCTGAATCAGTCTTGAAGGCCAGAGCCATGTCCCAGGGATATTTGGGGCTTTTGAGGGTTTCGACCCGTACGAGGGATTTGCCCTCCTCCGTGACCATGGACAGGTTGCCCCAAGTGCCCTGCCCGAGCATCCATGGGCTGTCCAGACCTTTGATCAGAGCCACTCCTGCGGGCAGTGTAGTGGCCACCTCGACGGCAGAAAGACGGCCCGTACCGAGTCCGAAACATAGTACGATTAAACCCAGACTGAACCAGTGACGAAATTGCATCAGAATGCTCCTCAACAGGTCAACGATTGGAACGGCAGGCATGGTTATAACCGTGATGAGGTGTTGGCTCAATCAACAATGTCCCCCCGCATTCCGACAGGGCCGGAATGCGGAGGGATTAAGGGGCTATGTGCGGTCGCATATGATCAATACGTTTTAGTGCATATGCCCGCTATGTGGATCCTTGGGGGCTTCCGGGGCCGGTTGGGTGCTGGCGGCCTTTTTCGCGGCGGCTTCGTCAATGAGTTTGAGGTACTTGGCCGGGTTGGCATTAAACGTTTTGGTGCAGCTCGTGCAGCAGAGCCGGACCAGACGGTGCTGGTAAAGCAGGTCGTTGGGTTTGCCCATGCTATCCAACTTTTCGCCCGAGACCACGCAGGTATCCAGCGGATAACTGGCGATCATTTCCGGGGTGATCGAGGGCTTTTCCTGCGGCTTGGTGGTGGCGCCATGATCATGATGGGCGTCCATGGCCGACACTGCGGTCAGGCCCAGCGTGAGTACCGCGGAACTCAGAACGGCGGTCAGTAGCATTTTTGGGGTGGTAAAGATCATACGAAAACTCCTTGGACAAGTGGTTTCACAGCATCGAGGCAACAACTGCCCCTGTTATTAGTGAGAACGAGACCCGAGGGTAGAAACGTTCAAAGCATGGGGGCGCATTTACATTTGCGTACGCGGGGGTATGATTGCACTGCGTTATGGATTGAACCAAATCACCCCTTGGGAACGTTCTGGTATGGTGGAACGGAACACAGAACTCCGCCTCACGACGGCGCAGGCCGCTCGGTTTCAGCGGCTGGCCTTGCCCCAGCTCGCGGTGTTGTTACGTACCGCGGGTTATCTGACGCATAATGGCCCGCAGGCCGAGGATTTGGTACAAGAGACCATGATCAAGGCCCTGCGGTTCATGGATCGTTACACCGAGGGTACCGACATCAAGGCGTGGCTGCTGACGATTCTGCGGCGGACGCACCTGGATGCGATCCGGGCAAACAAGCATAACGCCGCGCTGCTTGCGGTGGAGCAGCGGGATGTGCCGGATCGTCCGATGGATGAAGCGGGTCTGTTTGCCCCGCCCTGGCCGCACCCGCAGCAGTTGCTGGAGCGGTTTGGCGATCAGGAGATTATTGCGGCCCTGCAGGCCTTGCCCGAGGAAATTCGCTGGACGTTGTTGCTGGTGGATGTTGAGCAACTGGATTTGGCCACGGCGGCGGCGATTCTGGAGGTGCCCGAGGGCACCGTCAAGAGCCGCACCCATCGCGGGCGCGGCATGCTGCGGGAAGCGTTGCATCCGCTGGCCCAACAGCGCGGGTGGATTCAAGCTGAGGAGTCGAGCCATGAATGACAAACTCATACCGGAAGCAAACGACAAGGCCGTACAGGCCCGGTTGGCGCGTTTGGGCACCCTGCCAGTGGATACGGCGGGTCTGGAAACGCGTTTGCGGTCGCTGGTGGCCGACAGTGTGACGACGCCGGTGGCTTCGCCCTGGCGCAGGATTTGGCGACCAGTGACAGCGTTGGCGGCCAGTATTGCCGTGGTGGTGGCGGTGGGGCTGATCATTATGAGCTTGGGGGATACGCCGGTGTCGGCGTCACCGCTGAAACTGGCGGAACTGCATGCGGATGTCAGTCATATGGGCCAGATGGCCACACCGATTACCAGCATTGCCGAAGCCAATCGTATTTTGGCGCAGGACTGGCAGAATAATCCCGCGCTACCGGCGGTGCCTGCGGCGCAACTGCATGCCTGCTGCATCCATGATTTTATGGAGCGTAAAATTGCCTGCCTGCTGCTACGTGATGGTGATACGCCGTTGACGCTGGTGGTGGGGCATGCCCGGGATTTCCGCAGTACGGTGGGCCAACGGGTCGAACGGCAGGGACGAACCTATAACCTGCATGAGGTCAATGGTTTACGCATGGTTATGACGGAACATCAAGGGCGGTATCTGTGCCTGATGGGGGCGGTATCGGCGGAGCGTCTGTTGGCTATCGCACAAGAGTTGCAATTTTGAAAGAGACCGCAGCTATGAAATATTCGCGAAGGGTATATCGTATCTTGGGGCTGGCCCTGCCGGTGGTGACGCTGGTGGCGGGATGTAATTTGGCGCCGCAGGAAACCGAGGCCGAACGTGCCCGGCTGGACGAGGTGGGCAAGAATTACGAACCAACTTTGGAACAACGGCAGTTGCCGGAGTTGGCCCAGCGGCCTACCTGGCAGGATTTGCTACACTATGCGTTTCTGGCCAATGGCGATCTGGAAACCGCATATTTTGATTGGAAAGCCGCCGTGACCCGGGTGTCGATTGCCGGGTCGTATCCCAATACCAATATTACCCTGAGCTATTCCTATCTGTTCTCCGGCGGGAAAATGAAGGCGTGGGATCGCAGCACGTTGGGGGTGGGGTTTGATCCCGCGATGTCGCTGCAATGGCCGGAAAAGGTGCGGGCCGCGGCGCGGGCGGCGTTGCACGATGCCCAGGCCAAGGGAGAGCGCTTTGCCGTGGCTAAGTTTGATTTACAACAGAAAGTATTGACGACGTGGCTGGAATATGCCGGGTTGGCGGAGCGGGTGCGGATTCAGACCGAGTCGGTAGAGCTGCTCAAGATGTTGATGGATTCTGCCCAGCAGCGGGTGCGGACCGGCGGACCGCAACAGGATTTACTCAAGGCTCAGACCGAGTATGAGTTGGCCCGCAATGAGCTGGCCAATATGAACAGTACCATGCAGGCCACGCGGGCCATGCTGAATGGTCGGTTGGGCCGGGCAGGTACGGAGGCGCTGTTACCTCCGGAGGCGCTGCCCACGCCGCGCACGCTGGCGGTGGACGATGCCGCATTGATCGCGGTGGCCGTGGATAACAATCCGGAACTGAGTGGTCTGGCCCATGATGTGGCGGGCCGCAGTGATGCGCTGGAACTGGCCCGGATGGCCTATATTCCCGATATCAGTCCCCAGTTGACCATCTCGGGCAACATCTCACAAATGCTCGGTTCGATGATGACCTTGCCGACCAATTTACCCAAGATTCGCGGTTCGATCGAAGAGGCGGAAGCGATGGTTCGTGGGGCAGAGGCGGCTTTGCGCCAGACGCGGCGGGAACGCGGGGCGACGTTTGTGGCCACGCTATATGCCCTGCGGAACAATGAACGACAGATTACCTTGCTGCGTGAGGTGATTTATCCCAAAGCCAAGCAGGTGCTGACCAGCTCGTATCAGGCCTATAGCGGGGGCACGATCGGTTTTGCCGAATTAATTGACAGCCAGCGCACCCTGCTGGAAGTCCGGCGGGTGCTGGTGGAAGCACAGATTGCCCGCGAGCAACGGCTGGCGGAATTGGAAACCCTCGCCGGCGTGGATGTGGAAACCCTGGCGGTGCCCACCACGGCACCGAGTACCGCGCCGGCCACTATGCCAGCCACTTTGCCCGCTACCACGTTACCCTGAACCAAATGAGGTTATGAAATCATGGCCAAACAAGCGAAAAATAACGCAGTAACATCCAAGACTACGGATTCCGCTGTAACCACGGAACCAGTCCCGACCAAGAATACACTGGGCCATAAAATCTGGAGTGTGGTGGATGTATTGGGCGTGCGGCTGCGTTTTATTCTGCTGATGGTGATTGTGGGGGTGGTGGCAGCGCAGTGGGAAACGATCATGAATTATTATGATCGCTGGACCCGGCCCACACAGGTGGCGGAAGTGAGTCATAGCGCTGAGAGTGAATATTACTGTGGGATGCACCCCAATATTGTCCGGGACGAACCGGGGAAATGTCCGATTTGCGGCATGCCCTTAACCAAACGGGCCAAGACCGCCAATCATGGAGCGTTGCCGGAAGGAGTGTTGGCGCAGGTGCAACTGACCCCGCTCAAAGTCGAGATGGGCCGCATCGGAACCAGCCCGGTGGAATATCGCTTGCTGACGCGGGAAATACGCACGGTGGGGGCGGTGGATTACAACGAAACCCGGCGGGCGTTTATCACGGCGCGGATCAAAGGCCGGTTGGATAAATTGCTAGTGAACTTTGTGGGCCAAAAGGTCAAGAAGGGCGACCCGCTGGCGGAGATCTACAGTCCGGAAGTGCTGGTGGCGCAGGAAGAATTACTCGGTGCGGTCAGGACGCAAAAAGAACAAAAGGCCGGGAGTCTGGCGGCAGAGTCTGCGGCCGCGGTGGTGGAGGCGGCGCGTAAGAAACTCAGTCTTTGGGGGATTACCGATGAGCAGATTGCGGAAGTGATCCGTGCGGGTACACCCCAGACGCACCTGACGATCTATTCACCCATGGCCGGGATTGTCACCGAGAAAAAAGTGCTGGAAGGCAAATATGTGATGGAAGGCGATGACCTGTATACGATTGCCGATCTGGGCAGCGTGTGGATGCAGGCCAAGATATTTGAAAGCGAGATTCAGGGGATCAACGAGGGGACGGCGGTGGAAGTGACCACCACGGCGTATCCCAATGAAGTCTTTGCGGGCCGGATCACGTTTGTGGCCTTTACGGTGGAGACGGATACACGCACGGTGGCGGCCCGGGTGGAAGTGCTGAATCCCGAATACAAACTCAAGCCGGGAATGTTTGTGACCGCGACCGTGCGGCTACCGATGGGGCAAGTGGTGGAATTGGATGAGGCGGCCCGGCAGGCAGTCAGCGCTCCCAAACTACCGGCGGATTTCAGTACCCATGGCGTGACCCATGCCTATCTGGCTTTGGCCACAGCCTATGCGCAGGACAAGACCGATGCGGCCGCACTGGCGAAGCTGGTGGCGGAGGTCGGATCGTTGCAGAAGCAGGCCCCCGCCTTGACGGAATTGGTGGCCCTGAGCGCACAAACGCAGGCACTGGCGGCGAGTAAGACGCTGGAAACCCAGCGGGCTACGCTCAAAACACTCAGTGCGGCCTTGATCAAACTCTTACAGGTCGTCCCGGCGGATGGGATGACGTTGTACATTGCCCATTGTCCGATGGCCAAGGCTGATTGGGTGGCGGGCACGAAGGAAATCAGCAATCCCTATATGGGGCCGGACATGCTGACGTGCGGAAGCATCACCGGGCCACTGGAAGCCGCGCCGGCGGGACGAGCGACGGATATGGATCGGTTTGTGACCGGTTACTACTGTCCGATCTATCCCGACCGGTTGTATGACCAGCCGGAACATTGCGCGATTGACAAATTCCCACTGAAATATGTACGGGTTGAGAAAGTTCTGGCGGTGCCGGAAGCGGCGGTTATTGACAGCGGTACCCGCAAAATAGCCTACCGAGAAACGGTGGCGGGTAGCGGGACCTTTGACATGATTGAAGTGAAGTTGGGCGCCCGGACGGGTGAGTATTATCCCGTGGTTGCGGGTCTGCAGGCCGGTGAACGCGTGGCTACGCAGGGGGCGTTTCTGGTGGATGCAGAAAACCGGCTGAATCCGGCGGCCGGGGCGCAGTTCTTTGGCGCCAGCGCACCCCAAGGACATAAACACTAACGGCTCGATACCAGGCTTGATGTAACCGAACAGCGAGACACGGCATGATTCCAAAAATTATAGAATACTCCATCCGCAATCGGTTCATCGTTATACTTGTGACGGCCATCGTGGCGGTATGGGGGGTGTACTGTGT
>Ga0194061_1000837_pt1 | contig 18715 bp, 12 predicted proteins | sample SepL2221m_MetaG_FD_163423 | JGI IMG/M metagenome (GOLD analysis project Ga0194061, IMG submission 163423) | Anoxic zone freshwater microbial communities from boreal shield lake in IISD Experimental Lakes Area, Ontario, Canada - Sep2016-L224-21m | ecosystem: Environmental > Aquatic > Freshwater >... | reverse complement strand
CCTTGCCACCTTTCGCCGCATTCCCTGGGACGATGGCGTGCCGTTTTTCCTCGCTGATTTCGAGGAGGGCGACGGCCGGCCCTTGCCGGTATGTCCGCGCCAGGTACTGAAGGGCGTATTGAAGCGCGCCGAGGCAATGGGTTTCAAGGTGTTCACCGGCATGGAGTTCGAATGGTTCAACTTCGCCGAGACACCCAAGAGTCTTGCCGAAAAAGGCCATATACGGCCGGAGCCGATCTCGCCGGGCATGTTCGGCTATTCGCTTCTGCGCATGAACCAGAACCAGCCGTTTTTCAAGGCGTTGATGGAGGAAATGCCGCGGTTCGGCATTCCCATCGAGGGCCTGCACACCGAGACCGGTCCGGGCGTGTACGAGGCGGCGATCCAGTTTTCCGAGGCGCTTGAATCGGGCGACCGCGCCATCCTGTTCAAGCTCGCAGCCAAGGAAATCGGCAACCGCTTTGGCATCATGCCAAGCTTCATGGCCAAGTGGAGCCAGCAGTATCCGGGTTGCAGCGGCCACGTGCACCAGAGCCTGACCGACGGCCAGGGCAAGGGCAATCTTTTTTACGACGCCAAGGCGCCGCGGCGCATGAGCAAGCTGTTCGAGAGCTATCTCGCCGGCCAGCTAGCCTACATGGAGGAATTCCAGCCGCTTTATGCGCCGACGGTGAACAGCTACAAGCGCCTGGTCGACGGATTCTGGGCGCCGGTCAAACCGACCTGGGGGCTGGACAACCGCACCACCTCGTTTCGCGTCATCGCCGGTTCGCCCAAGTCGACGCGGCTTGAAACACGCTGCCCCGGCGCCGACGTCAATCCTTATCTGGCATTGGCGGCCTGTATCGCCGCCGGGCTTGCGGGTGTGGAGAAGGGACTCAAGCTCAAGGATGCACCGATCACCGGTGATGCCGCAAGGCTGGAAAAAATCCCGCGTTTCGCGCGCAACCTGCGCGATGCAACCGATAAAATGAAACAATCGAAACTGGCGCGCGACTGGTTCGGCGAGGTGTTTGTCGATCACTTCACCCGGACGCGCGAGTGGGAATGGCGCCAGTTCCAGGACGCCGTTACCGACTGGGAATTGAAGCGTTACTTTGAAATAATTTGAAGAAATATTGAAATAAACTTTGTCATCCCCGCGAAAGCGGGGATCCACCTTGACCTTAAGCGTGGAATCATTGAGTCAAGATGGATTCCCGCTCCCCGATTAAGTCATTCGAGGACAAGCTTCGCGGGAATGACGTATTTAATCAGAGCTTCCCTAACGGACTCCATTGCATGACCCTCAGCACCTTTGCATTCCCTACACAGATCATTTTTGGTGCCGGTGCGCGCCACGAGGTGGCGGCGCATCTTCAGGCGCAAGGCGTCAAACGCCCCGTGATCGTCACCGACCGCGGCATTGCGCCGCTGCCCATGCTGGGCGCGTTTCGCGACAGCCTCGCCAAGGCCGGCCTTGTCGTCGAGGTGTTCTCGGATATCTGGGGTAATCCGACCGGCAGCCAGGTGATGGCCGGTGCGGCGGCGTTCAAAGCGCACGGCGCCGACGCGGTGATCGGTTTTGGTGGTGGCGCCGCCCTCGACGTGGCCAAGGCGGTGGCGCTGATGGCCGGACATCCGGGCGACGTGCTCGAGTACGCCTGGGACCATCCGCAGGTGCGGCCCATAGACAAGATGCTGCCGTATTTCATCGCCCTGCCGACCACCGCAGGCACCGGCAGCGAATTGGGGCGCTCCAGCGTGGTGTCCGATGATGCGACGCACATCAAGAAAATCATTTTTTCCGCAAAAATACTGGCCAAGGCGGTGTTCGCCGATCCGGAACTCACGCTCGACCTGCCGGCCAGGATCACCGCCGCCACCGGCATGGACGCGCTGACGCACAACGTCGAGTCGTATTTGTCGCCGGCCTACCATCCCTTGTGCGACGGCATCGCCCTTGAGGGTGTGCGCATTTGCGCCCAGGCGCTGCCCAAGGCGGTCAAGGCGCCGCGCGACCTGCAGGCGCGCGCCGACATGCTGATGGCCTCGATGATGGGGGCGATCGCCTTCCAGAAAGACCTTGGTGCCACGCATTCCTGCGCACACGCGCTCTCGACCGTGGCCGACCTGCATCACGGCCTTGCCAACGGCATCATGATCGACCATGTCATGCGATTCAACCAGCCGGCGGCGACGGTCAAGATGGCAGAAATGGCCAGGGTCGCCGGCTTGTCCGTTCCTGTCGGTGCATCGGCCGAGGCCGGGGCCGCGGTGTTCATAGCCTGGCTGACCCGGCTCAAGGCCGATGTCGGCCTGCCTGCGGGCCTTGCCATGGTCGGCGTGAAGGCGGACCAGGTGGACGCACTGGTCGAAGTGGCGATCAACGATATCTGCCACCAGACCAATCCGCGCCCGTGCAGCCGCGGGGACTTTGCCGGCCTGTTCCGTTCGGCGCTGTAGTGAAAGATCCTGTAGTGAAAGAACAATAGCTCATGCTGAAGATCGGCCTGTCGGCCTGTTTTTTCCATGCCGACCCCAAACGCCCCATTTTCAAGGGCAAGACGCTGCAATACGCCGAACAATCGATGCTTCACTGGGTCATGTCAGGCGACGTGCTCGCGGTGATGATTCCCTCGCCCGAAGGCAATACCCGCCGCGGCAAGGTTACCGTGGGCGATTTCGCCCGCGAGCTCGACGGCCTGGTGTTGCAGGGCGGGGCAGACGTTTCCCCGTCGAGTTACGACGAGGCGGCGCTGAAACCGGAGTGGACCGGCGACCGCGTGCGCGACCTCTACGAAATCGACCTGCTCAACGCCTTCATGGCCGCCGGCAAGCCGGTGCTGGGCATATGCCGCGGGGCGCAGCTCATCAACGTGGCCTTTGGCGGCACGCTGTTCCAGGACATTGGCACGCAACGCCCCGAGGCGCTGCAGCACCGCAACTGGGATATTTACGACCAGAATTTCCACAATGTGCGCGTCGAGGCGGGTGGCAGCCTGTCGCGCTGGTATGAAACGGCGCGCAGCTACAAGGTCAATTCGGTGCACCACCAGGCGGTAAAGGATCTTGGCAAGGGTCTTGTGGTCGAGGCGCGCGCCGAAGACGACGGCGTGATCGAGGCGGTGCGCAACAGCGGCAAGGCCTGGGTGCTGGGCGTGCAATGGCATCCGGAATTCCAGGACCCGGCAGACAAGAGCCTCATCGACAATACCCCCATCCTTACGGAATTTCTTCAGCAAGCACGGAAAAAATGACTCTTAAAATCACCAACCCGGCAACGGGAAAGCAGCTGCGCACACTCCCGGAAGACGGTCTGCTGCAGGTCAAGTGCAAGTACGACGCGGCGCGCGAGGCGCAGCCGGGTTGGAGCCGCACGCCTTTTAGCAAGCGGCTTGCGGCGATCAAGCGTTTTCGCGCCGCATTGGTGGCCGAGCGCGAGCCGCTGGCGAAAATCCTCACCAGCGAGGTGGGCAAGCCCATCGCCCAGTCGCGCAACGAGCTTGCCGGGGTGCTCGCCCGTATTGATTTTTTTATCGACAACACCAAGCCGCGGCTGCGCAACGCCATGGTGCTTGACGATGGTGCGCAGAAAATGAAGGAGATGATTTCGCACGAGCCGCTGGGCGTGATCGCCAACATCTCGGCCTGGAATTACCCCTACCTCGTAGGTGCCAACGTCTTTGTCCCGGCGCTGCTCACCGGCAATACGGTGCTCTACAAGCCCTCGGAAATCGCCACGCTCAGCGGCCTCGAGATAGCCCGCCTGCTGCACGCCAGCGGCATCCCAAAAAACGCTTTCATCCCGGTCATCGGCGGCGGCAAGACCGGCGGCGCATTGCTCAAGCAGGATGTGGACGGCGTATTTTTCACCGGCTCGTATGAAACCGGTGTCAAGATTGCCCGCTCCGTTGCCGACCGCATGATCAAGCTGCAACTGGAGCTGGGCGGCAAGGACCCGGTCTATGTCTGCGACGATGTCGATATCAAGGCGGTGGCCGCTGGCGTCGCCGACGGCGCCTTTTACAACAACGGCCAGAGCTGCTGCTCGGTCGAACGCATTTACGTGCATGAAAAAATATACGATGCCTTTATCACGGCCTTTGTCGAGGAAGTGAAGGGTTTCAAGGTCGGCGACCCGGCCGATGACAAGACCTACATCGGGCCGCTGGCGCGATCGCAACAACTGGCGGTGCTCAAGCAGCAGGTCGCCGACGCAAAACGCAAGGGTGCAAAGTTGTTGCTCGGCGGCGGGCCGCTGCTGACAGCGGGCGGCAAGGGCAACTGGTTTTCCCCGACGGTGTTTTCCGACGCGGGGCAGAACACCGACCTGATGCGGGCGGAGAGTTTCGGCCCCATCATCGGCCTGCGCAAGGTGCGCGATGACGCCGAGGCGGTGGCGCTGATGAATGACTCGCGTTACGGCCTGACCGCCGCCATTTACACGCGCGACGGCCGCCGTGCCGAGCGCGTGCTGTCGCAGGTGCGCTCGGGCTCGGCCTACTGGAATTGCTGCGACCGCGTCAGTCCGCGCCTGCCGTGGTCCGGCGTGGGCCGGTCCGGCGTAGGCGTGACCCTGTCCGGTTACGGCATCGAGACCTTCTTGCGGCCCAGGGCCTGGCACTTGCGCGCCGCCTGAAGCCGGCGCACGCATCACCATGCGCCTGGCCATATTCGACCTCGACGGCACGCTGCTCACCGGCGACAGCGATTGCGACTGGATGGAGTTCCTGATCGATGAAGGCGTGCTCGATCGTGCCGCCGCGTCTGCAGCGCTAGCGGATGTCAGCGCGCGATACAAGGCCGGGGCGATCAGCCCGGGCGAGTTCAGTCGCTTTTTCATCGGACTGCTAAAAGGCCATGCGCCGGCGCGCCTGCACGACTGGCATGCGCGCTACATGCAGAAAAAAATCCTGCCCAAGCTGCGTGCCCGCGGGCGTGAGGCGGTGGCGCGGCATCGTGCCCAGGGTGACCTGCTGCTGCTGTCGACCGCGACCAACCGCTTTTTGACCACACCGATTGCCGCGGAACTGGGGTTTGAGCACCTCATCGCCACGGAACCGGAGGTGAAGGACGGCCTCTACACCGGCGACTATGCCGGTGTGGCCAATATGCGCGAAGGCAAGGTCGCGCGGCTCGAGGACTGGCTGGCGGCGCGGGGCGAAGGCCTTGCGGCGTATTCCGAAGTCTGGTTTTACAGCGATTCTTGCAACGACATCCCGCTGCTTTCACGTGCGACCCATCCGGTGGTGGTTGACCCCGACGCCACACTCGAAGCGCACGCCCGTGCCAGCGGCTGGCCGGTGGTGTCGCTGGCCTAGGTAAAAGGTAAAGGAAAAGCGCATGGCCAAACCACTCCCAACGCAGGCGCAGGTGATCATCGTCGGCGGTGGCATTGCCGGTTGCAGCACCGCCTATCACCTGACCAAGCTGGGCATCACCGATGTGCTGCTCTTGGAGCAGGGCCAACTGACCTGCGGCACCACCTGGCACGCGGCGGGACTGGTGGGCCAGATGCGCCCGAACCGCAACATGACGCGCATGAGCAAATACGGCATCGAGCTGTATGCCACGCTCGAAGCCGAAACCGGCCTTGCCACCGGCTGGAAGCAGTGTGGCAGCGTCAACGTGGCGCGTACTCCAGAACGCATGACACTGCTCAAACGCACGGTGGCAAGCGCGCGCAGTTTTGGTGTCGAGTGCGAACTGATCACGCCGGCCGAAGCCGGCCGCCTGTGGCCGCTGATGCGCACCGACGATTTGCAGGGCGCGATCTGGCTGCCCGGTGACGGCAAGGCCAATCCCACCGACCTCACCCAGTCCCTCGCCAAGGGCGCGCGCATGCGCGGCGCACAAATACGCGAGGGCGTGCGCGTGATCGCCGTGCAACAGCAGGGCGGACGGGTCAGCGGCGTGGAGGTCGAATACGAGGGCGAGCGCCGAAAGATACCTTGCGCCAGCCTGGTCAATTGTGCCGGACAGTGGGCGCGCGACTTCGGCCGCCTCGCCGGCGTCAATGTGCCGCTGCATTCGGCCGAGCATTTTTACATCGTCACCGAAAAAATAGACGGTGTGACCCCGGACCTGCCGGTGATGCGCGACCCGGACGGGCTGATTTACTACAAGGAAGAAGTCGGCGGCCTGGTGATGGGCGGTTTCGAGATGGTGGCCAAGCCCTGGGGCATGGCGGGCATCCCGGACAAGTTCGAGTTCCAGTTGCTGCAGGAGGACTGGGACCAGTTTGAACCCTTGATGATCAATGCCATCCACCGCACGCCCTGCCTTGAGACGGCCCAGGTGAAAATGCTGCTCAACGGCCCGGAGAGCTTCACCCCGGATGGCAACTTCATCCTCGGCGAGGCGCCGGAGCTGGGCGGCTATTTTGTCGCGGCGGGATTCAACTCGGCCGGCATTGCCAATTCCGGCGGGGCGGGGCGGCTGATGGCCGAGTGGATTGCCGCCGGAGAGGCCCCCTCGGACCTGTGGGACGTCGATATCCGCCGTTTTGCCTCCTTCCAGTCCAACCGCGCGGCGCTGCGCGATCGCACCGTCGAGACCCTTGGACTGCACTACGCCATGCGCTGGCCGCGCCAGGAGCTCGAGTCGGCACGGCCGCTGCGCCGCTCACCCTTGTACGACAGGCTGGTGGTAAAAGGCGCGGTGTTTGGCTCGCGGCTGGGGTGGGAGCGCGCCAACTACTTCAAGCCCGCCGGTTCGCCGCCGCTGGCCCATACCCTGGGCATGCCGCTATGGCTGGAGCATTGTGTCGCCGAGCAGCGCGCCACCCGCGAAGCGGTGGCCTTGTACGACCAGACTTCGTTTTCGAAATTCCTGCTGCAGGGACGCGATGCGCTACAGGTCTTGCAACGCCTGTGCGCCAACGACATCGACGTGCCGGAAAACCGCATGGTCTATACCGCCATGCTCAATCCGCGCGGTGGCTTCGAGTCCGACCTGACCATCATGCGCCTGGCGGCGGAACGTTTTTTTATCATTACCGGGTCGGGCCAGGCCACGCGCGACGCCGACTGGATCAACCGCCATATCACCAAAGACGAATTTGCCCTGCTGACCGATGTGACCTCGTCCTGGGCGGTGCTCTCGGTCATGGGCCCGCGTTCGCGCGACCTGCTGGCGCGGGTGTCGCCCGATGATCTTTCGGCTGCGAGCCTGCGCTTTTCCGAGACGCGCGAAATCGACCTCGGCTACGCGCGGGTGCGCGCGGCGCGCATGAGTTATGTCGGCGGTCCCGGTTTCGAGCTGTATGTGCCGACGGAGATGGCGGTGGCGGTGTACGAGTCGCTGTTTGCCGCCGGCGCCGACCTTGGCCTGCGCGATGCCGGTTATTACACCCTCGATGCGCTGCGCGTCGAAGCGGGCCGCCGCGCCTTTGGCGCCGAACTCGGTCCGGATGAAAGTCCGTTCGAAGCCGGCTTGTCTTACGCGGTGAAAATGGACAAGGCCGCCGACTTCATCGGCAAACCTGCTCTGCAAAAGCAATTAGCCGGCGGCGTTACCAAGCGGCTGATGATGTTCACCCTCAACGATCCGGCCGCCTACCATTACACTTGGGGCGGCGAGGGCATCCTGCGCGACGGCCAGCCGGTGGGCGAAGTCACCTCGGCCGGCTTCAGTCACCGTCTCGGCCGTGTCGTGGCGATGGGCTTTGTGCGCGGCGAGCGCGTGGCTGCCGACGGCTCGCAAGACGCCAAGCTGCTGGCGGGGCGCTATGAAGTCGATATTGCCGGCGAGCGCGTCGCGCTGACGGCGCATCTGAAGCCGCCGGTCTGATAGGGGTTTTGTGACACGATAGGCTGGAAAGCCACGACTGGCGCGGGTTTTGGCTTTGGCCGCGCTTCGCGCTTAACGTTCGCTTTGCTCACGTTAGCCTCCGCCGCAACAAGCCCTGCGGGCGTGTTGTCAGCCGATGGCAGGATGAATTGCAGCGCCGCCCTAGTGCTTTTTTGAGCCCGTGCGATCTGCCATCAGTTGTTCGACAGCGGCATCGAGCGCCGCATCAAGCTCAAACGGAAACAGGTCAGGGGGCGCCGTGCCGCCGCCATCGCGCAGCCGGTTGCGCAGTGCCTCCTCGAGGGGGCGGGCAAGTTTGCGGCTGCGGCGTGGACCGGGTGTGGGCATTGAGCTTATTGGAACGCCTGTATGCCCGTTTGTGCCCGTCCAAGGTGTAAAACGAGCGAAGGGGCGATGCCCCCTCGCTGCTCCCCCGAATCAGCGGGCGCGATGAGCAGCATCACTGGAACGCCTGTATGCCTGTCTGCGCCCGCCCGAGGATTAGCGCATGGATGTCGTGCGTACCCTCGTAGGTGTTGACCACTTCGAGGTTGACCATGTGGCGGATGATGCCGAACTCGTCGGAGATGCCGTTGCCGCCGAGCATGTCGCGTGCCACGCGGGCGATGTCGAGGGCCTTGCCGCAGGAGTTGCGCTTCATGATGGAGGTGATCTCGGGCGAGGCCGTGCCCTCGTCCTTCATGCGCCCGAGACGCAGGCAGCCTTGCAGACCCATGGTGATTTCGGTCTGCATGTCGGCGAGCTTTTTCTGGATGAGCTGGTTGGCGGCAAGGGGGCGGCCGAATTGCTTGCGGTCCATGACGTACTGGCGGGCGCGGTGCCAGCAGTCCTCGGCCGCGCCGAGCGCGCCCCAGGCGATGCCAAAGCGCGCCGAGTTGAGACAGGTGAACGGGCCCTTGAGGCCTTTGACATTGGGCATCAACTGGTCGGCGGACACCTCGACGTTGTCCATGACGATTTCGCCGGTGATGGAGGCGCGCAGGCCGAACTTGCCGTGTATCGCCGGTGCCGACAGGCCTTTCATGCCTTTTTCCAGGATGAAGCCGCGGATTTCGCCGTCATCGGTTTTCGCCCACACCACGAACACGTCGGCGATGGGTGAGTTGGAAATCCACATTTTCGAACCGCTCAGGCTGTAACCGCCGGGAACGGTACGGGCGCGGGTCAGCATGCCGGCCGGGTCGGAGCCGTGATTGGGTTCGGTCAGGCCGAAGCAGCCTATCCATTCGCCGGTGGCCAGTTTGGGCAGGTATTTTTTCTTTTGCTCCTCGGTGCCGAATTCGAATATCGGCACCATCACCAGCGAGCTTTGCACGCTCATCATCGAGCGGTAGCCCGAATCGACGCGCTCGACTTCGCGCGCGATCAGGCCGTAGGACACGTAGTTGAGGCCGGCGCCGCCGTATTCGGCCGGGATGGTCGGGCCGAGCAGGCCCAGCGCGCCCATCTCGGTAAAAATCGCCGGATCGGTTTTTTCGTGGCGAAAAGCATCGAGCACGCGCGGCAGCAGTTTTTCCTGGCAGTAGGCCTGTGCGGCTTCGCGCACCATGCGCTCGTCCTCGGTGAGTTGCTGGTCCAAGAGCAGCGGGTCGGCCCAGTTGAAGGTGGCTTTGACTTTACGTTCGGGGGCGTTCATGACGGGTGGCTCCGTAAATACGTATAGGGGATATAGGTCACTGATCTGTCATCCCCGCGAAAGCGGGGATCCAGTGACTTTTGACGAACGTCGCTGGATTCCCGCTTTCGCGGGAATGACGGGGATATTTGGCATTTCTTTAAGCATCAGGTGTTAGCAATGATACGCCGAGCCGTGCGCGCCGCTGCAGCCAGGGGCTGGGACGGTAGCGCGGGTCGCCGTAATACGATTCGAGGCCTTCGAGGATTTGCAGCACGCGCGTCGGCTCCAGCGCGTCGCCCCAGGCGAGCGGGCCTTGCGGGTAGCCAAGGCCAAGCGTAACGGCAAGGTCGATGTCCGCGGGCGAGGCGATGCGCTGCTGGGCGATGTCGCAGGCGATGTTGATGACATGCGCCAGCACGCGTTGCGCGACAAACCCCGCCGAGTCGCGGATGGCCGAGGCCGGTACGCCGTCCGAGCCGAACAGGCCGACGGCGGCGTCGCGCATCGACGGTTCGGTGAGTATGGTGGTCATGATCACGCGGTGTTTGGCAAAGCCCATCAGCGGGTCTAGCGCCACGGTGCGGCGCGGATCGAGTTCGAGGTCGGCGGCCGAATTGCTGGCGTCGTGCCCGAGCGGCGTGACCACGCACAACGAGTCCTGTGCCGGGTTGTCGCCGGTATCCAGGCGTCCGCCGAGTTTTTTCACCAGTTCGACCACGGCATCGTGGGCGGTGGACAGGCCGTCCTGCTCGTCCGGCATGTCATCGGGCGCCACCCAGACGCGGGTCGGGCGGATGTTGGGCAGCGGCGGTGCGGCGATCACTTCCTGCTTGCCGCACTCGTAACGGTAAAAGCCACGGCCGCTTTTTCGCCCGAACAGCCCGGCCGACATGCGCTGGCCGGTGACCGGCGACGGCCGGAATCGCGGCTCGTGGTAGAACTGTTCGTAAATCGATTCCATCACCGGGTGCGACACGTCGAGGCCGGTAAGGTCGAGCAATTCGAACGGGCCCATGCGAAAACCGGCCTGGTCGCGCAGGATGCGGTCGATCTGGTGGAATTCGGCCACGCCCTCGCCCAGCACGCGCAAAGCCTCGGTGCCAAAGCCGCGTCCGGCGTGATTGACAATAAAGCCGGGGCTGTCCTTGGCGCGCACCGGCGCATGGCCCATGCGCACGGCCAGTTTGGTCAGCGCCGGCGCCACCCACCCTTCAGTCAGGGCGCCGTCGATGACCTCGACCACTTTCATCAGTGGCACGGGATTGAAAAAATGGAAGCCGCCGACGCGCCCGGGACGTTTGCATGCGGCGGCGATGGCCGTGACCTGCAGGGAAGAGGTGTTGCTGGCGATAAGGCAGTCCTCGCGCACAATGCCCTCAAGGCGCTGGAACAATTCGCGTTTGGCGGCGATGTTCTCGACGATGGCCTCGATCACCACATCGCAGGCGGCAAAGGCTTCGAGTGATGTGATTTCCACGCGCGCGAGGTACTCGCCGTGCTGGGCGCCGGTAATACGGCCTTTTTCGGCGAGCTTGCCGAACATGGCGTCGAGCGACTGGCGCGCCGCGGCTGCGGCCCCTTCGCGGCTGTCGTGCAACAGCACGCGAATGCCCGATTGTGCGGCGATCTGGGCGATGCCGCGGCCCATTACGCCGGAACCGACGATGCCAAGGGTGAGCGCGGGACTGTCGATGTCGATGGGCATGGTTGGGCGGGACGGGAGGGCGGCTGGAGAGGGCGTATTTTAGCCTTAATGGGCACCGGCGGAACAATTGCCCCGGCGCAGTGCGCGCATTGACGCTGGCGCGCATAATGGGCAAGCTATCGGCGGTATTCAATCGTGGTTAGTGCAGCGGCATCTTGAGGAGGAAGCCATGTACCGTAAGATTCTGATGGCCTATAACGGCTCGCAGGAGGGACGCGCCGCGCTCATCGAGTGCGCCGACTTCGTCGCGATGACCAAGGCCGAAACGCACTTGCTGGCGGTGGCCGGGATGCCCTCGAGCATGTTTCTGACCGAGGGATTCCTGCCGGAGGAATTGCTGGACGAGGAGAAAAAACGCACCCAGCAGGTGCTCGATGAGGGCGTGGCACAGATGCAGGCCAAAGGGCTGGCCGTCACCGGGCACCTTGCGGTGGGAGAGCCGGTGGAGGAGATCTGCCGCGTTGCCACCGAGTTGCAATGCGACCTCATTGTTCTGGGCCATCGCCAGAAGACGACCTTCGCAGCGCGCTGGTGGAAGGGCTCGGTCGGTGCGTCATTGCTCGACTACAGTCCGTGCAGCGTGCTGATCGCGCGCCACCGCTAGCAAAACACCCGGAGGGTCCGGCATTTGCGCAGTACCGGGATGCCGGCGGATGGGTTGAGCGATAATCGCCGTCTGTCCATGGAAAAGCCTTCCTTTATCGCCGGCATCGCGCTGTTCACCCTGTTGTCTGTGGTGATGCCGCCGGCTGCCGCACAAACGCCGCCCGGCGCAAAGCCACCGGTTCCGGCACCGGTACAGGACGCGGCGCGACCGGCTCAGCGCTTTGACGACAAACACTGGAACGATCTTGCCGACCAGGCGGATGCGCTGCTCGCCAAGGGCGATTTTTCCCAGGCGGAAAGCGTTGCGCGCGAACTGGTGGCCGAGGGATTGCGTGTGTACGGCGGCGAGCATGCGAACACGGCGGTGAGTCACACCGTCCTCGGTACTGCATTGCTGCGCCAGGCCAGGTACGGCGCGGCCGAAATCGAGCTGCGCCGGGCCCTGGCGATTTACGAGAAACTCTCCGGGCCGGAGAGCACCAACACCGCATCGGCGCTGAACAATCTCGCGCTCGCGCTCGAGCGCAGCGGCGATTTCGCCGGTGCCGAACTGCTGTTGCGTCGCGCGCACCGCATACTGGAAAAATCACTCGGCGCCAATCACCCGGATACCGCCATTACGCTGTCCAACCTCGGCCGGGTGCTCGACAGCCAGGGCAAGTTTGGAGCGCAGGCGGGACTTGGCGACGGCGGGGCGGTGGGGGCTGCCAAGCCCGGCGCACCGGTCATTGCCGCCACGGACAACCCGCTGCAATTGGCGGCGCGCGCCAACGAATTGATGAGCCAGGGCCAGTACCAGGAAGCCGAAACGCTGCAGGCGCGCGTGGTGGCGATCCACACCCGCACCCTGGGGCCGGAGAATGCGCAAACCCTCACCAGCCAATCCAACCTCGCCAATGTGTTGTTCCTGCAGGGCAAGGTCGCCGATGCCGAGACGATGCACCGCAAGGTGCTGGCATCGCGCGAAAAAGTGCTCGGCCCTGCCCACCCGGATACCGCCACCAGCCTCAACAATCTCGCCAACACCCTGCAGCAACAGGACAAGGACACGCAAATGCTGCCCTCGGCGCAGCGCGCCGCGCGCTCGCCCGGTGCCATTGCCTCCGAGGTCGAGGGCTATTACCGCCGCGCCATCATCATCCAGGAGGGCGCGCTGGGACCGGACCACCCGGCGCTTGCCAACACCCTGGCCAACCTGGGCACCCTGCTTGACCAACGCGGCAAGTACGACGAGTCCGAACCGCTGCAGCGGCGCGCCGTGGCGATATTCGAAAAGTCGCTCGGCCCGCTGCACCCGGACACGGCGGCAGCGCTCACCACGCTGGCGGTATCGCTCGACCGCCAGGGCAAGCTGGTCGATGCCGAGGCGTCCTACCTGAAGGCGGTGGAGACGGCGCGGCGTGCCGGCAACCCGCGCATCCTCCTGCTCAACGCCAGCCGGCTCGGCTATTCGCTGGCCAAGCGCGGGCGTTATCGCGAGGCCCTGCCTTTTTACCGCGAGGCGGTCGAGACGCTGGACGCCTTGTATGTGCGCACGCGCGGCCTGTCCGAGGAAACACGCCAGGCCTTTCTCGGGCAGTTCGGCAATATCTACCGCGAAACCATACGCCTGCTGCTCGAGTTGCACCGCGTCGCGTCGCAGGGCGGCTTTGACCGGCAGGTGCTGGAAATCGCCTCGCGCAACCAAAGCCGGGTGTTTACCGAAATGATGCGCCAGGCCGATGTGTCGCGCTTTTCCGGCGAGCCGGGGTTCTTGGTTTTGCGCAGCCGGCGCGACCTGTTGCAGGACCGTATCGACGGCCAGCGCCAGGCAATGGTCACGGTGTCGCCTTCACTCCCCAATGCCGAGGCGCGCCGCGCCGAGTTCGCCGTCCAGCTCGAAGGCTCGCAAAAGGAGCTCAAGGTGGTGGAAGAGCAGTTGTGGCAGCGCTACCCGCGCTTCCAGGAACTCACCAATCCGCAGCCGGTGACACTCGACGACTTGCAGAAAAAACTGCTCAAGCCCGGCGAGGTGCTGCTGTCATTTGTGCTGCTGCCGAACGAGGCGGCGATTTTTGCCGTGACGCGCGAACGTTTCAAGATGGCCAATGTGCCGGTGAAGCGCGACGATGTCGCGCGACACATCCTTGGTGTGCGCCGCGCCATTGAAAAAGTTTCCTCAGGCGAGTCGGTGCTGTTCCTGCGTGATATTGATCCGGCGGTGCTCAATTCGCTGTATCGCGAGCTCATCGCGCCGGTGGCCGACATGGTGGCGGGGCAGGACAAGGTGTTGCTGGTGGGCGACGGGCCGCTGCTTACCCTGCCGATGGAAATGCTGGTGACACGCTGGAACAACAATGACCAGCAGTCGTTTCGTGCCGCGCGCGCCGCCGCCGACGGCAGCGAGGCAAAACCATTCCTCGCCGAGTATGCCGCGCTGGAATACCTGGGCAAGCAGTCGCGCTTCGCCTACCTGCCCAGCCTGTCGGCGCTGACCTCGCAGCGGCTCTATCCCAAACCGGCGGGCAGGGCAGAGCGCACCCTGGTTGCCTTTGCCGACCCCGAGTTCTCACCGCCGGATGGCTCGACCAAGACTTACCCGCCGGCGACACGCGCACTGTTCGATGCGCTGGGCGGTAATTTTCCGCGCAAACAGGACGGCAGCCCGGACGTGCCGCGATTGAAGGAGACGGCCGATGAGGCGCGCGAGATCGCCAGTATCCTGGGCGGAGAGTCGAAGTTGTTTGTCGGCGAGGACGCGCAGGAAAAACGCGCCAAGGGGGCCGACCTGAAGAATGCCAGGTACGTCTTGTTTGCCACGCACGGTTTTCTGGGCGGCGATTTTCTGCAGGTCGCCGAAAGTGCCGAGGCTGCGGCGTCTGCGCCGCGCCAGAAACGCACGGCGCAGCCGGCCCTGGCGCTGTCGCTGGTCGGCGACCTGCAGGGCGAGGACGGCATGCTGACGATGAAGGAGGTGATCGAGGATATCGAACTTGACGCCGACCTGGTGGCGCTGTCGGCCTGCAACACCGCCGGCGAGACCGCGCAGGCGAACAACGGCGAGGGCTTTGCCGGCCTGACTCGCGCCTTCATGTATGCCGGGGCGCGCAGCCTGCTGGTGTCGCACTGGAGCGTGGACAGTTTGTCCACCCAGGCGCTGATGACCGCGGCGTTTCGCAATATTCGCAAGGGCGACACGATAATCAAGTCGATCAGCGACGCCGAGCGTGGCCTCATTGGTGGGCGTTTCAACAACGGCCCCTACCATTTTTCACGCAGCAACCCGTTTTTCTGGGCGCCGTTTGTCTACGTCGGGGACTGAGGCGTGACGCAAAACCGCGCATTGTTCGGTGTTGCACTGTGGCGCAAGCTGTTGCGCGTGTTTGTCGTGCCGCTGGTCGCCTGCCTTGTCGCCGGTGCGATCGCGCAGACCAGCTGGCTGCAGTCGCTGGAAAATGTCTATTACGATTACTGGCATGTGTTTGCCGGCGTGCGCTATGTGCCGGCGCACGCGGCGGTGATTTCCATTGATGACGACACGCTCGACGCCTTGAAGGACGACCCGCTGGCCTTCTGGGCGCCGCATTTTGGCAAGGCCATGGATGTGCTGAAACTGGCCGGTGTGAAGGCGGTGGGGCTGGACTTCATTTACCAGGTCAGTGCCGAGGCCTGGCTGAAAAAGCTCAACCTGCCCGACAGCGCGATCAGCCGCAATTACGATTCCCCGCTGCGCGCGGCGCTGGCCGGCGGCAACACCGTGCTGATCACCCACATGGTCGAACTGCGCAACGGCGAGTTGTCCTTGTTGCTGCCGCCGCAGGACCACCTGATCCTGCTGCCGCGCGGCATCAACGACCTGGGCATTGCCAATTTGCATCCGGATGATGACAAGCACGTGCGCCGCTTCTACCCGGTGATGGTCGCCGACCCGGCCTTTCCCGGCGTGGGTTTTGCCACGCAGCTGGCCTTGCGTGCCGCTGACCAGGACCCGGCGCTGGCCGAATGGACTGTCGCGGGGGTGAAAATCGGCCGAGAGTTGAACAAACAGTGGATAGGCTATACCGGCCCGCCAGGAACCATTCCGACGGTGTCGATGAAGCTGCTGTTACAGCCCGATGCCCTTGCCAACCCGGCGGTGCAGGCCTTGAAAGGCAAAGTGGTGATTCTGGCGGCCAACAACGCCGGCACCTCGGACCGCCACTTCACGCCGTATTCGCGCGGTGCCCATGCCGACCAGATGGCCGGCGGCGAGATTCACGCCAACATTGTCGAGACCATTTTATCCGGCCACTACCCCAAGGTGCCGCCGCTGTGGCTGCGCATGCTGTGCATTTATGTCTTGCTGGTGCTGGCGACGCTGTTGTTTCTGCGCCTCACGCCCGAGCGGGCGGCCCTCGCCGGGGTGATCATCGCCTTTAACCTGCCGATTCCGGCGTTTTTGTTTTTTCTCAAGGACGTGGTGCTGCCGGTGGCCGAGCCGCAGGTCGGCCTCGCGGTGGCTTTCCTGATCACGCTGGGCCTGCGCCTGACCGGCGAGGAGCGCCAGAAGGCGCAGCTGCGGCAGATGTTCGGGCGTTATGTGTCCGATGACGTGGTGAAGGTGCTGACCGAGGGCGAGCGCCCCGACCTTTCGGGCGAGGAGGTTGAGGTGACGGTGCTGTTCTCGGATATCCGCAATTTCACCACCATCTCGGAAAAGCTCTCGGCGCACGAAGTGGTGGAAATGCTCAACGCCTATTTCAGCCTGACCTGCGAACCCATCCTGCAACAGGGCGGCATGGTCAACAAGTACATCGGCGACGCGGTGATGGCGATTTTCGGCTCGCCGGTGCGCCACCCCGACCATGCGCGGCGCGCGGTGCTCGCCTCGATCGGCATGGCAAGGGAAGCCGAGGGCTTTCGCGACTGGATGCGCCAGCGCTTCCCCGATCGCGGCCTGCCCGAATTCGGCATCGGCATCGGCATGCATACCGGCAAGGCGGTCATCGGCGACATTGGTTCGGTCAAGCGCACCGAGTTCACCGCCATCGGTGACACGGTCAATGCCGCTTCCCGCCTAGAGGGGGTGACCAAGGACCTGAAGTGTGTCATTGCCGCGAGTGCCGCGACGCTGCAGGCGGCGGGTCCGGGTTTTGCCACCGGCAAGTGTGAAACGGTTACGGTAAAGGGGCGGGCCGAACCGCTGCTGGTATTTGAAATTACCGGGATGCTGGCCCATGCCAGTACTGGTTCGAAGGCTTAGGGGGACTGATGATGGGCAAACAACTTGTGCTTGGGCTGCTGTCACTGCTGGCAACGTTCACGGCATTTTCGCAAGGCGCTGATGTCGGCCTGGTAAGCCAGGTCAAAGGCGCGGTCAGCTACACCGGCCAGAGTGGCAGTGCCGGCAAGGTAGAGGATTACATGCGTGTGCGCGAGGCCGATCGTTTTGTCCTGCCCGCGGGCGCAATGTTGCGGGTGGTGTATCTGCAAAGTGGTCGGCAGGAAACCTGGACCGGTCCGGGCAGTCTGAAGCTGGGTGCGATTGCCGGTGAGGTACTGAGTGGCAAACCGCCGCAAGTCAGCCAGTTGCCGCCGGCGGTACCGCAGCGCATTGTCGGTGCACCGGACATGTTCAGGCAGGCGCACATGGCGCGGCTTGGCGGCATCAGCGTGCGCGGCGGCCCGGCGCGCGCGCGCACGCTGTCCGCTGATGACCAGGCGGCGATCGCCGCGGCGCGCGTGAATTACCAGAGCATGCGCGTCGCACAAAGCGCGGATGACATCACCGCCCAGGTGTATTTTGCCGCGGTGCTGGGCGAATATTTGCAGTACGCGGAAATGGCCGGTGTGGTTGAGGAAATGCGCCGCCTGCAGCCGGATAATACCGACGCCCAGGCACTGGCCAATTGGGTGGCGGAACGCCTGAATCGGCCGAAATGAGTCCTGTATGCCGGCTGGCTGCGGTTTTGCGCTCACAAATTCGGCAATCGGGCAGCGGAATGCGGCACTTGCGTGATAAATTCACTGTGCGGTCGGGCTCCTGGAGCCTAAACTTCACCGTAGTTCATCGGTAAGGGAGCGGGGAAATGAAATCGATCAAATCAGTACTCGGTACGGCCCTGTTGGGCTTGCTGGTCGCCACGGGCGGCGTGCAGGCGCAATCGGCTGATGTCGGCCTTGTCAATATGCTTTCAGGCGATGTTTCATATGCCAGCGAGGGCGCGGCTAGCGCCAAGGTGCAGCCTTACATGAAAGTGCGCCAGGGCGACCGCTTTAGCGTACCCGCGGGTGCTGCGGTGCGAGTGGTGTTCTTCCAGGGTGGCCGCCAGGAAACCTGGAAGGGTCCGGCCAACTTCAAGGCCGGTGCGCAGCAGGGTGAGGGTGGCACACCGACCGAGGTCACGGTATTGCCTTCCAGCGTGCCGCAAAAAATCGCGCAAATTCCCGAACTCATCCAGATCGCCAAGCTGGGCCGCTCGGGCGGCGTCGCGGTGCGTGGTGCTGCCAAGGCTCCGCGCCTGACCACCGAGCAGCAAGCCGAGGTCAAGGCCGCCAAGGACACCTACGGCAAGCTGCGCAACCAGGCCGGTTCGGACGACATCACCCCCGAGTTGTACCTGTACAGCGTGCTGCAGGACTATTTGCTCTACCAGGACATGAAACCGGTGGTGGATGAGATGGCCAAGCGCCAGCCCAACAGCGTCGAAGTGCAGGAACTGGCTGCCTGGGTGAAGAGTCGTACCCAGTAGCCGGGGCAATCGCAAGGCATCGAGGTAGGTTTTTCCTTTCACGGGCGCTTCGGCGCCCGTTTTGTCGGGCGACGAAGACCCGCGTAAAACCGGTTGCGCTTCGGCGCCCGTTTTGTCGGGCGACGAAGACCCGCGTAAAACCGGTTGCGCTTCGGCGCCCGTTTTGTTTGAGTGACGAAGCGCGCGAAACAGCATGCCAAAATCCTGGGATATTTTCTGCGCCGTAGTAGATAACTTCGGCGATATCGGCGTGTGCTGGCGGCTGGCGCGTCAGTTGGCGGG
>Ga0194061_1000836_pt1 | contig 18717 bp, 8 predicted proteins | sample SepL2221m_MetaG_FD_163423 | JGI IMG/M metagenome (GOLD analysis project Ga0194061, IMG submission 163423) | Anoxic zone freshwater microbial communities from boreal shield lake in IISD Experimental Lakes Area, Ontario, Canada - Sep2016-L224-21m | ecosystem: Environmental > Aquatic > Freshwater >... | reverse complement strand
CCGTGATAGGGGAACACCAGCAGTCCTTTGATCGCCGCGGTGTCCTTCGGCAGCCACATATGAAACAACCCGTTCTCTGTCGTAAAAGGCCACGCATACGGCGTCTTCGGCTCGGCGGCAGAGGCGTTCGGCAAAAGCCCCAGCGGCGCGAGCAGCAGGAGGACGAGGCAGATGAGAATGTGTTTCATGTTCGTATTGTTCTCCAATTTTCGTGTGGAACGTTACACTGAGCGCCCGAAGAATTAGCCTCTACAATCTCTCGTGATCGACTTAACCGGCGGGGTCGAGCACCAGCAAATGTGCGCCGCGCACGTAGTCTTTGACATTGACGCGATACGCTTGCATGTGCGGCGAAACCGAGTGCGCCTTGAGAGCGGCGAGGTCGTCCCACTTCTCCACGACGACGACTTTGTCGGGACCGACCTTGGCTTGATTGGAAAGATCAGTTTGTGCGTCTACAGCGGGGCCGTATTCGATGCAGCCCTTCTCTGCGCGGACGTCGGAAATGATTTTCCGAAACTCGGTCAGGAATGTTTCGCGCGTGCCTGGCGCGAGTTCAATTGTAGCAATGACGTGGATCATTTTTTCTCCTTTGGTTACTTCACAAACTTCACGTCCACCTTGGGCAGCAGGGCCTTCAAGTTGGCCTGCGTTTCGTCGGGGTAGCCTTTGCCATAGCGGACGAGCGTGAGGGACTTGAGATGAGCAAACTTTTGCAATTGTTGCAGGCGGGTGTCGGGCAGGTCGAGGCCTGAGAGGGAAAGTTCTCGGACCTGTATCGCGCCGGCGAGGGTGGCGAGGTCGGTATCGGTGAACTTGGTAGCGTCCAGCGAGAGACGACGCAGCGTGGGGATGGCTTTGAGCGTGTCGATGGCGTCCGATGCCGGAGTGTTCACGCCGTATTCGAGCGCCACATATTCCAGTGGCAACTCGCGCAGGTGCTTGACCAGGCCGGAGGTGGCCTTCGCACAACTGATCTCGATGCCTGTGAGGTGCTTGAGCTTCTTGAAGTGCTCCGCAGCGGCATCGGTGAGCTGCTTGGAATGCCAGAGCTTGATAAACTCGAGATTCGGAAACTTTTCACACACGTGGCCGAGGCCTTCGTCATCAAGGCCGTTGCTGTGGAAGTTGATCCGCTTGAGCTTTGTCCAGCCATCGAACTTCGCGAAGAAGTGACCTGGATACCCGGCGCCTCGTGGCGTGAACGACTCCAGGTTTTTAAGGCCCGCGAGCTTTTCCCAGCCCGAGTCGGTGGCCTTGCCCAAATAGGCCAGCTCGAGGTTGGTGAGATCAGGACACTCGGTGAGTTGCTGGAGCTGAGCCAGGCTGGCATCGCCCAATTTGCCAAAGCCGCTCACGCTCAAGCTCTTCAACTTCTTGAGCTTGAGCAGCGGAGCCACCCAGTCGTCCTGGATTCCCGATGCCTCCAGCCTGACCGACTCCAGCGAGAGTATATGTCCGAGGTGCTCGATAAAGGATGCGTTGTAGGGGTCGTCTTTCTCCTTGCGATGATCGTGCGCTTTGCCGCCCATGATGTTGGTGCTGACGAGTGAGAGCGTGTCAAAGATCGCAATGTCACCGCCAGCGGCTTTCTTTAGCGCCTCGGGCGTGGTGCTGATCTTCGTGAACGAGCCCGGCGCGCTCTCGATGGTGCGGATGACGGCCTCGACGTGCGGGTGCTGCTCCGCAGCGACCAAAATGGCTGCGGCGTGGTCGGTGAGCGCCTGCTTCAGAGTGGCATCGGTCGTGGCGGCGATGACAGCATCGAGGTCGGCCTTTGAGGTGATCTTCGAAAGATCAGGCACAGCGGCCTGCAACGCGGTGAGTGATGTCAATAGAATGGCGGTGAGGACAATGAGCGTGTGTTTCATGTAAAGTATCCCAAAATGGTCTATTTGTTAAATTCAAACTCGAACTCGCTATTTCGACCCTGACTTCGGCAAGTCAACTGTTAGTGCCTCCAAACGTTAGATCTTCTTCAACTCGGTCCTCATGCGCTCCTTGCCTGCCTTGCCGATCAACATACACTTGGGACGGCACGCGCGTGCCGTCCACTTCCGTTGGCACACAGAAAAAAAACGGCTCGCTCTTCCACTCGACCTTGACGAGGTCATAGGTCGCGGCATCCAAGAATACATTCATGGGTGGCTCAATGGTGCCGCTGACCTTTAGACCGTGCGCAGCTTTGCCTTCGACGCTCCCGTCGGGAAGCGCTTCCAACTTCGACTTCGGATCAACGAGCGGTGCAAGCGTCAACATCCACACGACATGGCAAACGCCGCCTTTGTTCTGCTCGGCCACACGCTCGGTCTTGCCGACATACCACCGCGGCGAGCGGCACCAACAGTAGGGCGGCGAGGAGTGTGAGGGGGGCATGTATCTCTCTTTTTCATGGAGCGGATGGGAAGGCCTGCACAGGGACTCGAACCCCGGACCTCGTGGGGGTACTGCTGCTCCCTCGCCCTACTCGACTATCCTATTTATTTAGACTTATGACACTATCTAAGATTCACGTTGCGGTTCCTTGGCAGTGGGAATTTCGCTCGTTCGGCATGGATTCGCATGCGTCCACACTATTCCATTTTTAAAGGCTGCTTCGGAATTTGCCATTCAAAGCTTCACCCACTGATCTACAACGTTTGATCTAACTCGCCAAACTACACAGCAATGCAATTAGCACCATGCTGACAACCGTTTCTTGCACCACAATTCTCCGCTATCAACTACTTGTCGCGGGTCTCTTCCGCTTCTTTGACAAATGCGTCAAAGGTCCACGTCCAAAACAAAAAGCGTTGCTTGGCGGCGGGATCGTCGGTTAATTCAGACAGCGCCTTGTCGCGTAATGCTTTCATTTTGGCCACAACATCGGGCGGCCATATTCTCTGGAACGTCTTGGGAGAGAAGCGACCATTATCGCCCAAGCCGCCTGTTAGAGTTTGCCAGCGGGCGCACTGCAACGTGATGAGTTCGCGCGCGGTGGGGGCGGCTTTGCCATAGAGGCGGCGACACATTTCGTCGAGCGTGGCGTCCACGTCCAGCGCGGGATTCCAGAGGACTTTCATCCACACGTACAGCGTCGGCTGGGATGTTGTCCAATCGCTCATCATACCGCCGTTGATATAGGTGCCCACGAGATAGGATTGATTGGCTTGATAGAAGTCGCGAACAAGATGCGGGTATTGGACCGGGCCGAACGTCCAGCCGCTGCCGCGGTCGGAGTAGTCCCAATTCGACATCGGGTGACCAACTTTGGTGTGCCAGGCATGAAGGTTGGCCTCCGTTCCTTTCCGACGGTCGGGTTGGATCATCAATGCCATCGGGCCGCCGGTCGTGCAGACCATGACTTCGAGATTGTCCGGGAATTCGATCTCTTTGGGGCACTTCTGATAATTGTAATACGGCAGGAAGATGACCTTCTTGTCGGGCCAACGCTGCTTCACCGCTTCGCACATTTTCTTGACGAATTGCCCCAGCACAAGCGACCCACCGCCCTTGGCCATCGTCTCTTTGCAAGCTGCGCATTGACAATCAATCGGATAGTCGCCGGGAGAAACCGTCACGCACGTGGACGTGACCCATGATGCGGGTTTCCCGTGATCCCATGTGTCGGAGCAACCTTGCAACAGGTACTCCAGCGTCTTCGGCGAGCTGTAACAGAGCATGCTCATATAGCGCGTGCCGTCTTTTTTCAGTTGGAACATTTCCATCAGTTCGGGATTTTTAGACCACTTGCTCTCCCATTGCTTCCACAGTTTTTGCGGCTCGTGAACCTTTACGAGATACGGCCAGCTGTTGCCGCTTCGCACCAACGGAAGGTACGACGCCATATTCACCGACGTGATGCCTTCTGGAATAGCACCGGGGGCGAACTGCGTCGGCTCTTTGTCAAACCAGCGTGCATTTGTGGGAAGCTTCCAACCGCTAGACGGATGAAATAGCCGGGTGCGAAAGACGGGATGATCCGAGTAATGAACCGGGGGAACAGCGAGGGAGGTCGTCGCGACGATGCTGCGCCCGCCAACGTCCGCTGGCCAGTACCATCGCACTCCCGTAAATCGTTCAAGAAAATCCGAGACCGCCCATGCGGTGCCATCGTTGGACCACGGTGACCAGCGGTCGCTTCCCGCCGGAACGGCATGTGTGCTGCCAACGAGGAACACACGATTGGCAGCGGTCTTGATGACGAAGCCTTCGATCGGAATCGCTGCCGCGTCGATCCCGGCTTTGCGCGATTCATCACAATCACTGATCACGATCGCGGGTTGATCTGCGGTGGGCGGCTGGTCGGCAAGTGTAAGCGTGGCTCCGGTGCTGAGGCGAATGACTTCGATGAGTTCGTCAACCTGCTGCTTCAAAATGTACGGCATGGCATTGCGCGCTTTCTTCGGATCCACTTTCTCGCGGAATTTTGGATCCGCCACATAAATCACTGCGCACGCTTTGCCGTCTCGAACGATGTCCACAGCGGGATGCAGGGGCGCATCGAACCACGTGACGGGCGTTAAGTCGCGGGGTTTCAGTTCAGTTGCGGACAGCACTGGCAGCGTCAACGCGGTCGAGAGGGCGATCAGGATGGCAAGTTGTTTCATGGGTAATTTCATGGCTTGTCTCCAGCAGTCCAGTTGTCCGTGCGGAATTCCAGCGCCGGCAGACCGTCCTTGTTGAACAGATTCGCCCACGGATGCTTGCTCGCCCAAGCGTACCGAACGGCGATTGGGGTGGCTACTTTTTCACAGCTCACCACCACCGAGTCACCATCGATGACTGCTGTGGCCCAATGGAATTGCTTATCCGCCCCGGCGACGGCGAAGCCCTGCGGCTTGTCTGTGGGCTGGAAGGCCATCCCTTGGCCAACATGAGAGAATTTGATCCGGATCTTGTTGCCCTCAATGGCATGCGAGGCGTAGACCGGTCCATAGATTTCGGATTTCGCCCCGTAGAACGCGCTCAGAGCCACCCGAGCTGCCCGGGCGCCGTAGCCGGTCTTGTTGTACGGGTTGGCCGGTTGCAGTGCCGGACCGGCGCCGAGATCGCTGGTCGTCACCATGGCCGAGTTCGCGACGTCGCGGATGCGGAGGTACGTTTCGCGTTCGAGTGCATTCGCCGAATCGGGCACGGCGGCCGGCAGCGGAGAGAACTTATCGGCCATGTACGTGACGGGATCCTTGGGATCCCAAGCGCAGCCCCCGCCGTCGGGCTTCGGCATGTAGAGGAAGGCGATGTCCTGCCCCCATTCCTTGCGCCAGCCGCGGATCATCGCCCCGGCCAGGACATCAATATCAATCCCGTCGATGCCGCTGTTGATGCCGAAGTCCCAGATCGCGCCGCGAATTGCCATGGGCTGCAGCGGCTTGATGAGTTGCTGGTACTTGCCGACCAGATTCCGCTTCACGGTACCCGGGTTGACCGGCTTGCGCGGCGCTGGCGGCGGTTTTTGGCCGGGTTGCAACTGCTTTTTGGCTGATTCCCAAGCGGCCATTGCCACTTGGTACGTCGCCAACGCTTTGGCCTCATCGAACGCTGCCGTTATTTTCGCGACACGTTCCTGACAGGTCGCATCGTCGAGGAAGGCCTGCGTGGAGAGCCATGCCGAGGCACTCGGCGTGAAAGCGCTGACCTCGACCATCCCGATCGGCACCTTGGACCCCTTCTGCAGCGCGAGTGCGAAGGGCAACAGGAAGGCCGAGGAATGTACGTTGGCGGCTGGTTCAGCCCGCTGCCAGTGTGTGTCCTGGCCAGCGAGGATAATCCGCGTCCGCAGGAAGGGGGTGGTCGTCGCCGCCACCGCGTCCAGGTTCTTGTCGTGCTCCAGATGCTGGCCGACGGTGGTGCTATACCAGTTGCCCAGCCAGACATCCCCGACCAGGACATCTTCCAGCGTGGCCGGTACGCCGCCCGACGATGCCGTAAGAGTTAGAGTGCGCGGCTCAGCCGAGGCGGTCAGCGGGTCAAGGACCACTTTCCAGGCACCTGCCGCATCGCAGGTTGTAGTCTTCTTCTGCCCGGCGAATTCCACCGTGACCGTGTCGCCGGGCTTGGCCGTGCCCCAGACCGGTGCCGGGATGTCACGTTGCAGCACCATACTGCTGCCAAAAATCGCGGCCGGTTTAACGGAGGACTCGGCTACCACCTGCGCCGTCTGTGGTTTCTCCAAACGCAACCAAACTTCGCCGATCTGGCAACCCAGTTTCGGCAGGGTAGTCACCAGGAGTCGAACGCGGCGTGCCTCGGTTTGTGGTACGCGACTGCTGAAGTTCTCCGACTTGCCGGACTTCGCCGGGGTCATCGGCGGGGTGAAGGTGTGGATCGTCTCCCAAGTCTCGCCGCGCTGCACCTGAACCGCAATGTTGCCACTATCCGAGACCTGGGCCAATTCGATAAAGTTGAAGGACCTGGCCCGACCCAAGTCGAGTTCCAACCAAGCGGTACCTGCGGTCTCGTTGGCGACCGCCTGCCACCGCGTCGATTCGAAGCAGTCCACTACCAGTTCTGCAAGACGCTCGGCGCTGCTGGCGGTGACGGTGGCGGCGTTCTCGATCAGCGACTGGCAATCGTCCCAGGACTTACCGCGCCAGGGCTTGAACTTTACCGTCCTGGTGGTGCTCGGCTGATCAGCGAACCCGACCCACCAGGGATCGAGCGAGGGCGGCAGCGGCGGGTGAAAGAGCGCCAGCGGTCCGACCGCCCAGACCGGCCCCGGTCGTGCGAACTTCCAGGTCGTGCCCGGAGGCACGGCCCCGACCTTGCTGGCGAGGTCCTTGTAGGCATCCCCCGACAGGCCGCTCTCGCTGAGGGCGGCCTGCGCGTAGATCTCGTCGATGGCGAAGCTGACGCGGGGGATCTCCTGCTCCTCGCCGTACTCCCCTTCGGCGTCCAAGGCGGGCAAGGTCGGCGGCAGCCCCTCGAAACGCAACGTCTCGGGGCGCAGGAACGGCGTCGCGTTGCGTGAAGCGGGGACATCGGCCGGAATCCTGCGAGCGCGATCAAGGTGCGGACCGATGCAGAGGTTGTCCTTGGCGACCGGGAACTCCATGCCCTTCTGGCTGGCCAAGCCGCCGTGATTGTCCCAGTCCCGGCAGAAGATCAGGTTGCCGGTCATGAGGCAGTCGCGGGCGAAGTAGGCTTTTCCATCCTTCTGCGGTGAGGTGCCCCACTGGAATGCGCACTTGGTGGCCACTATGGAATTGCGGCGCAGGACGATCCCGGACCACGGTTTAAAAGTTAGGCCTTGGAAAGAGTTGAACTTGCACACCACGCCCCAAGGGATGCCGTATTCGGGCGAGACGTAAAAGAGGTTGTCTTCGATTGTCACGCCGCCGCCCTGGACGGGCGAGAGGCCGAGCAGGCAGTGCCCATCGAGGAAGACGTTGTGGTGGACGTGATTTCCAGCGTATTCGACCGAGTCGAACTCGATGGAGTCGTCGCAGCAGTTGTGGAAGAAGTTGTAGCTGTATTCGCTCTCCAAGGCCGGATCCCTCGCCAGCGCCATCGCGCTCTGGATGCCATCCCATTGGTCATGAATATAGCAGTTGCGAACTCGAAAACGCGCAACGTCATTGCCGCCGGGGACGATGCCCGCGCTGCCGAACGTGCTGTTGTACATCGCCTTCCACACGTTCCTGCTATTCAGCTGCATCTGCCCGTAGCGAAGCCATTGGTAGGCCGGGTACTTGTCGAACTGGCAGCGTTCGATGGTGATGTCCACGGCACCCTTGGCCATGTTCTCGACGCCCGTGTAACAACCGGTGAAGGCGCAGTCGCGGATGGTGATCCGCTTGCTCGTCGCCTTGATAAGGATACCGATATTGGGCGCGATCTGCAGGTGGAGCCCCTCCAACACGATGTCCTCGCCCTGGAGCTCCACCAGATTGGTGACGTCGGGCCTGCTGACTTGGAGCTTCACCTTGGTCGGATCGGCGTCGTCCAGGAGCCGGAGGTAGAGACCATCCCTGCCGACGAAGAAGCCCTCGAGCGGGACGCCGCCGAGGTTGAACGTCTCGAGCAGGCTCCGGTAGTTAAACAGGCAACGTTCATCGGCCATCACGAAGGCTTGGCCAGTGGAACCGGTAGCTCGCAGGCTCTTCAAAGTCCAAGGCGCCTTGTAGATGGCACCTTGATGTTTGGTGAATACAGGAGGCTGCGCCATCGCACCGGTGAGGATGGCGCGTCCCGGTGTCTTGGCTTTGATCGTGATGGATGCCCCACCCGTTTTCCTGGTTAGCTTGAAGGACTGGTGGTAGATCCCATCCTCCAGAACGAGGGTGTCTCCCGCTTGCAGCTTAGTGACCGCAGCCTGTAGATTCTGCTCGGGTCTGACAGTGATCGTTTCCGCGAGAAGAGTTGACGCGAAAAACAAACCGACAAGACCGAGCACGAGAACTGATTTCATTCAACACTCCATTTTCATGACGGCAGAAGAACATGGCGGACTTTTTATTTCAGCAACCAACTTCCCCATTGGTTCGGATGGATGCGGATTTCGGACGGGATGTCGTTGTTGATCGAGACCTCGGGACTCTTGTCGCTCCACATGTATCGAATGGCGTTCTTGTTTCCGCCTTCATTTCCGTAGATGACACCTACATCGCCGATCAATCCGAGACCACTCGCCGGGGTGATGCCGAGTTCTTTCCATGGTACCGCAACTTCGACTGCGTAGCTGTCTTTCTCGAGCGCGGCGTGCATCGGCAAATCGTTCCACGCTACGACGTCGTCGAGTGTGTCGCGCCCGGAGCTTTTCGTTTCGACCGAGAATTTGTTGGGCTTCAATTTGTCCGGAATCACGTACCGGTAACGCGTGGCCAGAAGCTTGCCGTCCGGCGTTCGGGCAATGGTCAACCGCAAGTCTCCGGCCTTCATGAACTGCTGATTTTGTCCGCGCACGGCTCGCTTGCTCACATCAGTCGAGAGATACAGCTCCACAGCGTCCCCGGACTTGAAGAGCAGTCGCGGGTCACTGGGGGTATTGATGAATGGCGACTCGTCGCTGACCTGAAAACGAACATATAGATTCGTGTCGTCGTAACCAATTTGCGCTTGGGCCGTGCGATTGCCTTCAAGGCAAATTGTCAGTGGCTGAACGTTTGCCCACTTCGCATTTTTTCCGTCCGCCGCCGCGCCTTTGAGCCGTGACAATGTGGCGAGCTTTTTGCCAACAGCTGACTGCGCGGCAGCAAAGTTCTGCACCGACGCCGCCTCAGATTTGACGACCTGTGCGGGCGTGATACTAATCGACACGCTCTGCCTCTTCATCGTGTCGAGTCCAGTTAGTTCCCAGAGCCGACAATCCGCATCGCCGCCGAGGAAGTAGGTCTTCTCGTTCTTCGGATGGCGGAACATCGTGCCATTGAAGTTCTCGGTGAGCACCATATTTTGGTCGAGTTTGTAGGCACTGCGTTGGTCCGATCCGATGGCGTCCACGAAGAGGCCGTCTTTCTTGTCGAGGAGGAAATACTGACCGTAGTATCCGGTCACACCGACGAGATCCGGTGTTGTGCCGCGGACGAAATCCATCGCACCCACAATGTGGCCGGGGGTATACGCGTCGCTGGTCCAAGCGAAGGCGCAATGGACATTCTGATACTCCCACTGCTTCTTGCCGTCCGGCGAGAACCTGACGACACGATGCCCCGAGCCTTGGGCGCGCTGGCCGCGATCGAGTGATCCTCCAGAGACGAGCGCATACATTGATCCGTCTGTTGCGTCAGGAATTCCTTCCGCGATGGCCCCGCCTTCCGGGTCTGAGACCACTTCTGAGATCTTGCCGTACATCAATCCGCCCTTGTCATTGAAGCCCTGGAATTCCCAACGGGCGATGCCATACGGAGCCGTGGTCTTGGCCCCGCCTTGTGAGGCCCAATGGGTCCCGGTCAACAGATATAGATTCAGCTTGGCATCCACGCAGGGGGTCCACTGGTAACTCCAGAGAGACGCAGTCTCGCGGATTTCCTCTGGCTGAACCATCCCGTCATTGTTCTCGTCCACCCACAGGGTGGGCTTCTTAACCTTTTTCGGCTTTGCTTTCGGGTTCGGCTTTCCGTCCTTGCCCAGCGGGATCTCTTCCTTCATGGCCGTGTAGGAGGCGAGTCGTGGAAGGTATTCATCGCCGACCCGTTCATAGATCGTCAGCCCGTTGTTTCCGACCAACACGAAGGTTCGCCCCTGAACGGTCACGATGGCCGCGCCGTCGTGCGAACTCGGCGCGCCCAATGGCACTCCTTCCATCTCGCGTTTGCGCAGAATCGTCGCATCTGGGTACCAAGTCCCCTTCTCAAAATCAACGCGATAGCGCACGCATTGGGCATAAATGAATTCCGGGTTAGCAGAATCAAGATAGGCGGAGGTCGAGTAATCCATGGAGCCGAAGAACTCTTTCCATAGCGAGCCGTCCGGGTTCCAAACCGAGTACCGTTTCGGCTGCGAATCGGCTTCCGCCACCCACAATCGTCCGTTCTTGTCCATGCCGATGCCGTGGGGTTTCAGCATTCCGGCAGGATTAAATTTACCCACTTCAGGCCGCCCCCCGGCGATTCCATATTTGCTGACGACCTTGCCGTCTGGAGCAATTTTCCACACTTGCATTGTCTTGCCTTGAAGCGAAACGTAAACATTGCCCGCTGCGTCGAGGGCGATGTGCTTTGGCCCGTCCAATTCGTCGGCAATCGGCGTGAATTTCTTCGACTTCAAATCATAGCGCCCCACCGCCTTCCCACTGACCGCGTAGAGTCCTCCATCCGGTCCGATGGCCAAGCCGTAGGGCTTGGGCAGGACCGCTTCGCCGCGAGCCTCGCCCGAAGCCAGGTCTAGGAGATATAGCTTGTCTTCGGTCAAACTGCTGACGACCATTTGATCACCGATGGCGGCGATGCTTTGGAATTGCCAGGTCCGGGCGATCCAATCCGCAGCGCTCCCATCGGCCTCTTTGGCTGCGATGAACGTCTCGGGCCGCCCGCTGGTGAAAGGCGCGAGCAGTCCGGTATCGAGCCTGATCTTGGTAATCTTCGCACCGCCTGCGCTAAGGAAGTAACCGAAGCCCTTGTGCAGCACCACAGCGTGACCCATCGCGGCCGTGCCGTAGATTTTTTTACCATCAAGATCGGTGCGAATGGTAGGCTGTGACGCCTCGGAGATTGCCGTGCCGAGCAGAACGATATCGCCGTCAATGCCGATGGACTGAGGAAAACGGTAGTCCCCGGCCCAGCCTCCGGTGCCATCCTCGGTCTGATACGGCGGGGTGCCACTCACGCCAATATCGCACACGAACTTCTGCCCAATCCCGTCGTGTGTCAAGAGTTTTGCAGTATAGTTTCCCGCAGGGACGGGCTTGTCGAAATCGTCCAATCCATCCCAGAGCCACGTCTGCGAACCCGCCGGATAGGGCTGGGCTCCAAGACCTGTACGGATCAGTTTGCCGTCGTTGTTGTAAATCGCCAGACTGACTTTGCCGGGTTTCTCCAGCGTGAACGAAATTGGAATGTGGCCGTCGGCCCGGCCTGCGGTGGATTTCTCTGGCAACTTCAAGTTCCCGGTCTTTTCAAAAATCGCCGTTCCCCAACTCGACGGCCCCATATAGCCCAGGTCGCCGCTCGTGCCCCGGCGCACATCGGTCATGCCACAGCGTGTCGCGGTGCCCAGGTCGTTGCCCCACATCAACTGCCACTGGCACTGCATCTTGTCGCCGGCAACGATCTCCCGCGGCGCGCGCAGCACCTTCCACGGGATGCGGTATTCGAGAGTGTACCCCTTGCCGTCCTCATCCTTGACGAAGGCACCCACCACGCCGGGCGGGTTCAGCGTCGGATCCTGGTATTTCAGGGTATACTGCGAGAAGAAGCCGGCCGCCTTGTCCTGGGTGGAATACCACAGCCAGAAGGTCGTCACAAACCGCTGGTCCTCTGCCGACATCCGCCCGCCGCTCTGGATCGAGGCGTCCGACTTGATGTCGGGATTGGAGACGAGGAATATCTGGATCGCATCGGCGTCCCACGCCTTGCCAGCCTCGCCGCCGAAAGAGTAGTTGTTGAGCATCGGCGTCGGATCCTTGACGCGGGCGCCGATGTACAGGAACTCCTTGTCGTACATCATCGCGCCGCGCACGGAGTATGCATCTTTGCTCGACGGGTCGAGGAACATCAGTATTGCGCCCGAGAGATCCCAGTCGTCAAGCTTGCCGTCAATCACCACTTTAGCTGGCGTCGGTACGACGTGGATTTCGGAGTGGTCAGCCTTGTTGACAATAGCCACGTAAGCCAACGCCGTGACACAGGACACGAGGACTAAAGCCAGAGCAAGTGCCAGTCGCTTCATCATGCTTATTCCAGACGATAAGGGGCCTGTCGAACGAATCATTGAAATTAGAAAGTTCAGGTTGCTGTAGAGATTCATCCTGACACCCGCGTTTTCTCGCGCAAATTATTGAAATTTAAAAGCGGCGTGTTGTTTAGTAGGTGGAATGCACCAGAATTGGGCGATTTCTTCATCGTCTCGTTGGAAATTCTAAAATTTTCGCGAGAAAACGTACCCGTCGGGATGATTCATTACAAAAGGCACGGACACGGCACCATGGAATTCTCACACGACAATGAACGCTTCGTTCTCCTGTTTGCGCGGCATGAAGCGCGATTGAGGCGGTATGTGTCCGCTCTCGTGCCGCTGCCGGAAGACGTGGACGACGTGATGCAGGAAACATCGCTCGCCTTGATGCGGAAATTCGAGGAATACGATCCGAACCAACCGTTTTTTAATTGGGCCTGTCGGTTCGCCTTTTTTGAAGTCAGGCAACATCGCAAGAAAGTAAAAACGCGTCGCCGGTATTTCAGCGACGACGTGGTTGACGCGCTGGCCCGTGAATTTCAGGAACACGATCAACGCGCAGATGTCCGTCACAAGGCGCTAGAAGAATGTGTCCGACACCTTGGCGAGCAGGATCGCCGCCTGGTCGAAATGCGTTACGTCGGCGATGAGACGGTGGCGAATCTGGCCTCCCGCATTGAAGAGCCGGTCGAGAAGCTTTACCGGTCGTTATCCCGCATTCGACGAATGCTGGCGGAATGTGTGCGAAAGAAGCTGTCGGTTGCGGGGGGGATATGAAGGAATCGAACGACAAACAGCACGATCTGGAATTGCCAGGATTACTCGCGGCGTTATTCGATGACTCCATCACCGACGAGCAGTTTGCGCGTCTCGACGCGTTGCTGCTGGCGTCGCCAGAAGCACGTCAAATGTATTTCGACTTCTTGCAGATTCACGGCGACTTGCCGGTTGTTGCCATGCGCATGATGGTTGAAGATGGCAGAATTAGTTCCCGCACGTTGCCGCCGCACGGCTCTGAAGCCCGCAAGCGAAGTGCTTCGGCGACCGCATCATCCTCTCGGCGCTTGGTTGGTTGGATGAAGTCGCGCTGGACGTCGAAACTTCCCAGTTCCAAAGCAGTGGTTTTCGGGCTGACGATGCTCGTGTTGGGAGCCGTTTCAACGTTCGTGCTCCGGCCATATTTCCGGCACGTGGAGACCGTTCCGTTTGCCACGTTGACCCGCGCAAATGATTGTGTCTGGGACGCCAAAACGCAGCCTGAAACAGGAGCGCGCTTCACTGCGGGCTCACTCACCTTGACCAAGGGACTTGCGGAGATCGAATTGGCGAATGGCGTCCAACTCCTGATCGAAGCGCCGACGACATTCGATTTGATTGACACCGGCAGAAGTGTGCTGAGCAAAGGCCGCATTGTCGCGCGTGTACCGTCCACTGGAATCGGCTATACGATTGATACTTCCAAGACCCGCATCGTCGATCTTGGAACTGAATTCGGCGTCAGTGTGGACCCCAATCGCGAGACGATTGTCGAAGTCTTCGTCGGTGTGGTCGAAGCGAATTTGAAGAACCCAAAAGCGTCTGGCGAAAAGACCCGGCGGCTGGTGGCGGGCGAAGCGATTCGCGTTGATGATTCGCAGGCGGATCAATTCCAAACCGTCTCATTTTCGATTGAGCGTTTCTTGCGAACGTTCAGCACACCGAGTTCATACGAAGGCGAGGAGTTGATTCCCTTCAGGCCGAGCCAATTGTCGTCGCTGAATGTTATCCGCGCCAAACACCCGCCAACCATCGATGGGGACCTGGCGGATTGGGACCTATCGGGAGAATTTAAGGCCAGTTGTGACAAGCCGTTCACCGACGCATATCACGTGCGCGGCAACATGATGTACGACGACCAATATCTGTACATCGCGGCACGCGTCGGCGATCCGATGCCGATGCGCAGCATCATTGATCCCGGCACCAACCCGGTGCTGGGATGGATGGGCGGAAGCATTGAACTCCGGCTGTCCACGGACAGCAAAATGGGCTGGCCACTGCAGGGGCAATTGCCCCTGCTTCGAAAAGGTACTGTCAATCCGCAAGACACCAGCGAGCGTCTCGCGCATCTGACCTTGTGGTACTACGAACCGCGTTCCGAACCGTGTCTGATGGTTATGCAGGGCATGAACCTGGCCAACCGAGTCGTCAATCCACCCGGCTGGAAGGGCGTGTTCCGCAAAGCCGCGGATGGCAAGAGCTATACGCTTGAATACGCCATTCCGTGGTCGTTGCTGGGAGCCGCCAGCGACCCGCCCAAAGCCGGCGAGGTCTGCGGCGTGTGCTGGATCGCGAATTGGAGCGACGCCACCGGGAAGAATTGGAAGGGCCAATTGATCGAAATCAAAAACCCGGCCTATTTCAACATTCGCGGCAATAAAAAAATGACCTTCCAATTCGCCGAAACCTGGGGCAAGGCGATTTATTTGCCGGCAACCGGCAAAGAATCAACGGAAGAAAAATAGACGCGCGTGTGTGTCCGGAATGATTGCAAAACAGAAGTAAGGAGACGTGCTCATGCTGAAGACTCGACAACTGATCTTGGCGCTCGTGTTTGTGTTGGCCAGTGCGGCCGCACATGCCGCATCCGGAACGCTCTATTGGGATTCTGATGCGACTTCGACGGGCAACAGCAACGCGAGCGGCTTGAACTTGGGTGGAACAGGGACGTGGGACAACGGTACCACGCCCAATTGGTGGAACGGTTCCGGGGCCGATACAACTTGGACGAATACGAACAACGATACAGCCCTGTTCTGGGGCGCGGCGGGCACGGTGACCTTGGGCACAGGTATCACCGCCGGTGGCCTTACGTTTAACACCACAGGCTACATCCTCGACGCAAGCACGAACACGCTGACCTTCGGCGCGACAAACAACACGATTGCGCTCAATAACATTGCCGCAGCCTCACTTACGGGGGGAGTGGCGGGTTCAGGAAACGTCACGCTGTCCGGCGGAATTTATGGCGGAAGTACAGTCGGGACATTGACGCTCAATGGCACTTCCGCCGGCGGTTGGTCCGGTACGACCACGATCGGGAATGGGATGACCCTGGCGCTTTCCGGCAGCAACCAGGCTCTGTTCAATACCTCCGGGATCACGCTCAACAGCGGCAAGCTGACCCTGACCGCGAATGCGACGACGTTTGCGCTCGATCGCGTGGCCAACGCGGCCGGCATTTCCGGCAACGGAACCAGCACCCTCACCTACACGACCGTCAACGACACAAACGCATATACAGAGACGCTCGGCACCGTGTCTCTGGTCAGCGGCATGACGACCATTGACGAGTCGCTCAACCATACGACCGGATCCCAGACCCTGACCCTGAGCGGGCTGAGCCAGGCCGGCAGTGCCGGGGTGTTCTTCCAGCAGTCCTCCAACCAAGGCATCAACACCACTACCAACATCGTGAAGGTCACCGGCGCGGCCCAGACCACGGCAGGGCAGATTATCGGGCCCTGGGCCACGATCAACCCGGGCAACGCGATGTATTTTGCGATCTACGATGCCTCCAGCCGCATCACCCGGCATGGGGTCACGACGGCGACGGACGATTCCACCTGGACGGATCCGCTCCAGGCCTACATGGTGGGGAGTGGTGAAACCCTGTCCGCCAAGCGCACGGTCGCGGGCCTGCGGCACACCGGTAACGTCACCGTGGATCTCGTGAACTTCAACCTGGAGACCTCGGGCTGGATCCATGGCGCCAACGGCGGCAACAGCACCTTGCAAGCCACCGGCACCGGAGCCCTGACAACGCCATCGGGCGGCGGGAACCTGTATTTCCACATCGGTTGGAGCATCGACACCATCAGCGCCCCGATCATCGATAACGGCGGTGCCGTGACCGTGGTCGCGATACCGTACACCGCTAGTACGGGACTGACCCTGAGCGGGGCCAATACCTTCACCGGCGGCGTGGTGGTCAGTGGGCTTGTCCCTACCGCCAACGTCACCATTAGCAGCACCGGGCACAGCGGCGACACGGTGATTAATGGCGGGAAACTGACCATCACCAGCGACGCCAACCTTGGCACCAGTGGCAATGTCACCTTCAACGGCAGCGGGACGTTGACCGCCACTGGTCTTACGATCGGTGCCGGGCGGACGATTACGCTCAACAACGGCGCCCTTGCCACGATCGCCGCCAGCGCCGTCAATGGCCCGGTGATCGGCAATGGAGGTGTCGTGGTCAGTGCCAGTTGCAACTATACGAATGCAGCCAATACGTTCACGGGGCCGGTCTATATCAATAACAATATTGCGGGAACTTTTGCCAGCCTCAGCGACACCAACGGTGCGGGCGTCATTGTGTTGGGCAGCGCCGGCACCTCCGCTGCTACATTGACTTGGTCTGGCGGCCCGCAGACATTCGCGAACCGTCAGTTTGTCCTCAATGGCACCACCGGGGGCGGAATAATCAACAGCAACGGCACCGGGGCCCTGACGATCATCAACACCGATCTGGGGATCGCTACGAGCGGCGCCAAGACGCTGACGCTGGGCGGCACCTATACCGGCGGCGCCAACACCTTTGCGGGCCGGATCGGCGACAGTGCGGGTGGGGCAACGGCCTTGACCAAGTTGGGCGCCGGTACGTGGATCCTCTCCGGGGCGAACAGCTACAGCGGCGCAACGACCGTCAGCGGCGGCACGCTGCAAATTGGAAATGCCAGCGCCCTGGGCTTTGGCGGCGTGCAAACTACGGCAACAGGCACCACCACCGTCAGCAACGGGCTCACCCTGGATCTAAATGGCTCGGCGACGGTCAACGAACCGCTGATTCTCAACGGCACCGGCATCGGCGCCAACGGCGCGCTCGTGAACACCAACACCGGCGCCACGGCCATTATCGGCAACGGGATTGCGGGTAGTCAGCAATCTCCCGCAACAAATGGGAGCGCGTATTCCGCAGTTCCGACGATCACCGTCAGCGGCGGTGGTGGTAGCGGGGCAACGGCAACGGCGACCTTGGGCTTGACCGCGGCGAGCTTTACGATTTCTGGAGGAACGACCACCTATTCCGCCGCGCCGACGATCACCATCAGCGGCGGTGGTGGTAGCGGGGCAACGGCAACGGCGACGTTGAGTGCCAACGTCGTATCTGGCATTACCATCACGAATGCGGGCGGGGGATTTTCAAGCGCTCCGACGATCTCGTTTTCGGGTGGAACTGTATTAGTTGCGGGAACGAATCCTACAGGCACAGGCAATGCCACCCAGTTCACCGTCAGCGGCTTGGCCATGACGGCGGCTGGCAGCGGCTACACGGGAACGCCCACCTACACGTTTAGCGCCGGCAACGCATCTGGCGGTTCTGTTACGGGGACCATTTCCTCGGTGAATCTCGCCACGGCCAGCAGCATCGGCGGCGCGGGAAACATCACCATCAATGCGGTGGTCTCCGGTTTGGGCCTGACGAAGGTCGGCGCGGGCACGACGACGTTGAACGCGGTCAACACCTACACGGGCGCGACGACAATCAGCGCCGGGACGTTGCAGGTCAATGGCAGTATCAGCACCGGCGCGGTGACAATCGGCGCCACAGGCGCGCTGCGCGGTGGAGTGGTTGGAACGCCGGGCGTCGTCGGTGGCACAGTGGCCATTACGGCTTCAGGCGGGGTGGTGTGGCCGGGGTCAGCCTTGGGAATACCGTTGTCCGGCGACGAAACACTGCAAGTGACCAGTGCCTCGGTGAATTTGACGGGTGGTGGAAAACTCAAAGTTGCCGTGTCCAGTGCGGGCACAGGATTTAAACAAATGCTGCAAGTGAAAAATGGTGCTGCTGCATTCACCGTCGACAGTACCTCCGTGTTATCCTTTGCTGCCGACAACTCCACCGCGCTGAACACTAAATTGCCGGGAGGTTATGTCATCGTCGAAACACGCGATGCCTCCAACGTACTGAGAAACGGCATTTCAACGGCTTTTTCGACGGCGAACATTATTGACGGCCCGCTGACACCCGTCACGGACTATGACGTAGTCTACAAAGACCTCAATGGAACACCGGTCGCTACAAATCCGAACGGCGGCACAGTCACCGCCGCGCAGATTGTGCTTGTCTTCAAGAGCACCAACGTCACCCCCGTTAAGATCGCCGACTTCGCCGCGAAATCCGAAGGCGCGGGCGTGAATGTGTCGTGGACTTGCGTCTCCGAATACCAGAATGCCGGGTTCAACATTTACCGCCGCGCGTTTGAACGCTCAGAATGGGTGAAAGTAAATCCGACATTGATCGCCGGTCGCATCACCAATCCCGACGAGAAAAAGTATGCGTACGTTGACTGGGCATCAGCAGGTATGTTTGAGTACAAGCTTGAGAGCGTCGATTTGTCTGGTGGTCGCGAAGAGTATGTC
>Ga0194061_1000835_pt1 | contig 18726 bp, 10 predicted proteins | sample SepL2221m_MetaG_FD_163423 | JGI IMG/M metagenome (GOLD analysis project Ga0194061, IMG submission 163423) | Anoxic zone freshwater microbial communities from boreal shield lake in IISD Experimental Lakes Area, Ontario, Canada - Sep2016-L224-21m | ecosystem: Environmental > Aquatic > Freshwater >... | reverse complement strand
AGGGGTAGAGGAGGGATGAAATACGAATGAAGAAGGATAAATGGGGCGGGACAACGCGCACCGGATTCAGGAATCTGTCTCGCCCCGTTGGGGCTTTGCCATTCTTCCCCCGGCAACCCAGGGCTGCGCTCCTGCGTCGCTTGCTGGGCTGGCTTGTTTCAGGCCTTTGGCCTGAGTCGCGCTGACCCCGGTTTCAATCACGCCCGAAAGCGGCGAACGTCCAACATCCAAGATTGAATGCTCCCGCTTTTCCCGCGAGACGGAGCGTGTGCCCGACGAAACCAGCAGCGCTCCATTCTTCCTGCTCGGCCCGACTGCCGTCGGAAAAAGCGCGCTCGCCGTGGAACTCGCGGAGCGCATCGGCGGCGAGATCATCGGCGCGGATGCATTCCAGATCTACGCGGGCCTCGATGTGCTCAGCGCGAAGCCGTCAGCGGAACTGCGCGCGCGCGTGCCGCATCACCTGATCGGCGAAGTGCCGCCCGGCGCGCAGTTCGACGTGGCGCAGTGGCTTGCCCGGGCGCGCGAGTGCATCGCAGAAATCACGTCGCGCCGCCGCGTGCCAGTCGTGTGCGGCGGCAGCGGCCTCTACGTCCGCGCGCTTACGCACGGCCTCGCACCTCTGCCAGGGGCGGATGCCACACTGCGCGCATCGCTGGAAAATGAGCCGCTGGCCGCGCTCGCAGAACGTCTGCGCTCGCTCGATCCCGCGACCACCGTGGACATGCGGAATCCACGCCGCGTCATCCGCGCGCTCGAGGTCTGCATCCTCACAGGCCGTCCGTTTTCCAGCTTCCGCACCGAGTGGGCCGGGGCAGCCGCGCCGCACGGAGTCATCCTCTCGCGCCAGCGCGAAGAACTTCACGCCGCCATCGCGGCGCGGACTGCGGCGATGTTTTCCGCAGGCGTCGTCGAGGAAGTCGCGCGCACCGCCGTGGTCGGCCTCACCGCCTCGCAGATGCTCGGCCTCGCCGAAATCCGCGGGCACATCGCCGGACGCATCACGCGCGAGCAATGCATCGCGGCGATCGCCCTTGCCACACGCCAGTATGCGAAACGCCAGCTCACATGGTTCCGACGCGAGCGCACATTCCGGTGGATCGATCTTTCGACGACACCGGATCCGATCGCGGAGTTGCTGGGTGAATTCGGCGCGCGCGCCTAAAAAACAAACGGCACGCCGAGCTTCGCAAACGTATCGCGCTGCTCCTTCAGCCATTTGTCGCCGAGCCGGCGGAAGCCTCCGCCCGCACGGTATTCCGCTAGGAACGCGTTCACGTGCGCCTTCATCGCGATGTCGCCCTTTCTCATCGCGACCGCCCACGCTTCCTCGCGGAACGGCTTCAGCATCGCCCGCGTCGTGTCGGGATTCGCCTGCCAGTTTCGCAGCGTGGACATCTGGTCGTAGATGAATGCGTCCGCCTTTCCCTGTGTGACCTCGAGCACGCATGCCGTCTCCTTTTCGAGATCGAGCAGAGCCGCCTTTTTCAAGTTCGCCTTCGCCCAATGCTGCCCCGTCGTGCCGCGCACGACGGCGATCTTTTTCCCGTCTGTGTCGAGATCCGCGATGCCGTTCACGTCGCCCTTTGCCCCGACGAGCAGGCACAGCCCCGTGCGCACGTACGGATCGGAAAATTCCACATTGCGACCGCCTTCCTCCGTCGCGGTCATGGACGAGATGATCACATCAATCCGTCCTGTCTGAAGCGCGACGACGAGCCCGCTGAACGGCATGTTTTCCAGCTCGACCTTGCGCTTGAGATGTTCGCCGAGCGCACGCGCGAGATCCACGCTCACGCCCGCGGGTTCGCCTTTCGTGTCACGCATCTCGAAAGGCGGATAGCTCATGTCCATGCCGACGCGCAGCGGCTTCGGTCCGGATTTTTCGCACGCGGAAAAGATGAAGCTCAGCAGCAGGAGGAGGAGCAGTCGGGGTGACATGCGCTTCCGTTGCCGGAAAATTCGCGTGGGGCAAAGCACGGAATGTGTCCGTGCGGGGCAGGCCCTGCGGATACGATTGTCCGCGCTACGCCATCACTGCGTTGCGAGCGGGTCGCGCAGCTCGAACGCCTTTTTCCACCCGAGCCTCTCGGTGACCTGCACGGGAAACGACCACGCGGATTTTTCCGGTGCGTAGATCCGCACACGGCTGCGCTCCGCCGCCATCGCCACGGCCTGCGGCAGGTCGAGGAACTTGAGCACATTCAGATACACCGGGCCGATCTCGTGCGATGCGGGCATGCGGTGCAGATCGAGCCGCGTGATGTTGTCCTCGAAAAGCGATGCATAGAGCGTGTTGCCCGCCATCGTGCGCTGCGAGTGGAGCCAGAGCGGTGCCTTCGCATACGGCGTTGCGCGCAATGCCGCGATGGCCCGGCGGATGTCCCACACCTGCATCGCGTCGAGCGTCTGGCCGACGAGGTAAAAGCGGCGCAGGCGCTGCGTCTGCTGCTTGTCCGAGCCGCTCCACGCGTTCGGGCCGATGCCGCGCGGGCACACGTAGGCCATCGCCCACTTTGAGTCTTCGAACATCTTCTTCTCGTCGGCAAATCCGTGCCCGTCCGCGCCCGCGCGATCCGCGGGCGCAAACAGCTTCGGAAAATTCCCCGCCATCATGTGCCGGAAATCCTGCCACACGTTTTCATCGAGCACGTTGAGCGCGACGAGTTCGAGTTCCTTCGGCTTCAGCTCCGCGCTGTGTGCGAGATAGAGCCGCAGCGACCACGGGGTCTTCGGCGTGAAATCCCACGCATGCAGGACCACGCCGTCGTGCGTGACGGTGCCCGCGTCGCGCAGATCGAGATCGGGTGCTGTGGCAGGCCAGCCGGCGAAACATTTTTCACGCAGCGCGGTCATCCATCCGTCGCGCAGCTTCGCCCACTGTTCCGCGTCGGCGGGCACCGCGGGCGTGCGCGCCGCGGGTACGAACGCGGTGTCTATCGTCGTGTTTTTCTCGTCGGAGGGCAGCGCGGAAAAGACGCGGAGCTGCTCGGGCTGGAGGCGCTTCGTCGCGCCCTCGTCGAGCACGGCCATCGGGTCCGCATTTTTCAGCCAGCGCTCGAACCAATGGAACGCGCCCTCATTCAGCGGCTGCACGTCCGTGTGCGGGCCCTCGGCGATTTGCAGTCCAATCTTCGCCTCCGCGCCGAGCGCGCGGTAGATGCGGCGCGTGCTGTTGTAGATCGAGACGACGCCATCGAGCGGAAAAATCGTGTCCTTGTCCGTGTTGCAGATCAGCAGCGGACGCGGCGCGACGAGCGCGGCGACCTTGTCGTAATCCCATCGGTGGGTGTTCACCATGAACATGCAGTCGCAGTGCCCCTCGACGGTGCCGTCCACGACGTGATTGTGCAGCGTCGTGATGCCTGCGGTCGGCGCGGCGACCTTCACACGATCATCGAGCGCGGCGATGTACCACGAATACGCGCCGCCGCCGCTGCGTCCCGTCACGCCGATGCGTTCCGCATCCACGTCCGGCCGCGACACGAGGTAGTCGAGTCCGCGGATGCCGAACCACGTCTCGATTCCCGCCGGAGTGTAGCCGCGCGAAAACCACCACCAGCGTCCCTTTGAATACGTGCCGTGATGCTCGCCGCGAATCTCGCCAAGCTCGACCGTATCAATCGTGAGGCACACGTAGCCATGCCGTGCGAACCATTCGCCGTGGTGCTGGTAGCCCGTCTTGTTTCCGAGCGTCACGCCGTCCTTCACCACGACGGCGTGGCCGCTCACATAGAGGATCGCGGGCAGCCGGCCCTCGGATTTTTCCGGGCGGTAAAGATTCGCCGTCACATAGAGTTCGGGCGACGCCTGGTAGTGCAGGTTCTCGACGATGAAGCCGTCGCCCTTCACCTCGCCGGTCTTCGTGACTTTCAGCGGCGTCCTCGCGGGCATCGGATCGAGGCCGAGCATTTCCGCGAGCTGCCTTTTCATTTTCGCGCGCGTCGTCTCCCACTGCTCAGCCGACGTCGGTTCCGCGAGCGGATTGCTGTCAATGTTCGCGACCTCGCGTGCAAAGGAATCCGCGAGAGCACGGTTCGCGCGCGTCGCAGCCTGCGGCTCTGCGGCGGAGGCAACCGCGACGGCGAGCAGGAAGAGCAGCGCCAGCGAGACACGCGAAATGACGAAAAAGAAACGTGAGATGCGTCCAGGTGTTTTCATTCGTCATCCGTCATTTCCACGCCCGGTCACTTCCTCGTCGAGAGATACTCGACCACGTCGCGGAGTTCCTGGCGGGTGATCTGGTCGCGGAGGATCTCCGGCATCGGCGATGGCGCGCTTGTGCGGGTCTTCACATTCTTCACAGCGACGTTGACGGTATGCGGCTTGCCCGCACCGTCCACGGTCTCGACTTGGATCTGCTCCTTTGTCTCGTGCAGCAGGCGGCCGACGACGGTCGTCTTGTCTGTGAGTTCGAGCACGACAATCTGGAATCCCTCGGCGATCTTCTTGTTTGGGAAAACGATGCTTTCGAGGATGTATTCGCGATCCTTCGTCGCACCGATCTTCGAGAGATCCGGCCCCACGAGGCTGTCGCCGCCCTCGCACTTGTGGCACTTGAAGCACTGCGCGGTCGCGTGCTCGCGGAAGATCTTCTTCCCGCGTTCAGGATCGCCGCCCGCGATCGAGAGGCGGAAATTTGCGAGCGGATCGTCCTTCGGCAGCGCGTCCGTCCATTGCTTCACGCGGCCCGAGAGGCCGGGGCGTTTCTTCGCCGCGTCATACACATCGAGCTGCACCTCGGGCGCGATCTTGCCGGCGATGAGATTGTCCATCAGCCCCGCGAGCAGCTTCTCCGCCTCCGGCGTCTTGCTCTCGGCGAGCGCGGCGACGGCGCCCTGCTTTTCCGTCACCGGCGCATTCGATGAGAGCACATCGCTGACCGTGGTGAGCGCCGCCACCGGATCGGATGCGACGAGCGCCTTCAGCCCCTCGGCGCGCAGCTTTGGATCGCGATCGGTGAGCGCTTCCTTTGCGGCCTTGGCGAGATTCGGATCCTTCAGCAAGGCAAGCGCGCGCAGCGATTCCGTGCGCGCGGCCTTGCCCGCCTTGCCATTCGCGACGAGCGCGAGCAGCGCATCGCCGCTGCCACGCAGGCTGAGCTTTGCCGTTGCCACTGCCGCGCTCTCCTGCACGCTGCCGGGCGCGCCGGAAAGAATCCCGGCGATGGCCGGTGTGAGCGCCGCCGTCGCGTCGGCATTTGTGCGCTGCGGGAGCGGACGCCAGAGGTAGAGCAGGCGATCCTTCGGGTCGGGATTTGCCCACGCGGCGAGCGCGATGAGCGCCTCCTTACGGCCCACTTCGTTCGCCGAATTGTCCGCGGCAAAAGCCGTGAGCGCCTTCGCGTTCGCCGCCTGGCCGAGCCGGTAGTGAGCGTTCACGATGCGGAGCAAAATGTTGCGGTTCGCGATTTTCTTTTCGCTGACGAGTGCCGCGAGCGCGGGCATTGCCTCGGGGATCGGAACATCATGCACCGCACGCGCCGCTTCGAGCACCACGGACTGATCGGCGTCCTTCAAAAACGCCGCAACCTGCGGACTCTTCAGCCTCCGCAATGCGACGACCGCCGCACCGCGCACCGCTGCGCTCGGGTCCTTCGCACGCGCGGCGAGCGTCGCCGCATCCGCGCAGCCTGCGAGGCCCATGATGCCTGCGTGACGCAGGATCGGATCTTTGTCCTCATTCTCCGCGAGCATGGCGAAGAGCGGATCGGCCGCCGCTTTGTGGCCCGTTTTTGAGAGCGCGATGCCCGCGTAGAAACGCGCCCGCGGATGCGCATCCTTCAGCAGCGCGACGAGCTTGTCATTCGCACCCTTGAAGCTGCGGTCGCCGAGCACGCGCGCGGCCTGCGCGCGGACTTCGGCGTCCTTGTCATCGAGCAGCGCCACGACGGTCGCGAGCACCTGCGGCTGCTGCTTTGCGAACTGGCCGAGGCCCCACACACCATGAACGCGCGCGAGCGTCGTCTGGCCGGATTTCGCCGCGCGGGTGAGCGTGTCCGCGTCGCCTTTTGTCACGAGTTGAAATTGCGCCGCCTGCCGCACGCGCTGGTCGTCGTTCGCCAGCAGATTCTCGAGTTCTGTCGCAGAGCGCGCGATCATTCCCTCGGCGAGCAGCTTCTTCACCTCGGCCTGTTTCGCGGTGTCCGCATCGGGCGCGGTGAATTTGAAAATGCGCCCCTTGTCCACGCCGCTCCAGCTCTCCACCCAGTCGAGCACGTAGAGCGCGCCGTCGGTGCCGAATTCCACATCCGTCGTCAGCACGCCCTTCACAAAGTCACGCCGCTCCTTCAGCTTGAAAGTCGCGCCTGCCGGCTCCAGTGCGATCTCATGCACCACGCTCGCGCCCGCGCCGCCGCGGAAATCGCTGAGGTAAAAGCGGCCCGCATATTTTTTCGAGAGCCCCGTGCCGGGATTCCAGGTGAGCCCGCTCGGGCCGTTGCTGAGGTTTGCGATCGGCGGCACGATGTAGCGCGCCTTCTGCCCCTCCTTGTCGTCCCACAGCAGCTCGCGGTTCCACGGGCCGCGGTCGTCGAGATATTGGAAAGTCATCCGCCAGCCGCAGTCGCCGCCTTCGACGAGATGGACGAACCGCGCCTTGTCGCCGCTGTCCGAATTGTTGTCGCCGGTGAAAAGATTTCCCAACTCGTCGAACACCAGCTCCTGAGGATTGCGCACGCCGGTCGCGAAGACCTCGAAGTCCGTGCCGTCGGGATTGCAGCGCAGGATCGCGCCCGTGTCGCTCACTTCAAACTGCTTGCCCTCCTTGCTCTTCACGTTCAGCCCGCGGTCGCCGATGGAAAAGTACAGCTTCCCGTCTGGCCCGAAGCGCAGCCCGTGCATGTCGTGCCCGCGAAATGCGAATTTCACGCCGAAGCCCGAGAGCAGCTTCTCCTGCTTGTCGGATTTCCCATCGCCGTTCGAGTCCGTGAAATGCCAGAGGTTCGGGATGCACGTCCACCACACCTCGTTGCCGCGTGCCAGGATTCCAGCACCCGTGCCGTCGAGCGCGTCGCGGAAGCCGTCGGCGAAAATGGTGCTCTTATCCGCGCGCCCCGTGCCCTTCGAGTCTTCGAGCACCACGATGCGCTCCTCGTAAGTCTCGAACGCCTCCGTGAATTTCTTTGGGTCGGGGTAAAACTTGTGCATCATCGCGAGCCGCTCGTCCGTTGTGCGCGAGGCGATGTCCGCATCGAGCCAGTTCATGTGGCCGCGATTGTCCACGATGCCGCCGGCCACGGGCTTGCCATTCACATTGCGTCCCTCCTGCCGGTAGCTCTCCGCGATGAACCACCGCCCGCGCTCGTCCGTCGCAAACGACACGGGGTTCGCGAGCATCGGCTCATTCGCCCACAGCTCGACTTTCATCCCCGCGTCGAACTTCATCGTCTTGATCGCATTCGCCCCGTCCTTCGCGCCGGCCTCCGCCTTCCCGTCGCCATGCGCAACGGGCGCAGCGGCAGGTGCGGCAGGTGCGGCAGGTGCGGCAGCAGGCGCGGAAAAAATGGGGGCCGTGCTTGTCAGCAGCGCGGCGATGGAAATGCAGAGCGGTCGTGTCATTTTGGGAAAAGAGTCGTGACAATATTAGAGTGGGGCCGGGTGCGCCAGCTTAGACGAAGCTCGGTGACGGTATTGTCAAATCGCCGCGCGCTTGGGGTGCGGACGGGCGGCGGCAGCATGAATCGGGGAGCACAGGCGTCCCGCCTGTGCTCCCCGACGCAAGCCCCGTCCGCCTTATCGCCCCTTGCTGCCCAAGAAGCGGATCACCATTAGGCTACTGCTTCATCAATTCCTGCACGTCGCGCATCTGCCCGGCGTAGGCGGAGACGATGCGCCAGCCGATGTAGCAGATGATGCCGATGTAAATCAGCCGGGGCACCCATTCGGAGATGATCTCCAGACGGCGCATGGCTGCGGTGCGGCAGTCTTCCCCGAGGCGCTGAAGCTCGTGATCGAGTTCGCCGGTTTGCTCACCGACTGCGAAGGCGCGGATGAATAATGCGGGAAATGCGCGCGTCTTTTCCAATGCAGGGCCGACCTGCCCGCCTGCACGGACAGCGGGCATCGCGCTGGCGACGGCTTCGCGGAGGATCGCGCTGCCGCTCGCGGCGCCGGACATTTCCAGGCCGGTGAGGATGTTCACACCGGCATCGAGCTGCATGTGGTAGGCGGAGCAGAACCGTGCGAGCGCGAAGTCCCGGCGCAGCTTTCCGAACACCGGCACGGCGCGCAGCAGGCGGTCGGGTGCCGCGCCATTTTCCGCGGCGCTGAGGAGTAGGCCGAGGATCGCGCCGATGGCGAAAATGCACAGCCAGAGTCCGCCGATGGCGAGGACCGCAGCTTTCAGAAACGGGAGAAAGCCGCTATTTTCCGAGAAGACCATCGGCAGCGGGAGGATGAGCAGCGCGAAATGGATGACGAAGACCGGGTAGGCGAGCCGGGCGCGGATGCGCGCGCGCGCGCCGGCGATGGCGGCGTGGTATTGCGAGGCGTGTTCGAGACCGGTGTCGAGCCGGCCCGCGCGGACGGTGGCGGTGAGGACGCACGCTTCCAGCGGCGAGATGAGCGGCGTGCCGGCGACCAGCGAGTCGCCGACGGATGCGCCGCGATCGAGCGCGTCGCGGATGCGCAGCAGCGATGAGCGGACCTGTCCGTGGCTGAGCTGCGCGAGGGTGGCGATGGCTTTCGGAAAAGGCGTGCCGGAGCGCACAAGGCGGCTGAGTTCATGAAAGAGGCGGGCCTTTTCGCTGGGGTGCATCGCGCGACGATGCGCGGTTGGCGGCGCAAGGCAAGCGGCGGCGGGCCAGTGCTCAGTGCTCAGTGCTCAGTTCTCAGTTCTCAGTTCTCAGTTCTCAGTTCTCAGTAGTCGTGCAGTTCGAGTCTGAGCACTGAGAACTGAGAACTGAGCACTTTTCCCTCCACGCGGCTCTCCGGGCAAACTCAGTCCACCCCGCGGCAACTCTCGGGTTGCGCGGCGGCGGGGATTTGCGAAGGTGTCCGTCCATTTCATGTTGGATTTGCCGAGACAGAAAAAGCGCTGGTTCCTCCGGTGGTGGTTCACCATTCCGTTCTGCACGCTGCTGATCATCGCGATCGTGGCCACCGTGATTTTTTACAAGGTGAAGTGGGAATACGAGGCGCAGGCGCGGCAGTTCGACTACACGCGGCTGACTGCGATGGAGTCCGCGAGCGTCGTGCTGGACCGGCGCGGTGCGCTGCTTGGCAAGATTTTCACACAGAACCGCGACCAGGTGGATCTCACGCATCTCGCGCTGACGCTGCGGGAGGCGGTGATCTCGGCGGAGGACGCGCGCTTCTACGAGCACACGGGCGTGGACGTGAAGGGTGTGGTGCGCGCGGTGTATGAAAACTGGCGCTCCGGCAAGGACAAGCAGGGCGCGAGCACGCTCACGCAGCAGCTCGCGCGGAACACTTTCCCCGAGCAGCTCCCGCCGAATGACCGCTCGAAGGAGCGCAAGCTGCGCGAGATGTTCGTGGCGCGGGAGATCGAGAAGCATTGCTCGAAGGATCAGATCCTCGAGCTTTACCTGAACCGCGTTTATTTCGGGAACGGCTTCTTCGGCGCGCAGTCGGCGGCGAAGGGGTACTTCGGAAAAAATGCGTCGGAGGTGGATTTTGGCGAGGCGGCGATGCTGTGCGGATTGTTGCGCAGCCCGGACAAGCTTTCACCGTGGCGGAACTACAGCGCGTGCATCGAGGAGCGGAACCGCGTGCTGAACCGCATGCTGGAGCTGAAGCGCATCACGCGGGAACAGTACGACGTGGCGTTCAAGACGGAGCCGGTGCTGAAGAACAAGCATCCGGTGCATCAGGAAAATTACCCCGCCGACCTCGTGTATCAGCAGGTGATGAAGATTGTGGGCCGCGACCGTGCGACGAGCGAGGGGCTGCGCATTTTCACGACGATTGATTCCGCGCTGCAAAAAAAGGCGGAGGAGTCGCTGCGCGCGGAGCTGAATTCCGTCGAGCAGCACCCCGATTTCCAACCGCAGGATCCGAATGCAAAGCGGCAGACGCTCGCGGATTACACGCGCATCTACGAGGCGGCGAACAAGCAGCCGCTCGATGCCGACGGCAAGCGCCTCAATCCCGAATACCTGCAAGGCGCGGTGATGATGCTCGAAAACAAGACCGGCGGCATCCTCGCGATGGTCGGCGGGCGCGACTTTGCGCACAGCGAGCTGAACCGCACGCGGCAGGTGCAGCTCCCGCCCGGCACCGCATTCAAACCGCTCGTGTATGCGGCGGCGTTTGAGAAGGGGATGTTCCCCGGCACGACGATCGAGGATGCCGTGATGGACAATACGAAGGTGATGATCGGTGGCACGACGGGAATCCTCGGCGAGTGGGGGCCGGAGCGTGCGGACAACCGTTTCGAGGGAACGATCTCGGCGCGCACCGCGCTCGTGAAATCCAAGAATGCCGCAACCGTGCGGATCGGGATGGCGACCGGCATGAATGACGTATTGGAACTCGTGGAGAATGCGGGAATTTCCAGCGACCTCGCTCGTTTCCCCCGCATGTATCTCGGCGGCAGCGAAGTCGGGCCGATGGAACTCACGCTCGCGTACACCATGTTTGCAAACGGCGGGATGAGGCCCGCGAACACGTTCATTATCCGGCGCATCGAGGACAAGTTGGGCAACGTCATTTTCGAGGAAAATCCGGAGAGTGTCCGCGTGATCAAGGAGACCACGGCATACGAAATCCACACCTGTCTCGCGCAGGTGCTCGAGCCGGAAGGCACGGCGGAGCGCGCGACGTCGGAACTCGGTCTGAAGCGTTACCCGCTCGGCGGAAAGACGGGGACAGGTTACAATTTTACGGATGCGTGGTTCGTCGGATACAGCAGCGCGGTGACTTGTGGCGTGTGGATCGGATTCGATCAGCAGCGCGGGAAATCGCGCGCGAGCATCTATCGCGGCGCGTTCGGAAAGGACATTGCGCTGCCCGTGTGGGCGGAGAACATGAAGGCGTCCTTCGACGTGTATAAGCCCGTGGAATTTGTGCAGCCGAAGGGAATCATCCGCGTGGAGATTTGTCGCGCGAGCGGCGGGCTCGCCACGGCGAAGTGCCTCGAAGGTGGCGTGCGCACGACGTATCAGGAAATCTGCACCGAGGCGCAGGCCCCGAAGGATTCGTGTCCAGTCCATAGCGGATTCGGGCCGGTCGCAAATTTCGGCAAACCCTCAGCCGACGGTGTGCCGCGTGCGCGTGTCGCAGAGCAGCAGACGCTGAAGACCATCGCCCTCGCCGGGCCCACGGTGATCGGGAGCGATCCGTACGGCTCGCACCTCGCGCTCGAGAGGCAGTTGCAGCTCGCCGGAGTGGGTAATTCGCAGGCACCCATCAGCACGACCGGGGACATCCCCGTGAGCGATGGGAGCGCACCGGGACCGAACATCCCTGCGCCGCGTCCGCTCGTGATCCCGCCTGCACCAAACTCCGACGTGAAACTCGATCCGCCGGAGCCGCTGAAATTCAATTAGGCAGCGCTGCTCACGGATAGGTGAGATTCGGAGCCCACGTTCCGTCGCGAAGTTTGGGCGTCTTGCCGTCTGATGGGAACGTCGCCTTGACGGCTTTGCGCAGCGCTCCAGAACCCACTCGGCGTCCGCGGCTTCCATGCTGTCGGTGTGCTTCACGTCTGGATTCTTCGATGCGAGCCAGCTCAGCGTGCCTCCGAATTGTCCCGGCGTGAGGCTGAAGATTTCCGGCTCCTCCTGCATGCGGTCGCAGCTCGCGGGATTGTTCTCCATTTTCCATGAGCCGGGATCGTCGTGACCATTTGCGCCGATCGAGTTCGGCTCGTTGTAGTGATAGGGCGGGCCGATGCGGACGGCGAGGTAGCCGTCGAGACGGAACGCCTGTGGCAGGCTTACCGCCGACGGAATCGTCTGCCGGAAAAGCTGCGCGTTTGCGAGGATACCCGTGCTGTTCGGATACAGCCCGGTGAGCATGGAGTTCCGGCTCAGCCCTCACAGCGGGAACTGGCAATACGCACGATCGAAGTGCACACCGCGTGCGGCAAGGCGATCGATGTTCGGCGTCTTCACGAGCGGATGCCCGTATGCGCCGATGCCGGCGTTCAGATCGTCGGCGATGATGAAGAAGACGTTCGGCTTTTGCGCCGCCGCATCGGCGAATGATGAATGCGGAATGACGAAAGGAGCAGCGCGAATGCGACGAGGGTGCGGGAGGTGTGCATCGGAAAAATGGGTGTCAGTTTTGTGCCGCTCCGTCGCTACCAGAAACTCGGATCGGGATTCCACCCTTGCGGCAGTGGCGTGATGTCCACGAGGCTTGATCCAAGCGGGTGCTTTTCGTCCCGCGCGAGTTCGACGACGACGATCTCGCCGGTCTTGATGCCGTCCTTGCGTTTGTAAGTGAGCAGCAGGTGCCGGTGCCGCGGCTTCGGGCCGGGGGGCGGCGGTGACAGCAGGCGCAGCGTGCGGATGGGCTGCGGGTAGCGTTGGAAAAGCTCGATGTCGGTGAGCACGACCTGGTCGGCGTAGCGGTCGAGCTGGCGGACTGCGCCGAGGCAGTTTGCCATCGTGGGCCAGCCGGGCGCCTCGTAGCCGCGCGTGTGGACGGAGGCCATTCCGCCGAGCGTGATGAAGGCATTCGTCGCACCGAGCAGCGCGCCGACGGGCACGGCGAGGCGCACTTTTCCGAGCGCCTCGATGCCGAAAAATGCTAGCGCCGCGTGCAGTGCGAAGGTGCCGAAAAAATATTGCGGCCCCGGTGGGATGCGCAGCGCGGTGAAGATGATGAACTGCACGACGAGGCACGCGATTAGCAGGACGGGAAAAAGATTGCGTGTGGCGACGGGGACACCGGCGCGGAGTGCGCGCACGACCGGCGCGATGCGCGTGGCTGCTGCGGCGATTCCGATCCAGAGGATCGGGTAGATGAGGCGCGAGGCCCACATCGCGGATTCGATGAGCCATGCAGGGCCGTCGGGCCGCGCGACGCTGCGGGCGTAGTCGAATCCCGTGAGAAGATTTCCGCCGAGGAACGGCGCGAGCATCGAGAGCCAGCGCGTATTTTTCACCGGATATTGGAGATTCACCGCGCCGTGCGTGAGCTTCCACCAGACCACGCCGGCGACCGCGCCGATGTAGAGGAAGTGCAGGATGAAAAGCAGCGCGCCGATACGCCGCATTGCGATTTTGTCCGCACGGAAATCCGCGCGGTGCCGCCACAGCAAATATGCGCCGACGGGCAGCGCGAGCGGGAGCGCCTGAGGGTGGTTGATCGGCAGCAGCACCGTGCAGACGGCGCACAGCCGCAGGGACCACGGGCGCTTCGTCTGCAAGAAATCCGCGAGCGCCGCGAGGCACAGTGCGCCGAGCGGGATGGTGAAGCTCGCGTCCCACAGGATGCGGTGGAATGCGACGATGTTGGGTGCGGCGAGAATCACCGCGGCGAACCACGCGCGAAGGCCGAGCGAGCGTGCCAGCCAGATCAGACCGATGCCCGTGAGCCCCGCGCAGAGCAGCCCGCGCAAGACGACGATCGAGAACGGATCGTGCGTGATGCCGAGGAGCAACTGGTAGGTCTGCGTGGGGACCGGGCCGTAGGGTACGCCGAAATTTCCAAACAGCCCTGTGTGCGCGGGCATGTGATCCTGGTTGAAATAAAACGCGTTTGCGATCAGCCGCGGCTCGTCAATGAGCCACGAGACATCGCCGGGCCAGAGCACGACGGGGAGCAGCGTGGCGAGCGCGAGGAGCCAGGGCAGGAGTGAGCGTCGGGGCTGGTGGATGATGCGCGCAGCCTGCGGGAAACGCCGCGCGGGAAGCAAGAGGAGGCCGCCATATTTCTGCACCCAGCGCATGGTGTTTCGAACAGTCCGCGCTTTCACAAGCGCGGCTGCATGGTTGCGCGGATCGCGATGCGCTGTGACGCTTCCGCGCACGCCTGCAAAATGATGCCGAGACTCGTCATGAACATTTTTTCCCCCGCCGTGCTCGCCATCGCGGCCTGCGCGTTCGCCTCGTGCTCCGCGCCCCGCGCGATTGTGCGTCCCGCGCTCGGCGCGAAGACTTGGACGAGCACTGATGGCAAGCAGATGCCGTGGCGCGAATGGCGCGTGCCGGAAAGAGTGAAACCGCGCTGCGTGATCATCGCGGTGCACGGGCTCAGCGGCGCCGCGGAGGACTTCCATCTTCTCGGCGAACGGCTGTCGCCACACGGCATCGCGGTGCTCGCGTATGAATTGCGCGGGCAGGGAAATGATCCCGATCTCGCGCGACGTGGCGACATTGATCACCCGCGGACGTGGCTGCGTGACATCGCGGCGTTTCACACACTTGTGAGCGAACGGCATCCCGGCATTCCGATCCTCTGGTACGGCGAGAGCCTGGGCTCGCTGATCGCATTGCATACGGCGGCAAAAAACGATCCGTGCGCGAGGCCTGGCGGACTCATCCTCGCGACGCCGATCGGCGGATTGCGGGTGCATGTGAGCAGCCTCAGGCGCGCGTTCCTGCGCGCCGTGTCGCATGTGCTGCCGACGTATCGCGTGAAACTCGGCAACCTCGCCGGGATGGACGAAAGCAAAATCCGCGTGACCAGCACGAGCACACACGGCGGCCAGATGGCGAGGACGCCGCACCATGTGCCCGCTTTCACGCTGCGGCTGCTGCGCGGGGTGGATGACTTGCTGCGGGCAAATCGAGATGCCGCGGGAAGGATTGCGATTCCGGTGCTCATGCTCGCCTCGCCGCACGACGTGGTGTCGTCGCCGTCACAAGTGGAGGCGTTGTTTCATCAAATCGGCAGCAATGACAAACGGCTGCTGTGGTATCCGCGGAGCCATCATCTGCTGCTGCACGACGTGCAGCACGCGGAGGTGCTGCGTGATGTCGCGCAGTGGGTGAAGCGGCGCGAATGAGGCCATCTTTCAGCGATACGAGGACTCGTGAGAGCGTGCGTGAACTGCGGTGCAGGCGGAATGCACAGGCACTGTCCCGACGCGTCGCAAAAAGTGTAAAGCGCGTGTAAAAATCATACACCCCTTCGCGCATCCCGCCCATGCTCCGCTCATCCGCCATGAATCCCGCTTCAGCCACCGAGCGCCCGCGTCTCCTCGTGATTGACGACGATCGCAAGCTCTGCCGACTCATCGGCGACTACCTCACGCCGCTCGGCTACGCGGTCACCGCCGTGCACACGGGGCCGGAGGGTGTGGAAATGGCGACAGGGGAGCAATGGCACGCGGTGATCCTCGATTTGATGCTGCCGGGCATGGATGGCTTCGAGGTGCTGAAGGCGATCCGCCGCACGTGCGATGTGCCGGTGCTCATGCTCACGGCGCGCGGTGACGAGGCGGACAGGATTGTCGGCCTCGAGATCGGCGCGGACGATTATCTGCCGAAGACTTTTTCCTCGCGCGAACTTCTCGCGCGCCTGCGTGCTGTCACCCGCCGCACTCGGAGCGGGAAAAAGGCGGACGAGGAGGAGACGGAGGTCGTCGTCGGCGACATCCGCATCAACACCGGCGCGCACACCGTCGTCGTCGGCGATGAACCGCTCGTGCTCACGCCGGTCGAATACGATCTGCTGCTCGCGCTCGCCCGCGCGCGGGGCCGCGTGCGATCGCGCGAGGCGCTCATCGAGAATCTCCGCGACCGGAGCTACGACGTGTTCGACCGCTCGATCGATGTCCACATTTCCGCGCTGCGGAAAAAACTTGGCGACGATGCGAAGAACCCGCGCATCATCCGCACCGTGCGCGCCGCCGGCTACATGATGGTGAACCCCGATGACGATGCCCGCTGACACCGCGCCAGCTTCTGTGCGGGCGAAGGCCGCGCGCATCCCATTTCCGCTGCCGGCGAAAATCGCCGCGTGCTTTTTGCTGAACCTCATCCTGCTCGCTGGCGTGGCCGTGTATGTCGCGCGCGGGCAGTTCCGTTTCGGGTTGGATTCGCTGCTCACTGGCAGCTCCGGAGAGCGTGTGCAGGGAATGGCGACGCTCGTCGTCTCGGAACTCCACGCAAGCAAACGTGCCGAGTGGCCCGCAATCCTGAAGCGTCACGCGGATGCGAACCGCATCCAGATCGCCGCGATGCAAAATGACGGCGTTCGAATCGCCGGAACGATCCCGGAACCGCCGCAGGCGGTGCTGAGGAAGATGGCGGAAGGCAGCGTGGATCCGCGCCCGCGCCCGCAGCCGCCGCGTCCGCCGCGTGACGAGGAGCGCGACGGTTTTCCACCGGGGCCGCCGCGCGGGCCCGAAGTTCGCGGGGGAAATTTGCGCGACTTCCCTCCCGGCGATCCGCAGCGGAGATTGCAGCCGCGACCCGAGGGCGGCGGCGAATTTCAACCGCTGCGTGATCCGGGGGAAGGGCGCCCCCCGCGGGCCGGAGCACCGCCGCTGCGCGACGGCATGCAGCGGCCGGATGACGGTCCGGCATTTCGCGAAGGCCGCGAAAGCAGGCCGCCGTTGCAGGACGGGATGCCGCGCGACGGCCAGTCCGTGCTGCCGGGCGGCGGGCCGAGCGGCTACCGGAAATTCATCACCCGTGCGGGAGAGCCGCCGATGTACTGGATCGGCATCCGCACGCCGCTGCTTGAGGATGACGGACGTTTCGGGCCGCCCTCTACACTGCTGCTCGCGCTGCCGAGGCTCGGGGCCGGCGGTCTGCTGTTCGACGTCACTCCGTGGCTGTGGACCGGCGCGGGCGTGCTTGCGTGCTCGGTGCTGCTGTGGCTGCCGCTCATGCGCGGCATCACGCGCAGCGTGCGGCAGATGACGGGCGCGGCCGGGCACATGGCGCAGGGGCAATTCGGTGTCCGTGTCGGCACGCTCCGTCGCGATGAACTCGGACAGCTCGGCGAATCGCTGAACCACATGGCCGGCCGGCTCGGCGAATACGTCACCGGGCAAAAGCGCTTCCTCGGCGACATCGCGCACGAGCTGTGCTCGCCGCTTGCGCGGATGGAGATGGCGCTCGGCGTGCTCGAGCAGCAGGCGAATGAAAAGCAGCAGGGCTACGTGACGGACGTGCGAGAGGAAGTCCGCCAGATGTCGTCGCTCGTGAATGAGCTGCTCTCATTTTCAAAGGCCGGCCTGCGCGCGAAGGATCTTGAGCTTCGCCCCGTGCCGCTCGCCGAGCTTTGCGAGAAGGCCGTCGCACGCGAGGCGCAGGGAAAGACGGACATCGCCGTGAAAGTGGACGCCGCGCTGAAAGTTCTCGCCGAACCCGATCTGCTTGCACGCGCGATCGGCAACATCTTGCGCAACTCCGTGCGCTACGCGGGCGACGCCGGGCCGATCGTGCTGGGCGCGACCGTCCGCGGCGCGGATGTGATCCTCGCGATCACCGACAGCGGGCCGGGCGTCGAGCCCGAGACGCTGCACCGGCTCTTCGATCCGTTCTACCGTCCCGAGACGGCGCGCACGCGCGAAGGCGGCGGAGCTGGCCTCGGCCTCGCGATCGTGAAGAGCTGCATCGAGGCCTGCGGCGGAACCGTCGCCGTGAAAAATGCCAAGCCCGGACTCGAAGTGACGATGACTCTGCGCCGCGCGAATTAAGGCGCGCGAAAAATCCGTGGCACCAGGGCAGTTTCGATAAAACTGTGGCCGTATGGATGGAGGCGCGGCAGTGCCGGTGGAGCGCGTCGCTCCGCGCGCGGTTCTTCCGGCTGCACGCCAGCCTTACCGCTCACGCCGGAACGCGCGCGCAGCGACGCGTTCCACCGCGCTACTTCGCGCTCTCGATGAGGTCCGCGAACTGCCGGAAAAAATACGTCGCGTCGTTCGGGCCCGGCGCGGCTTCGGGGTGATACTGCACGCTGAAGACCGGCTTGTCCTTGCAAGCGAGTCCCTCGACGGTCTGGTCGTTGAGGTTGATGTGCGTGACTTCGACATTCGAGGGCAGCGATTCCGCATCCACCGCAAAGCCGTGATTTTGCGAGGTGATCGTGACCTTGCCCGTGCGCAGATCCTTCACCGGCTGGTTGCCGCCGCGGTGTCCGAACTTCAGTTTGAAAGTTTTTCCGCCGACCGCGTACCCGAGCATCTGGTGTCCGAGGCAGATGCCGAAAATCGGCGTGCGGCCCATGAGCTTGCGGATGTTCTCATGCACATACGTGAGCGCCGCGGGGTCGCCGGGGCCATTGGAAAGGAAGACGCCGTCGGGCTTCAGCGCGAGCACGTCCTCGGCGGAAAAATTTGCAGGCACCACGCGCACGCCGAAGCCTTCCTGCCGCAGGCGGCGGAGGATGTTTGTCTTCATGCCGAAATCATACGCGACGATCCGGTGCTTCACCGGCGGCAGCTTTTTGAAGACCTCGTTGCCCTCGCGGATTTCCACATTCGCGCCGTCGCCCTTCACGATGGTCCACTCGGGCGAAAGCTTGCCATCGGGGTCCCAGTCGAAGGCCGCGCTCGGCGTGACCTCTTTCACGAAATCCGATCCCGCCATCGGCGGTGCGCTCTTTGCGCGGGCGATCGCGGCGTCCACATCGAGTTCGCTCGTGATGCACGCCTGCATCGCGCCGCGCGAGCGCAGGTGCTTCGTGAGCGCGCGCGTGTCCACGCCCTGGATGCCGGGGATTTTCCACTTCGCGAGATACGCGTTCAGGTCGCCGGTCGAGCGCCAGTTGCTCGGGATCGCGGAGAGTTCCTCGATCACGAAGCCGCGGACGTGGACGGCGCTGCTCTCGTCGTCGAGCGCGTTCACGCCGTAGTTGC